>Ga0206971_10102_pt1 | contig 30944 bp, 25 predicted proteins | sample Alteio_BWOrgHeat_85_FD_152917 | JGI IMG/M metagenome (GOLD analysis project Ga0206971, IMG submission 152917) | Enriched cells from forest soil in Barre Woods Harvard Forest LTER site, Petersham, Massachusetts, United States -... | ecosystem: Environmental > Terrestrial > Soil > Temperate forest >...
TCGGCCCGGAAGCGAAGCGTCTTGAGCGCATTCGTGTTCGCGAACTTTTCGCCCCGCTGTTGGAAGAAAGTCAAATCCTCTTCAAGGGTATAGCCGGCTTCCCGGCGAAGGAGCGCCAGACGTTCCAGCTCTGAGAGCCGGCTCAATATTTTGCGGACTTCGTCCTGGTTCATGGTGGTCAACGACAATTGATCCCCGTCCGTTAAAGTCCGGGCCAGAGAGGTCATGGATTCTCCTGGGAATGGATCGTCATAGGAGATTTCCTTTTGGCGACCTTTATTCTTTCGCAACCAGTCGACGTGAGCGTTGTAGAGTACGCGAAAAAGATATGTGGAGGGTTTGGCTTGCGCGCGGTACCCTTTGTTGCGTAGGACGTTGATCCAGACTTGCTGGACAATATCTTCAGCCTCATCTGGCGTATGTCCGAGCATCCATTGCGCGACTTGCCGCAGATCCCTGGAGGCGATTTTAAAGAGTTCCTGTCTTTGCGCTGCTGTCGCACGATCGTTGCCGAGCATGATGAAAAGATGACCCGGTTCGAATTCCTTTAATTCGGTGGGTATGGTAGCCAGAGAAGGCATCGGCACGACTTCCGCCGGTTGTTTTTTTTCGGAAGAAGAATCGCGCGCGGCCCGCCTTTTCGGAAGAAGACTTGTTGGAACGCCAACGAAAGCGGAAGCTAGCATCGTTTTTCCACCAATAGCAAATTTTGCAGCCGCAACGCCGGCGATAGGAGCTGCTAGAATTCCATGAATCAGGATGAGAAGTCCGATCCCAACAGCTGCTATCGCCACAACGGGTAAAGCTCGGGCCCAATCAAAATTGTTTTTAGTCGTCGGTTCTCTATGGAAGCCTTCTTCCAATGAGGCATGATCCTGCTCGATGCGTTTTTCCCGGCCATCGCGAGAAATCCTTTCGGGCTTGCCGATCGTCCAGCCATGCTCGTCGCGCCGCGCAGGATCGCGGGAGAGTGGGACGCGATAGATGTCGCTTTCATAGGAGTTCGCACTTTGAAAGTTTAGAGTGTAGAGCTCTCCTTGTTTTGTTACGGAAGTTCGTTCCATACCGATGAACCGATACAGCGTGGAAGAACTGAATTCTTTCCTTTTTTCATTATGCAGCGCGGCGAGAGCGTCATTGAGCGGCCGAAAAATCCCAGGATCTTGATGGTCCTCGTATCGCCATGTATCCGGAATGATCCGGTAACGCTTAAGATCGGCAAACCACTGCCGCCGATTCGTTTCCTGCAATCGTTTTTGGTCGGCATCCGATAGCGCTGGCTGATCCCTCGACGGCCTGCGCTGTGTGGCTGTTTGCTGGAGCTCCTGTAAAGCCAAAACGACGGTCGTTTCAGGACGGAGTTTAGAAACCACCTTGGCGTTAAACGATGGAAAGGCCGCAGCAAAGGACATATGAGCCGATAAGGTAAACGCCGCAAAAAGTGCGGCGAGATCAATGCCGATAGAGCGAACCGCGCCAACGGCAAGACCATCGTGCGCTCCGGAGATCCGCAGCAGTTTGGCAAGCCGGCCGGCCTGCGAAGGGCCATTGATGTTTTCGGAAAGCGTCGAGCCGGGATCCGTCGCGGCATTTAATATTTCAGCTTCGGTCAAAAGATTGCCGTTCAAGCGTTTGACATAGAGCGCTCGGTCCGCGTCCGTCATACTTTCGACTGTTGGTGTGATGACGAGGTAGCTGATATTTTTTTCGCGCAGGAGATTGGTGATCTGGAGAGTGTGGAAACCGCCGGCTACAAGAACGGCGACGGCGGATGAAGCCTTGGGGGCGTAATTCGTTGTAACGAGTTTGAGCGTATTTTCGATCATGGGTTTATTCCGCACCAACGCCATGACATAAAAATCGACGGACGATGATATCAGCCGACGGATCCTCGGCTCGTCGAAAGACGATTTCGCGAGCAAAGCCTTTGTCAGGGCGATGAATTGATTGAGCCGGGGTGCGAAATCGCGGACCTCATATTCTGTGGCCTGCAGATCGGCCAGGCGGAGCAAGAGATCTAGGTCGTGTTGCACCTGAACGAGATCGACAGCGGGATTGGGGCGATGGGACATAACGGATGAGATGACATGAACGGCAGTCTCCGCCGCTAGCCGTAATTTAATTTGGAACGCCAATTCTTTGGCCTCATGCGTGACGCGATCCATCCCCATCGTCTGCGCGGTGTGGATGTATTCCATGTATTGCGCCAGCTCCGGAGGAACGGCCATGAAGAGCTGTTTCTTATAGATCAACTCGCGCAAATACAAATAATACGGCGACGAGCCTCCATTTTTGGCCAGAAGCTTTAAGTCCGCTTTTTCTTCAGGCGTAAGGTTGCCTTGAATCTGTGTGAGAAAATCCGCCGTCGAAGCGCGAACATTTTCCATCGTGCCGAAACGGGAATTGTTGGCAAAGGCGGCGAGGGCAGGGAAATCGTGTTTGACATCAATTGTAGGAGCCAACCTTGCGTCGGCCCGCAAAAAATCCGTCAACATTCGTATAAAATCGACGGTCCCCACTCTCCCTTGGCTATAGGCTTCCGTTTGTTTATGAAAATCCCAAAGGGCCTTGTTCTGATGAAAAACGTGACGCGGGAGTTGGTTAATCTCCTGCTGCAGTGATTTAAGCGTGGACACCAGCTCTTCGCGATCAGCGAATGTCTTTCGAAATAGCTCGCGATGGGCGACATAGAACTTCTCCTCTTCCGCGCCGACCAGCAGATTGGGCTGGCTGTGCTTGATCGCAAAGTATTCGGCACCGGTCAGTTCCCCTTCGCGCATGAGGTAATCGGCGGCGGCGAGCTTGACTTTTTCGTCAGGAAACAAGGCCAGGACGGAGGAGTCGATGGGGCCGGATGCGCCTTCGACGGCCAAAGAAAACGGCGGAGCGAAGGAGTGAGAGAGTGAAGGAGTGAGGGAAAGATTGTGGGGAGGCTCCGCATTTCGGCCAGACAATTTTTCAGCCAGGAAATCTAAGAGTCCGGCAATATTCTTTTGAACGCCATAATGGGCGTGAAGGTCTTGGATAAGGATAACCAACGGCCTTCTTTTTTCCTCATTATTCCTTCCCTCCTTCCCTCCATCGCTCTTTCGCTCGGCGTTGAAGTAGTCGGCCACTCGCCCCAATTGTCCCGGCGGCTGGAGTTGAAATTGGGGTAGGCTGGAAGGAGCGGCGAATACGTCAGGCGCAGCGACAGAGGCTTCCAAAACCCCTCCCGAGGTCCAGATCAATGCAAAGGTCAAAATCATGGCGACGACTTTTTTCATCCTAATGCTAAAAATGTAGCTGATTCGTGTTACATCGAGATGTCTCGATTGTTAACTGAACGTTAAATCTCTGGATTGTAAACCCTCGTCAGGATGTGTAGACTTTACGGCATGAAATGGTGGTCGGCATCGATTCTGGCGGCGAGTCTTGCAACGACGGCCGCTTTTGCAAGCGGGCAGGATCCCTTAAACCAGGGTCTTTGGTGGCTTTATCACGCCCGATACGACCAAGCGGATAAGCTATTCGACCAGTACTGCAAAGAGCATCCGCAGGATCCCGCCGGATATTTTTATAAGACGGCGAACAACTGGTGGGAGCTGGCGCAGAAATTGGATTACGATCTTCCTGAAGTGCAGAAACGCTTTGAAGAAAATTACGAGAAAACGCTGGAAGTGGCTCAGGCGGCCAGCGATAATGCCCCCAATAATAAAGTGAAAGCCAAAGCGCTTCTGTACTGGGGCGGAGCCGAAGGGTTAAAGGGTCGTTGGCTGGTGGCTCAGCAACAATGGGTGAAAGCGTACTTTCGCGGCAAAGCCGGGAATCGCTTACTGCGTGAGGCGGTCGACCGGGATCCCAAACTGTATGACGCCTATCTCGGACTTGGAATTTATGATTACTTTACGGACACCTTACCCGGTGTGCAAGGCGTGCTCGCCTATCTTCTGATTCACGGTGATAAAGCGCGCGGCCTGAAAGAACTGCAATGGGCGATCGACAAAGGCGAACATTCGCGCGTCGAAGCCAAAATGTTTTTGATTGAGATTTACACGTCGGAAGAAAACATGCCGGAGAAAGCTCTCCCTCCGGCGTTGTCCTTGCATGAAGAATACCCACAGAGTTCGCCCATGCATCTGGCTTATATCAGCGTTCTTTATCAGATGAAAAAATGGCCGGAGATGATGACGCAAGCCCAACTCTTTTTGGATCGCTCCGAAAAAGAAGTTCCATATTACACGCGTGACGGCATCCGTCCCGCCCGCTATTGCCTCGGCGTGGGCGCCCTCTACGGCCGCCACGATCTGGATCTGGCCTCCGCTTACATGAATCAGATTCTGCAGACGATTGATTCAAGTCGCTGGGTCAGTTATGCCTATTTGCGCCGCGGCCAAATTGAAGATTTGCGCGGCGATCACGAAAGCGCTCTGCGCGATTACCGCACTGTTTTGTCCCGCCCGGATTTCTGGGGCTCGCATAAAGAAGCCCAGACCTACATCAAAGACGCCTTTAAGTTTTAGATCGCCAACGCTTAAAAAATCCCATCAACCCACCCGGATGTAGCGGGCATTCGGCGGTAGGTTCGGTTCCCGTCAGAAAGGCAGCCTTCCGTCGATGCGGACACCCAGAGCGGGCGAGGAGCCCGGACTCCGGATCAATCGTTTTCCAGGTTAAACCCGCGGGTGGCTCAAAGGCTTGCGGAGGATCCAGGACAACGGCCTTTTTCATGAAAGCTGTCCAGAGCGGTAAGGCAATGCCGGCAGCCGAGTGACCGAGAGACTTCGGAAGATCGTAGCCCACCCAAACACCGCAAACGAGATTCGTCGTGTATCCCAAAAACCAGGCATCCTGAAAATTTTCCGATGTTCCCGTTTTACCAGCGGCAGGAGCCATAAATCCCATCGATCGAGACACCTTCGCCGTGCCCGCGTCCAGCACCGCTTCGAGCATCTCGGTAACAAGATAAACCACCTCCGGCGCAAAAGCCGGAACGATGGATGTCGTGTGGGATTCCAAGATTTGATTGTTCTCACCGATTACCGATTCGAGATGGTACTGGCTTCGACGTCCACCGCCCGATGCCAACGTCGAGTAGGCGCCCGTTAACTCAAGAAGAGAGACTTCAGATGTCCCCAGAGCAAGAGACAGATCATTTCGAAGCGGGCTTTCAATCCCGGCTCGTCTGGCCGCATCCATGATGGGGATGACACCAATTTGTTCGGCGAGGCGCACGATCGGAACATTCAACGATAAGACGAGACTGTCCCAGACCGACGCGTGGCCGCGGTACTTGCGGTCGTAATTCTGAGGAGTCCATGTTCCTTGGCTTCCTTTCAGGGAAAGAGGTTTGTCTTCTAGTAGGGTGGCCGTCGTCACTTTCCGGCTTTCCAGAGCCGTAATCACAACGAACGGCTTGAACGCGGATCCCGGCTGCCGTTTGGCATTGACCGCATGATCGAAGGGATTGGTTTGGAAATTGGTTCCACCGACCCAGGCGAGGACGCCGCCGGTTGCAGGATCGAGTGCAATGAGAGCCGCTTGCGGACCCTCACCCGGCCTTCGGCCGCCCTCTCCCTCATGAGGGAGAGGGACCAGAGTTTTCGCTGCTTCGTGCTGCAGCAAGGGATCAAGCGTCGTAAAGATTCGCCAGCCTTGATTGAGCATGACGGGAAGTTCGTAGCGTTCGCTTAACTCATCATGCAGCGCCGCGAGAAAATAAGAGGCCTCATTCGATTTCTTCACTGGCGTCAAGCGAACGTCTTCCTTCAACGCGGCACGATATTGCGACTCGGTAATCGCATTTTGGGCGCGCATCAGGCCCAGGACGATTTTGCGGCGATCGCGCGCTACCGCCGGAGCGGCCCGCGGCGAATAGCGGTTCGGTGATTGCAGCATGCCCGCCAGAATGGCGCTTTCGGCGACGGTAAGGGCTCGCGCCGGCTTTCCAAAAAGAGAATCGCTGGCGGATTCGATGCCCAAGAGACTCTCCGACCCTTCCTGACCCCAATACACTTGATTCAGATACATTTCGAGAAGCTGGGGTTTCGTATAGCGGAATTCCAGGTAGGTGGCGAGCGCAGCTTCCAAAATTTTTCGCCGCCAGGTTCGCTGCACATCGAGAAAGATCGATCGCGCCAACTGCTGGCTGATGGTGCTGGCGCCCTGACGGAGCCGTCCATAGCGCAGATCCACCCATGTCGCGCGAGCGATGCCCACCAGATCAAAAGCACCGTGCTGGTAAAAGCGTTTATCCTCCATCGCAATCACTGCTCGAGGCACGTAAGGCGGCAAGTCCGAGATTCGGACTTGTTGATGCGCAGTTTTCCCGCTCATCGACCAGACGGCGAGCACTTTGGGTTCAAGTCGCCACTCCGGAATTTCAGCATGGCCGGAGACGGCTTCGACGCCGGATAAACGCTGATCATGGAAAGTGAGCCGTAAAAGCTGCGCGGGATAATCTTTATCGGGAAAACGAAAAGGTCGAGCGAAGATTGTGAGTTCGGGAGAGTTGGCCGAATACTGCCCCGGCTCGTTCGGAGTACCGGTCACCGGGCGATAGCCAATGGACTTTACCCACTGGATCGTTCGCTCCCAAGAAATAGGATTTTGGGATTCTAGCTCCAGCCAGCGGCTGTAAATATCCGTTTCGCGAGGATTTTCGCCCGGATGCCCGAGATGTGAAAGCGTCTCCTGCTCTTGATAGATGAGATAAGCGGATGTGCTGGCAAGGAAAAGAATCCCCACCATGAGAAGCCGAACCAACCACCACGATGTTTTCTTAACCACAACTCAGTATATCCAAAACTCATCTAAAACCCACTTCTGGGGACAGTCCCCACAGCCTCAAAATAACGCATCTGTGGGGACAGTCCCCACAAGTAACTTATATTGCTTCTTTTCATCGTGAATAATCGCGTCGAGGCGCGAAGGACGCCGGACAGAGACTCGCGATCGCCCTAAAGAACGAGTCATCCCCGAATATTCTCGTCTTCCAAATTTGCTCATCAGTAAATTCAGGTTTTTTATGGATACCGTCTTCAACGAATTCCTTATAGACACTTCGTTGTTTATTCACGTTTGCGCATAGGACATCTAAGACCAATTCCGGATGAATGAGTCCTGAATTTCCTTGACCCAAATACTCACGGTAGCTGCTCCATGGATAATCTTCCGGGCGAGCCACAATCCCAGCGACAACAGGGTTAAGATGAATGTATCGGCTGAGGGTCAAGAGATAGCGGTCAACTTGGACCGGAATGCTGTGAAACCGGTTCTGGAATACGTGTCCTACCGAGTTATAACGGAAATTAAAGTGACCCGCATAAAGCGTGTTCAGGAGATGCATGGTCTTGCCCAATGGAACGTCGATTGTTTTAACCTGCAAATGGTAGTGGTTGGTCATCAGCGTATAATCCAGGCAATCCCATGGATGTTTTTCTTGAGCGCGTTTGAGGTGCTTTAGAAAAATAAACCGATCTTCATCGTCAAGGAATAATGCGGATTTATTATGCCCGCGGCTAAACACGTGGTGCACGGTGTCAGGAATATCAATTCTCGGCTGTCTTGGCATGTTGGCCTCCATAGGTAAATGGTCTTCACCCTATTAGAGGCACAAATCGCAAAAATATTCATTCTGTGGGGACAGTCCCCACAGATGCATTTTATTGAGGCTGTGGGGACTGTCCCCAGAAGTGGGTTGTGGTGGAGTTAGGGGTCCCAGAAGGGTTGGAGGACGCCCCATTGTTCGGGGAGGGTTTGGAGGTAGCGCTCTAGGTGGGCTCGGTAGATTTCTTGGGATTCTTCCATCTGCCGGCGGAGAGTTCCTTCGCGCGGAAGGATGGGCTCGTGGAAAGTGACGCGGTAGCGTCCGGGGGCTTCTCGGATAATAAAGGACGGGATCACCGTCGCCCTGGCACGCGACGCAATCGCCCAAGGACCCAGCGGCAAATGCGTTGAGGACCCGCACATCTTTACGCGATGCCCCTTTTCGCCAAAAGGAATGTCCCCCACCATCCCCAGAACGCGGCCGTTTTCCAACGCGCTCACGCAAGCCGCTAGGGCGCCGCGCGTAGACGGGATCCATTCCACATCAGGATTTCGGTGCGCCATGATCCAGCGCACCACGTCGCCTTCACGATACGGCGCATAAACGCCGGCCACGGAAAATCCCTTCTCGACCAAATAGGAAATTCCGAGCTCCCAATTGCCTAAATGGGCCGTGACGAACATTAGCTTTTTTGAACGGCGAAAGGCTTTTTCAACGATAGACCAATTTTCTTCTTTGACCCGAGCCGCCAGATTATGTCTTGAACAGAAAAAATCCACCGCCGTCATGGAAAAATGCCCAAGGACGACCGGAGCCAAACGCGCGGCCTCCGCGGCGCCCACAACCGGCGTCAAATTACCGACAATAATATTCCGCCTTCGCCGATTAACAAGACAAACGCCGCGCGCGATCGTGCGGGCAATGGGATAGCGTAAGGAATCGGGGATGAGGTAACGGAACGAAAACTTGAGGAATTTATAAAGCGATAGCACAACGACATCTTAATACTTTTCGAAGAGGGCCTTGATGCGGATACGGAGGGATTCGGTGCAGGATTCCACGCAGCAGGATTTTTTCACTTTTTCTTTCAGACGCTTTTCAAATTCATAGCGGTCCCAACAAGGGCGGCAAAGCTTCATATGCTCTTCAACCTCCCGCCAGACGCCTTCATCGACGTCCCGGTCGAGAATCTTGTAGAGCCGCTCAAACCATTCGTCGCAATTCATACCGTCGCTTTCCCCTTTTTATCTTCTGCTACGATACCCGCCGCCACGGCTTGCTTCCAAAGCACTTTCTGCAGAAGCCGGCGGCCGCGCCAAAGTCGCGATCGGACCGTGCCGATCGGAACATCCAGAATATCGGCAATTTCCTGATACGAAAAATTTTGCACATCGGAAAGCAGAATCGCCAGACGAAACTCATCCGGAAGGCTTTCGATCGCGGACTTTAAATCTTGATCCAGGATCCGATTGGCCAGCGCCTGATCCGGATTTTCGAAGGGACTCTTGCTGGCGCCTAAAATACGATCGTACAGGTCGCCTCCCGTTCCCGTTTCGGGATCGTTCGGGCGATCCAGCTCGATCATGAGTGGCTGCCGCTGCTTTTGACGATAGTGGTTGATGTAGGTATTGGTGAGAATCTTATATAGCCAGGCCCGCAAATTCGTCCCGGGCTGAAATTGGCTAAAGGACTTCCAGGCTTTGGCATAGACTTCGCTGAGAAGATCCTCCGCCGCTTCCTTCTGGCGGGTCATGCGCATAGCCGACGCAAAGAGCTCATCCAGGTGCTTGAGCGCTTCGCGTTCAAAAAGTTCTTTCGAGGTGTCTCGGCGTTCCATAATGGCGGCCATATCCCCTTTAACGTCTTGGCCTATAGAAGGTTCCTCAATGCGTCGTCGACGTACGATCCTCGCTGCGTTTGAGTATCTGACGTTCCGAAAAACCGGCATAGAGCGGATGCCAGAAATGAATTTTATGTTCCCCACGCTTCCAGCAGAGCCAGACGTCTTCCCCTCCGACGCGGCCCAGAAAATCAACGAGACCCGACTCCACATCCTTGACGACACCGCCCAACTGATCGACCAAAACCACATCGGCTTGAATCGCCTGGAGAAGAAATTCCATCTGAGAGCGGATGCGCGCCGACTCCGCCACCTCGACAGCCGTAGGATGGTCGCTCGCCGCAGGCCGCTCGGTATTGAGAACCTGGATGCGACGGCGGCACAGGTCCATATGTTCGAAAATGGACTCGATTTTCGGGATGAGCGCGTCGATTTCGCGAGGCGTAAAAGTCTTTTCCATTAGTATTGAGGAACCGAGGGGTCGACATCCTGCGACCAGGCGAGAATACCGCCCTTGAGATTGCGCAGGCGTTTAAATCCCATCTTCTGAAGCGTGCCAATGGCCTTGGCGCTGCGGGCGCCGGACCGGCAATGCACGACAATGTCGTCAGCAGTGTCCAGTTCGTTGGCGCGCTCCGCCACTTCGCCGAGTGGAATTAATTTGGAGCCGGGAATTTTGGCGATCTGATATTCGTGCGGTTCGCGGACATCCACGAGCACAAATTTATCCTTGCGATCGATGATCGCCTTCAGTTCCTTGGCTGTAATTTCCTTGATCCCGTTGGTTTGCACCGTTGCTTCCTCCTGGCCTAGAGCGATTCCGCAGAATTGTTCGTAATCGATGGGCTTGGTAATTGTCGGGTTTTTTCCGCAGACCGGGCAATCCGGATCCTTTTGCAGCTTCACTTCGCGGAATTTCATGTCGAGAGCGTTATAAAGGAGCAGGCGCCCGATGAGCGGCTCGCCTTTTCCGAGAATAAGTTTGATCGCCTCAGTCGCCTGAATAAGCGCAATCGTGCCAGGGAGAATTCCCAGAACGCCCCCTTCCGCGCAGGATGGCACCATGCCGGGCGGTGGTGGTTCCGGATATAAGCAGCGATAGCAGGGACCCTTCTCACCCCAGAAAATCGTGGCCTGTCCTTCAAAACGGAAGATGCTCCCATAGATGTTCGGCTTCTTCAAAAATACGCAGGCGTCATTGGTGAGATAGCGCGTCGGAAAATTGTCCGTCCCATCGATGATGATGTCGTACTCTTTAAAAATGTCCATGACATTTTCGGAACTGAGCTTGGTCCGGTAGGTCGTCACTTTGACATTGGGATTGATCGAGGTAATACGGTCTTTGGTAGCGTCCACTTTTGGACGTCCGACGTCCGATGTTCCAAAGGCGATTTGGCGCTGGAGATTGGTGAAGTCGGCCAAATCAAAATCGACGAGCCCTAGGTGCCCGATTCCTGCCGCCGCCAAATAAATCGCCAAAGGCGAGCCCAAACCACCGCATCCGATGATCAAAATGCTTGAGTTCTTGAGCTTTTCCTGGCCATCCACGCCCACCTCGGGCATAATGATGTGCCTGCTATAACGCAGTATTTCTTCCTGTGTGAGTGCCATAAATCTCCTTTGAAAGTCTATTTTACAACAAAATCAGTCGGGATCAGTTCCTTGGAGATTCAGGCGGAATGAAGAGGAGTGTCTATATTAACGGAGGATTCCGAGTCTAAATGCAAAAGATGCCCTGGAGAAGCACCCGTGATATAGAAAATTCTACAGGTGCGGGGATCCGACATCCAATGAGAGAAGCTGCGATGGTCTTTCGCTTTTTGCCATTCTTCCGAAAGACGCTCGAGCTGGATAATACCAAGACGTTCGACATGAATGAATTTGGACGGAAGATGTTCTGCCAATGAATGGATCATGCTAAATCCGTGTTCTAATCGCTGCCAGTCCGCCGCCCGGTAATTTCCTTCCTTCCATCCATCCGTGAGAAAAGTAAGCAGCAGAGCGATCACCACATCAATTGGCAAGCCCGTGATCAGCGGAAAGCCCATTCGCAGCATCAAGGCGAACCCTAAGATTGAAAAAATCCCGGTACAAATTAGTTTCGATAGGATTCCCGGATTTGGCGTACTTTTGGAATCTGCATGTTTCAGCCAACGATTGGCGAGAATAAGAAAAAAGAGGCTTTGAGTCGTATCGGCGAAATCGCCGGCATAGGCCGTAATCCGGCTCACCGCCTCGTCATCGTTGTTTCTTCCATTGGCCAGACGTGTCATCACGGAACTCCACACGTCTTTCAATACTTTGCGAAGACCTTCGTCGACCGGCTTTTGTGAAATCATCAGCAGATTTTCAGGCACAGGTTTTACGACCAGCGTCGACAGGTCGGCATTATCTGATTTGAGCATTTGACTCAAGAGAAAGGTGCTCGGCAACCCACTAGACATGGGCAAAAGACTTCCCGGCACGTTTTCCAAAATTATGACTGCGTCCGCAATGAGCTTTTGCAGCTCTTCATGACCTGGGGCTGATTCCGCCGCGACGAAAACTGCCAGAACACGCAGATACCGTCGGAGATCTAGCCAGGAGGTTGGAATCAAAGGAGCTGACATTTCCCAAATCGGCTCCGCGACAGCGCTTCGAAATTGTTCGTCGAGCCAGCGCAAATCTAAGTCATGCACAATCGCCATCACATTATTCCAGCCCAATTTGAGCGCGATCACTTCAAAAGGATGCGAGGTGAACTGGTCGAGGAGATAGGGATGAATTTCGTTCGCGCGGGCCAGACCTGACCCGCTTCTGGCTGGCAAGCCTCTGGCGAAATTCTCTTGTCGAAACAGACTATAATTTTCCCCTTCAACTGGATTTCCTCGGACGTGTTCTGATGGAAGGTTTAACGCCTCTTGTGTAAATGGGATACCCGTAGTCGCCGTAATCTGCTGAGGCAGCGCAAAAGATGGATGGACCTGCGCAAAGCCATTGCCCAGAAAACATGGCATGAGTAAAAGCGTGCCGGTACGCCTGAGGATTTTAGAGATCATGATCGATGGCAAAGTATAACGGGTCTCCGATGGGCGAACAATGCACCGAAAGGCTTAAAAGATGGCGTCAAAAGACCCGCGAATCGTCTGGGTCTTTTGTGGACTTAAGGGGTTTTCTTCGCCACGGTAAAAACCGCCGTGGCGAGGGGTTCGTTGGACCCGGAGGGAAGGATGTCCACTTTCCATTGGCCGGGACGGATGGCGGCGCTGCTCCAGATGCTGGTGCGCGGGGCGGTGATATCCAGATATTCTTCATGCTCCAGATGACCATTTCGATACCAGCGATGAAGGATCGCTGCCGGTGGAGTCCCGATCGAGACGTCCGTCCAGCAATACAATCGGCCGACCGATGCGGAAAAATGTCGAGCGGCATGGACGGGCTGATCTTGAACGATGCCGCTGGCTATGCTCAGCTGCTCAATTTTCAAGGTGCGCGCGTTTTCCGCTAACTGCTCTGGCGAGACATTCGATGAGGCTTTGCTGATACGCTGCCAAAGCGCCTGCTGACTGCGATAGGGCTCCAGAGCCGCATCCACCCGGGCGTCATGAACGTGGAGCGATTGCAGAAGTTCCGCCGACTGCATCGCTTGAGCGCTGCCTTTATCCTTCATAAATCCAATCAGCGTATTCATCAGCAGCGGATCTTGCGGATCAACACGAGCGAGAAATTTTGCGGCCGTCAGCGCAATCGCCGGATCAGAATCTTTCAAAGCCGTCCGCAAAAGCGGAGCCGCGGTTTGAGCATCGGGTCCCAGTTGTCCGACCATGTAAATGGCGCGTTGACGAATTTCCGGCGAGGGGTCCTGCAGATAGTTGGCCAGAAGAGGTAGGCGCCCTTCGCCTTCCGGGTGGATTTGTTCCAAGGCCTGTAACGCCGAGAGCCGCACCCCGCTTGATGGATCATTCATCGCTCGACCGAGAGAGTGAATAGTCTCTGGCGTGGGCAGTGATTTCGCCAAATATTCGACAGCCGCCTGACGCGCTTCCGGATCTTTATCTTGAAGACCGCCGGCAATCTGCGCCACTTGAGCGGCATCCGGAGTGCCCATCTGATCGAGCGCCGCGACGACATGCTCGTGGACGCAAAGTCTATGGGTCAATTTCACAATATCCGGGATGACGGAACGCGCCGAAGGTCCAAGAGCCGCCAACGTATCAAGAGCCTGAGCTTGGGACTCACATGTCGTGGCCCAACCTGAATGTACGCGTTCGCGTTCGGGAGCCACCTTGGCTCGTTTGACGAGGCGCGCTAAGATCGCCGGGGAGATTTCGAACGTAGGGTCAATCTTACGAATAGCGCGGGCCGATTCCAGGCCAGCGGAGCGATCCGTCAGAAGCTGTGCCAGAGCCGGGAGATTCGGTTTCGCTTTTGATCCAAGAACGCCAAGACCGTTGACCGCTTTTAGACGCGTGCGCGTCTCAGGGGCTTTTAGCTCAAGTGAGAGAGCGGCCAGCTTTTCACTGTCTGGGATTTCAGCGGGGACGACAGCTACCGTTGATCCCTTAATCGCCGAGGCGGGATTATAGGGCGCCGAGGAATCATGCATTTCCAGCTGCACGCTCGTATGGCTCTCGGATGCCCATGCCGTAGAAAGTCCCACCAAGGACAAAGACATCATGCACACGCCGCTTTTCACTATATTTTTCATAAGGTCCTCACACTTTAATAAAAATTCGCTTCCGGTACAAAACCCCGAACACAGCCAGCCAGACAAGCGTGTAACTGAAGGCATAGGCCACCGACGCATTCTGGTCGTTCAGCCAAGGGCTAAAAAGATGATCCGTGATAAAGAAACGCAAGTTACCCTCGCTACCATCCGGGCGAGCAAGATGAATTTGGTTCTGAACTTTCAGAAAGAATACATGCAGAAAGTAGGCGGCCACTGCGTTGGTGCCAAAAAACTCGAACGCTTTGGACCAGCGCGTCCACCCCCGAATTTCGATCAACCAGTAGCATAGGCTCAAAAGAACGAGCGCCCAACCGGTGGACTCGAGAACATAGGAACTCGTCCAAAGCGCTTTATTGATCGGGAAAAAATATCCCCATTTCCACCCGGCCAAGAGACACACCAGACCGGCCTGAAGCATGCCGGTCACTTTCCGGACCTGCACGCTGGAAAATCGCAGCCAAATCCCGGTCATGACTCCGCTGATCGCGGTAGCGATGGCCGGAAACGTGCTGAGAATCCCTTCGGGGTCGTAAACCGGTCGATACATATGCCCTGCGAGGACCACGCGATCGATATATGAAGCGAGATTCCCTTCTTTCGAGAGGTTCCCCGGGCCGAATCCAGGCACAGGGTAAAGCGTCATGATCCCCCAATAGCCGAGAAGGATGGCCACAAACACAAGGATCTGCGTGGAGAGTGTTCCCCAAAGAAAAAGAATCGAAGCAAATAAATAACAAAGAGCGATCCGCTGCAGAACACCGAGGATACGAATCGTGGAGAGTTGATAATGCGGGTATCCATTCAGAACTAATCCGAGGGCGAAGATGATGCATGCCCTTTTCAGAACCTGCCCCAGCAATTCACTCCGTGTGGCGCCCATCTCCAAGCGCTTACGTAGTGAGAATACGAGGGAGACACCCATGATAAAAACAAAAAACGGAAAGACCAGATCAGTCGGAGTCATGCCGTTCCACGCGGCATGATCGAGCGGCCAGTAGGCGGTGTTGTTTCCGGGGCTATTGACGAGGATCATTCCCGCAATCGTGATGCCGCGGAACACATCCAAGGAACGAAGGCGGGCATTCAATTCAACTTTCATGGTCTCGGCTGCCCGATGGTATCATACTTACGTGTTTTCAGCCATGGCCCATCAGTTCGATGTACCGACGAACCGTCTCTACCAGATCCGCGATGAACTCCTTCGCAAACACATTCCACTGACGGATTTGATATCGGGGAATGTGAATTCGCAGGGCATCATTTTTCCACTTTCATGTCTTCAGAAAGCGATGGCCGCGGGGACCCGTACCAGCCAGATTTATCGTCCCAATCCGCTAGGCCAACCCGTTGCAAGACAGGCCATCGCACGTTTCTATGCAAAAGCAGGACTTCAAATTCCCATCGAACAAATCCTGCTCACGCCAGGAACCAGCATGTCCTACTGGTATGCCTTCAAACTTTTGGCCGATGCGGGAGATGAGATTCTTGCTCCCGTGCCATCCTATCCACTGTTTGATTCCATCGCCGCCCTTTGCGGCGTTAAACTCATTCCTTATCGGCTACGCGAGGCAGCGCGATGGGAAATCGATTTTAGCAGCATGGAAGCGGCTATCACATCCCGGACAAAGGCGATCGTGCTCATTTCGCCTCATAACCCCACGGGAGCCGTAGCCACGGAAGAAGAAGTCCAAGTGATTGCTGACATGGCCACTCACCGCGGATTGGCGATCATTTCAGACGAAGTTTTCAGTTCCTTCCTGTTTAACCGTTCCACGTTACCGCGCCCGGCAATGACCAAGGCTCCTCTAGTCATCACCATGAATGGCCTTTCAAAAATGCTGGCGCTTCCGGGAATGAAGATCGGTTGGATGGCGATAAGCGGGGAGAAGGCGAGAGTCAGAACAGCCACGAAAACCTTGGAAATGATTTCAGATACCTTTTTACCAGTGAACGAGCCGGCGCAATTTTCATTGCCAGAAATTTTTAAAGGCAGCACGGTTTTTCAGAAAAAATACGTGGCGATCGTGCAGAATCGAATGGCAATGGCCATGGATTCGTTGAAAGAAATTCTTAACGTCTCGTTTATTCGACCTGAGGGCGGCTTCTTTGTGACGGTGCGCCTGGTGGGCGAAAAAGCGGATGAAGAGAAAGCGACCGAATATCTGCTGGAAAAATATCGGATCTTAGTTCATCCGGGGTATTTCTACGATATGGAAGGCCAGCATGTGGTCTTCAGCTTCGTCAGTCGACCAGGGGTACTGCGTTCTGCGTTGAAATGTCTTTCCAAAATATAATGTCCTGACATGGGCAGGGCGACCGCCGGTCGCCCCTACAACACCCTTGAAGAAAACGGATAATATTTTTTGCCTTCATGGCCTTTGTAGGGGCGTGCGGCGCACGCCCTGCCATGAAATTTATTGAATTGAATCGATGAGGTCGGAAGGCAGGGGGCCATGCAGTGTTTGTCCGAGACGGATGAAAAAATCGGCTAGCGCGCGACGCTGATCCACGGCGCCATTGGCTTCTACGTGCAATCGCCATTTTCCCGAGCCCTCGTAGCGCACCGCCGAAACTTTGACCCCTGTTTGATCGGCCGTTTCAAGAATCGGCTGCCAGATATGCTCGAGAGGATCTTTCGCCGGTGGCTTGGCTTTCGATATGCGGCGACTCAAAGGTTCGCCTGATTCCTTTAATAAGTCATGAACGCGCCGCTCGGTTTCTTTGCAGGACCATTGTTGGCGATCCGCCTCCCGAGCCAATTTGATCTGAAGCGTTCTGTCAGAGATCTTCCGTAGAGAGCGGGTGTGCGTCTCCGTAATTATGCCGCGAGGCATAAGCTCCTGGATTTCAATCGGCAAATCCAAAAGAGCCAACGTCCGGGCTACCACGGTCTGGCTTTTCCCAACCCGCTGAGCGATCGCTTCCTGCGTCAAACTGTAGGGAGGCTCAACCAGCTGCTTAAATCCCCTGGCTTCCTCAATGGGCGTCAGATCGGCGCGTTGTAGATTTTCAATGAGGCCTTTTACGGCGGCATCTTCATCATTGATCTCAATGATTCGCGCATCGATGGCTTTCCAACCCAAGATTTGAGCGGCCCGCAGACGCCTTTCGCCGACCACCAGTTCGAAAGCCGAACCCATTTTTCGCACGGTAATTGGCTGAATGAGTCCTTCTTGTTTCATGGAGCGAGCCAGATCGCGCAGTGCCAGCGGATCAAACTCCTTACGCATTTGGTGAGGAGAGGTATAAATACTTTCGAGTGGAAGTTGCTCTATGGATGGAGAAGGGGCTGGACTGCTTTCCTTCATAAGCCTTTGTACCGCTTTCGAAAGACCCCTGTCAAGAGCCTTGTCTCACCCCCCTCGTTACGGTGTGACACGGCGCGCTCGCAGGCGCTGGATCTGCTGGTAAGAAGCGCTTTCAGGCTCCAAGGGAACTGAGCTCAACGCCGGTGTCTGTCCGTTGGGCCAGCCGTTCGTCATCGGACCCCAGACATTCCCACCCCCATCCTGGAAGGCGCGCGAGGGTATCAAATCCGGCCCCGCGACGCTCGTGTCGAAATGATTATTGATGAACACATTGTCCTGTACGACCGAACGCGACGGCCAGCCGCTCGCGTGGAAGGTCGGCGGGAGATAAATCTCTACCGAATATCCGGGGATGCCGGGCGCAAATTCCCGTGGCGAAGAAAACGTGTTCCCGTCGAAGGTCACGTGGCTGAAGTAAACGATTTTTGGAAGTGGTCCATAAACGGGCCTTTGATCGTAATCTCCTTGAAAGAAGATATAGGCATCGGAAACCTGGTTGTTCGACAGCGTTACGTGGTCCCAGCTCGTGTTGTACCACTCTCCGACGCCGATACTCGTGTGGGAGATCTGATTGTTGGCGATCGTTAAATCACGAATTGCCCCGACGGTCTCGACGCCGGTGTCGTAGCAGCGGGCAATCTGGTTATCGGTGATTGCGTCGCCGTTTTCATAGAAAAGCAAGACGCCGTCATCCGCGGCTCCGCTGTCTTCCTCCGCGCTGGGGTCGCCGGACCAGCCTCCATCGATTTGGTTATGCGAGAACGTGTTATTATTCCCGAAAGACGAATATATCGCGCCGTAGACCGCCTGCGTCGGATCATGCACCGCGATGTGGTTGTCGACGATCTGCATCCTGGAGGAATACGATTGAACGTATTCGCCACCCTCAATGGTGTTGCCGGCGATCCGGCCGTCATGGGAATCGAAAACCGTGATGCCGCTCGTGCGATTGTCCACGCAGCTGAGGTAGTCCACACCATTCACATCGATAGACGGAAAAGGCCCCGGGAAATCCGTGTCGCAATGTTCGATGGTCACGTGGGAGCTGAGCTCGGCGACGATGCTGGGATCGTGGAGCGTCTGGATCTTGTGGCCGCCACAATCTAAGGTCACGTTCTGGACGCTCGAGAGTTTGAGACAGGTGAAATCGGCTGTTAGATCGGCGGTCAGGACATAAGTCCCCGGTCTGGTAATCTGCGGGCCGTTTTGATCGCAGGAACTGATGGGAATCGGGTTGCGAACGGGAGGCCGCACCGTGGTGGGCGGACGGATCGCCGCCGATCGCAAATTTTTGGCGTCCGAAGCGTTACCCAAGACGGAGGCGCCATGGGGATTGTCGGACAAGATGGCAGTTTGGTTGAGCAGCCCCCGCGCGGCCAAATCCGCATTATGCTCGAGCCGTTGCTGGAACAGATCGGCATTGGGAACCGGCGCATAGGTGAGAGGAGATCCCTGCTTAACGACCTCCGGAGATTGGTCGCCCCAGGCAAATGAGAAGACCATCATCGTCCCTAATGTGAGGCATCTCTGAAAATAACGTCCAGACGTTTTTTCCATAGTTCCCACTGTCAAGGGCCGGAGGGTTACTTAAGCTCGATTTCTAGCGGATCGGACCAGACAATACCTTTCCAAGCGCGCTGGGAACCTACCACCCGATCGACTTCATTGTGATAGGACACCTGCACCTTGTAAGTCCCTTTTTGGGTGAGGGTAAATAGGTCCGAGAGGTCTACGGATCGCTGCATGGATTGACCCCGCTCCAGAATCACGAAATCATTGTCACGAACAGAGAGCGGCGTGATGAGCCGCACGATTTCCACTTTGTGATGATCCGGACCGAGGATGCGGAAAGAAATTTCGCCCTGCAAGAGCGGATGATTGACCAGCATGCGGCTGTTCATCAACAGAGGGTTGTCGAACAAATTGGTAATGACAACGGTCATCATCACCGGTTTACCGACGGAAAAATGATCCGCGGATTTGAGCATGACTTCCAATGGGATCTGGCGCAATTCCGCGGCGTGCAATTCGGAAAGAGTTTTAGCGGTGGGATCGGCCTGACGACCCTGGGATACCATGGCATCGCCGTCCATGGCCGTCGCGGAAATAGTGGTAAAAAGACAAACGCACAGAAGGCCAGCGGCGATCCGCCATCGGTTCATAAAGCAACTCTAAGCTATTCTCGGAAACCGTACTATAGACCGGAGGGCTAAAAATTGGGGGCCGAAAGACCTATGCTTGGGATGAGACCATGAGCGGAAGATCCGAAACCTGAAAATTTTCACGCGCCTGCTCATCGGTCTTGCATCCTGGGATCACCGTTGAAACGGCCGGTTGGGCCAAAACAAAACGGATGGCGGCCTGACCCAACGTCAAAGGCGTCTGGCCAACGGATTTTTTAAAGTTGTCGATTTGATTGACCAGTTGAGTCTGATATTTGGAAGGCCACTGGTGCCGAATATCTCCGACGGGAAAAACCGAGTCTTTCGAATATTTTCCCGTCAGAAATCCATTGGAGAGAGGTTCGCGGGCAATGATTCCCATTCCGTCCGCGATGGCTCGTGCAAAAAGCTCTTCCGCAGCGTCTCGACGCAGGTAGTTATAAACCACCTGGATTGCCGCCGGCTTACCCATCTTCATGGCCAGCATCCCTTCCTGCGGGTCGTGGATGGAGATTCCGTAATGGCGGATTTTGCCTTGCGCTTTCAGCTTTTCGAGCGGCTCAAAAAGCCTTCCGCCCTCGATAATACTGAAGGGCGGATTATGCAATTGATACAAATCAATGTAGTCCGTCCCCAAACGCTTCAAGCTTTTATCGACGGCCATGATGAGATGCGATTCGGTAAAATTCAGCCGTGGGGGATCATGATAAAAATCGCTTCCGCCTTTGGTGGCGATGATCATTTTGGATCGATGGGCTTTCAGCGCCTGGCCCAGCAGTTCTTCGCTATGGCCATGGCCGTACACATCCGCCGTATCGAAGAACGTGCAGCCTAAGTCAACAGCGGAGGAGATGGCGCGGAGAGACTCGTCGTCATCGACAGGACCGTAACTGTTCCCGAACTGATTGCCGCCAATGGCCCAAGCTCCGAAACCTATTTCAGAGACTTCGAGGTCGGTAGATCCGAGTTTCCGGTATTTCATGGGCAAATCGTATGGATTAATGATCCGCAGCAGGTGCAGGTGCGGCAGCGGCTGTTGCGGCGGCGGCAGGGCGTGCCGGAGGAGGCGCTTTGTGCGCGCCGATTCCGACGGAAAGATGTTTTTGACCTGCCACGTCCGGCCATGGCCCGATGGGTTTGCCGGCGGCATTGACAGGAACTAAGGGCGTCCCCGCGGCATCTTTAAGCCAGGTGATTTTGAAATCGTCGCGAGATTCGAACATCAGTTCATATTCATTGGTGTGGTGGACGGACTTGGGATTGGTCGGGCAGGCTTCTTCGCAAAGGCGGCACCAATTGCATTTCCCAAAATCGATCGTGTAATTCTGGATAATTTTTTTGCCCTGCTCATTGCGCGCCGATTCCAAAGAGATGCAGGCCGACGGGCAGGCGCGAACGCACATGTCGCAGGCGATGCATTCGTCGATATGAAAGGTCAGCATCCCGCGAAACCGTTCGTAGACGGTGGCCTTTTGTTTAGGATATTGCACCGTCACGCTCGGCTCAAACATGTAGCGAAACGTTACCGCCAGACCTTTCAACAGGGCTGTCGAGTCATTCCAAATCGATTTAAAGTAGTCGATCATTAGGGGTTAATTATACAAATCGGGGCAATCGCGTTTCAGGGAACTTGGCTGCGAATCCATTCGGAAATGCGCGAATCCGGCAAAATCGTCTTTGTATTGAACGCATAATTCAAGCCGCGCAGCTCCAACCCAATCTTGTGCTCAATGCCGCCCGGCGCCAGAAGAAGCGTGACAACCAAGGGGCGCGAGCCCGCCTGATCCGCGGCTTTGACCCGCTCCCGCAGTGCCGCCACGGCCTGCTCACGCACGATCGGAGGCGCGTCATCCCGAAGCGTAACGCCTTCGACGGCCTTGTAGCCGCCCCGATCTTTGAGCTGATGGGAAATGTTCGTCATGATCTGATTCCAGCGAGCGTTGTCGAGATCGTCGTTAGGACCGTGAGCCACAATAATCACCGTTTCCCGGGACGGCTCCGAGCTGATTTCATGCGCGCGATCCAACAATATTTCGACGACGACCGACGAATCATTTAAAGGCTCGGCAAAATGAATGGTGGAATGTTTTTGAACCGGGAACAGCGGATTATTCATGAAGCCCGGCTGGATATCCACACCTAAAAGATATTTCCACTGTCGAGCCACTTCCGAATAAGAAGAAATCAGAAGCGGAACGACATAAATCGAATGGGCCCCGCCGTCTTCCAGCTCGGAAATGGCGTCCTGAAGGGCGTGCTGCTGGGCCGGTGTATCGCCCATGCCAAATACGATTTTATAGGGGTAGGGAAGATCCGCTTCTTTCACGGCCTTTTTGACCGTCTTGTCCCATTGCGACGTCCCCCCGTGAGCCATGATCAAGACGGCCGATTCTGAATCGGCGCTTCGGGCCGGAATGCTGAGAGAACCCACCAGCGCGACACAAGCCGCCCAGGAAACAATGGCGCGGAATTTATTGTTCATCAGGCGTAACGATTCACGAGTTCGCGAAAGTATTTTTCATCATCGCGTGGGAACTGCCCGATAATGTCGCGAATTCGCTCATTGAAGGTCTGGCGCGTCTCATCTTTATAGAAGGAGCCGAGGAAGATATGCTGCTTATCCTGCCAGAGCTCGAGAGCGCGCATTTTGTTCGATGTGTTTTCGTAAGGAGCGATCGGAGTCACCTTTTTCCCATAATACTTATACGTGTCATTAAACACAACGCAGGGCGACAACGTGTGGATAAAGGAGAACCCTTTATGATTGACCCCTTCGATAATAAGGTCGGTCAAATGCTTCAACTGGCCGGAATACCCACGGGCGACAAAGGAAACGTCATACGCCAGGGCGAGCGCGATGGGATTTAAATTCTCTTCGGAAACGCCATAGGGACTGGATTTCCCCTGGAAGCTTTGAAGCGTCGTCGGTGAGGCCTGGCCCTTCGTCAACCCATAGATGTTATTGTCCAACATGATATAGGTAATATCGATGTTACGCCGCGCGGCATGCGGGAAGTGTCCGCCTCCGATCGCCAAGCCATCACCGTCTCCACCGACCGCGATCACGGTCAGCTTCGGATTGCCGATCTTGATGCCCATCGCCGTCGGAAGAACCCGGCCGTGAACGCCATGGAATCCGTAGGAATTTACAAAGATGGGAAGCCGGCCCGAGCAGCCGATCCCCGAAACGACCACCACATTTTTCGGATCAAGGTCCATCGTAGCCAGGGCCTGATACAAAGCATTCAGGACGGCGAAGTCGCCGCAGCCGGGGCACCAGGTTATTTTAACGTCTGATTTGTAATCTGTTGTTGTATGCGACATATGATTTCTCCTATCTAGACAACGCCGCGCCCACTACGGCCTTTTCACTGCCGGCGGCTACCGACTTGATCTTGGCGAAAATTTCTTCGGCATAAAACGGCAGCCCTTCGCATTTGGTCAAGCTAATCGTCGGAACCAGGAAATGGGAACGGAATATATGATTGAACTGGCCGCTGTAATTGATCTCCGCCACGATGACTTGCTCGACGGAGCTGAGGAATTCCCGCACATCGGCTTCGGGCAGCGGATAAACCATCTTCATTTGTAAATGAGCCACCGGAATCCCGGCTTTGGCCGCCATGTCCACGCCTTCGCGGATCGCGCCCTGGGTAGACCCCCAGCCAATGATCCCGATCTTCGCCTTCTTGGCGCCGTAGCGTGACGTAAATCCTTTTTCCATCGAGCACACCTGGATTTTTTTGGCGCGCTTGGCGGACATCTGCGTATGCATCTTCGGCGTAAAGTTCGGTGATCCGCGTTCGGAATGTTCAAGGCCCGTCGCCGCGTAGCAGCCGCCTTCCATCCCGGGGAGCGCCATCGGCGAGACGCCGTTTTCCGTCATCACGAAGCGTTTGTATTCCTTCAATTCCGCTTCCGTCGGCAATATGCGATTAACGATCGGGACCTTCGTAAAGTCCGGCCAGGGGAATGTCTGGGTCCGGTGAGCCAGCGATTGGTCGGTCAAGAAAATGACGGGGCATTGATACTTTTCGGATAGATTGAAAGCATGAATAATGTAGTACAGGCATTCTTCGACATCACCAGGAGCCAGCACAATACGCGGGGCATCGCCATGGGCGCCATAGACGGCCAGATTCAGATCGCTCTGCTCATTTTTGGTCGGAAGTCCGGTTGAGGGACCGCCGCGCTGCGCATCCACGATCACGATCGGAATCTCCGACATCGCCGCCAATCCCAGGATTTCTACCATAAGCGCCAGGCCAGGGCCTGAGGTGGCCGACATCGCTTTTTTCCCGGCGTAAGAGGCGCCGACCACCGAAGCGATCGCCGAGATCTCGTCTTCCGTCTGAACGACGGCGCCGCCAAATTTCGGAAGATCTTTTTCCATAAATTCCAGAATGTCCGAAGCCGGCGTGATCGGATAGCCGCCGTAATACCGGCAGCCGGCCGAGATGGCGCCCACCGACAGCGCTTCATTGCCAGACATCACAATGCGTTTAAAAGGAGATTGAACGGACTCGAAGGTCGGCAGCTTCTTTTTGAAGGGGTGTTTATCGACGTAATCGTATCCAGCCTTCAAAGCTTCAAAATTTTTGGCCACCACCAATTCGCCTTTTTTGCCGAAGCGGTCGCGAACCATCTGCTCGAGGAGATCAATCGACATACCGAGAATCCGGGAGCAAACGCCGAGAGCGACAACGTTCTTTCCGAGCTTGCTTTTGACGACGTTCAGGGTGATTTCATCGAGGGGCACGGCGTAGGCTTCAAAGGTTCCTTCGGGCTTGTAATGGGCGGGATCGTAAACGAGCAGACCTTCCGGATGGATTGATTTCCCGTGCAGCTGAAAGGCTTCTTCGTTAAACGTAATGAGAATATCCGCCGCTTGGCCCTGAGAAAGCACCACTTCATCCGAGGCGCGGACCTGAAACATCGCCGGACCGCCTTTGATTTCCGCGGGATAAGTACGGAAAGTATAAACATCATAGGAAGAACGAGCGAAGGCTGTGGTCAACATTTCCCCACAGCTGATAACGCCTTCGCCGCCTTCTCCACCGATACGAACGAGTATGTCTTTCATGGGCAAAAACTCCTTATCTTAATCCTGCTCCGATGGGAGACTTCTGCAGGCTCCCATGGATATATTTTTCTGCCGCGACGGCTGCCGTCGTGCCATCGCCAACGGCATTGGTGATCTGTTTAGTCAGTTGCTGCCGCACGTCTCCAATTGCAAAAAGCCCTGGAATCGATGTCTGCATATTCTGATCCGTAAGGATGTAGCCTAATTCATCTTTTTTCAACGGATCTTTCACAATGGCGCTATTGGGGGTAAAACCTATATAAATGAATACCCCGTTGACGGGGATGGTAGTCAGCTCTCCGGACTTTAGGTTTCTCACCTTTGCCCACTCCACCAGATCGCTGCCGCCGACTTCTTCCAGCGCCGAATTCAAAACAAATTCCATCTTGGGATTTTCCTTGGCGCGGTCCTGGATGATCGGAGAGGCGCGAAATTCATCGCGACGATGCACGAGGTGAACCTTGGAGGCATGCTTGGTTAAGTACATTCCCTCTTCTAAGGCGGCGTCTCCGCCTCCGACGACGATCATCGGCTTGTTGCGGAAAATCGGCAGCGGGCCATCGCAGATGGCGCAGTAGCTGACGCCCTTTCGCCAAAATTCTTTTTCGCCTTTCACATCGAGATAGTTCGGGCTGCCCCCGGTCGCGAGGATAATGGCTTTCGCCTTCAGGACGCCTTCGGAGGTTTGAATTTCAAAAATCTCGCCGTTTTTGTGAATCGCGGTGGCGTCAGTCGATTGGATCTGGGTCCCGAATTCTTTCACATGGGCAACCATTTTATCGACCAGCTCGCGCGCATCGATCGACGAAAATCCCGGATAATCTTCGATAAAACCGGTCTTGTTGATCTGCCCACCTGGGAGTTCTTTTTCAAGAACCACCGATTTCATTTTGGCGCGGGACGCATAAAGCCCCGCGGCCAGACCTCCCGGTCCTGCGCCTACAACGATAATGTCGTAAATCTCACTCATGACTGAACATCTCCTGGCGCGCCGACAAACGTCCCGGGCGCTCCTTGCGGGTAATTGTCTCTCGGGATCATCTCAATGCAATCCCACGGGCAAATTTGCACACACAGCGTACAGCCGATGCACTTCTGCGGAACGACATACACCCAAGACCGATCCGGGCTTTCCCCATCCGGGTTGCGCACGATGCAATCCTTGATCGGGCACATCTGAATGCAGGCTTCGCAGCCGGTGCAGTAATCTTTATAGATCAGCGCCAGGGGCTTTGGCTTGCGTGCAGGAGGTGTAGTCGGTGCCGTCGCCATAATTGTCTCTTCTCCTTATGCCATATCCACAATAATATCGTCCAGCCCTTTGCCGGCTGGAACCATCGGGAACACTTTCTCCTGAGGATCGATCATCACTTCCAGGACGACGGTGCGGTGCTTCACTTCTTTCAGGGCTTCCTCGAGGGCAGAGGTCACCTGATCTTTTTTCAAGACTCGGATTCCCTTCGCGCCGTGCGCTTCCGCCAGCTTCACGAAATCCGGGATGTAGGCATCGGTCAAATGCTTCGGTTCGGCTTTCGTTTTGCGCACACCGCCTTCTTCGACCAGACAACTCGAGGAATAGCGCTCACCGTAAAAGAGTTCCTGCCACTGGCGCACCATGCCCAGGTAAAAGTTATTGATGACGACGACCAGAACCGGCGCTTTTTCCACCGTCGACGTTGCCAGCTCGGAGGCAGTCATCTGGAAGGAGCCGTCCCCTTCAATACAGACGACGGTGCGGTCTGGAAACGCCATCTTGGCGCCCACGGCCGCCGGAAATCCATACCCCATCGTGCCGAGCCCGCCGGAGGTCAGGAACTGCCGAGGCTTATTGCACCAGTACCATTGCATCGCCCACATCTGATGCTGACCGACGCCGGTGGTAATGATCGCATCCCCTTTGGTCAACCGATGCAGCTCGTCCAACAAATATTGCGGGCGCAGGACATCGTCCTTCTTATACACGAGCGGATTTTTTTCATCCAGCGCGTTGATCTCCTTGATCCAGTCGGCATGGTTCAAGGAAGGGATGGCTTCCGCTAACTCGCCCAAAACGCTCTTCAAATCACCGACCACCGGGCAATGCGCGAAAACCGTTTTGGAAATATTCGCCGGGTCGATATCGATGTGAATCTTTTTCGAATTTTGGGCGAAGGTGGCCAGCGTCCCCGTCACCCGGTCATCGAAGCGCGCTCCGGCCGAGATCAAAAGATCGGCTTTCTGCATCGCCGTGTTGGCACTGTACTTGCCATGCATGCCGAGGGGACCCATGTGAAGCACATGATCTGGAGGGAAAGCGCCGTTGGCCATGAGCGTCCAAACGACAGGGATATTTCCCTTTTCCGCCAACGCTTTCAGTTCCGCCGAAGCTCCCGCCGCAATCGTTCCGCCGCCGACGTACAAAAGCGGTCGTTTGGCTTCTTTGATCATCTCGGCCGCGCGTTTGATCTGCATCGGGTGGCCTTTGATCGTGGGTTTATAGGAACGCATTTCAATTTTATCTTCCCACGTCCATTCGGTCAGCGCGCGCTGAACGTCGACGGGGATGTCCACGAGAACGGGTCCGGGCCGTCCCGTCGTCGCGATGTAAAACGCTTCCTGCATGGTCCGGCGCAGGTCGCGCACATCTTTGACGAGAAAATTGTGCTTTGTGATCGGCCGCGTGATGCCCGTGATATCGGCTTCCTGAAAGGCATCGGAACCGATAACACCGGTGCGCACCTGGCCGGTAATCGCCACCACCGGAATCGAGTCCATATGAGCGGTCGCCAGACCGGTCACAAGATTGGTCGCCCCGGGACCTGAGGTGGCAAAGCAGACGCCAGCCTTACCCGTGGCTCGCGCATAACCATCAGCCATGTGCGAAGCGCCTTGTTCGTGACGCGTCAGGACATAACGAATGCCGCACTGTCCAAGCGCGTCATTCAAGGGAAGGTTTTGACCTCCCGGGATGCCGAAAAATACTTCCACGCCCAGTTTCTTTAAAGATTCACAGACGATCTGGGCGCCGGTCATTTCCATGTTATGCCTGCCTTTCTATATAGTGTAGTAACGTACGGACGGGGTGTCCGGTTCCGCCCGTCGGGCAATAGGGTTGATCGCTGTCCGTCCAGGACGGCCCCGCGATGTCGAGATGCGCCCAGGGGCGATCATCCACAAACTCTTTCAGAAAAAGGCCGCCAATGATCGTGCCGGCTTCGCCGCGGCGCTTGCCGATATTCTGGAGATCAGCAATTTTGCTTTTGACATCGGCTTCATACTCACGTTCCAGCGGAAGCTGCCAGAATTTTTCCCCGGCCGACTCTCCGGCCTCACGGATCTCTTCAAAAAGTTTTGGTGTGTTGGTCATGACCGCCGACACGCGGTGCCCAAGAGCCACCACGCAAGCACCCGTCAACGTGGCGATATCGATGACTACATCGGGCTTCTTCGAGCAGGCATACGACAAAGCATCCGACAGAACCAGCCGGCCTTCCGCATCAGTGTTCAAAACTTCGATGGTCTTCCCATTGAACGCCTTCACGACATCACCGGGCTTTTGCGCTCGGCCTCCGGGCATATTTTCCGCGATGGCCAAATAACCACGGACCTCGACGGAAGGCTTCAGATCCGCTAAGGCACTCATGACGCCTAAAACGGCGGCGGCTCCGGACATATCATCCTTCATGGTTTCCATGGATTGCGCGGGCTTAAGCGACAGGCCTCCCGAATCGAACGTGATCCCCTTGCCGACCAGAGCGATGACCTTTGTGGCTTTCTTCGATGGCTTATAAATGATTTCGACGAGCCTCGGCGGAATGGCGCCGCCTGAGCCGACCCCCAGGATCGCCCCCATTCCGAGCTTCTCCAAATCCTTTTTTTCCAAAACCGTAACCGACAAAGGAGACTTATTAATTTTAAGCGCCTCGTCCGCCAAGCGTTCCGGATTCATCCGGCTGGGTGGTTCGTTAATGAGATCGCGCGCCATCATGGTCGCCCGGCTGTAGATCTCGGCTTTTTGGATGCCTTCCGCGGCAAATCGCGAGGATCCCTCCACCAGCAATATCAACTCGTTCACCGGCTTAGGCTGATCCGGCGAGGGGGATTGATGGCGATCAAAGCGATAGGCGCCGAGATACAGCCCTTCGGCAAAAGCCTGAAACTCGTCGCGCTGAGCGACAATAGATTTGGCGACTTGAGGAATACGAACTGCCAGAGATTGCAAGCCGAGCGTCTCTGCGGCGCGGAGAACCTTAGACGCGGAGCGTCGCAGGGTTTCGTTCGTAAAATCAGATTTTTTGCCTAGCCCGACGAGAAACACGCGTTCGGCCGGCACAGCATCCTTCGGCCGGTACAGAATGCTTTCGCGTTCCTTGCCTTTGAAGCCATCGGCCTTGGCCGCAACTGGCGCCTGTTCTTCAAACGTGAAGAGCGCGAGCGTCTGCCCCTCGCCTTTCCATTTTTTCCAATCGCTTAATGTCAGTTTAAGCATCGTTGTCCCTTAAGCAATGGCGACCATACGATCGATTGCCATTTTTGCCTTGGCCGCCGTTTCCGGCGGCACTTTGACTTCGTATTGTAAATCTTGCAGCGACCATAAAACTTTTTCCAGTGTAATTTTTTTCATGTAGCCGCAAATCGCATCCGCCGAGGCCGGAATAAAGGTCTTATCCGGATATTCTCTCTTCAGCCGATGGAGAATGCCCACTTCGGTGGCCACGACGAATTCGGTCGCTTTCGACGCCGCCGGGCGTTTAAAAATCCCTTCCGTCGAGAGCATCTGATCGACCTTCATCATGTGCGGGGTCGAACAGCCGCATTCGGGATGAATCAGGAGTTCCGCCTTCGGATGTTCCTTACGAAGCTCCTCGATACGCTCGGACGGGATGCGGGAATGGACGCCGCAATAGCCCGGCCACAAATGGATTTTACGTCCCGTCTTTTGGCGCACGAAATTGCCGAGATACATGTCCGGCACAAAAAGGATTTCCTTATCCGCCGGGATGGATTCCACCACCTTCACGGCGTTAGAAGACGTGCAGCAATAGTCGCTCTCGGCTTTGACCTCGGCTGTCGTGTTGACGTAGGAGACTACGACGGCTCCAGGATGCTCCGCTTTCCATTTCCGCAAAGCGTCAGCGGTAATCATGTCTGACAGGGAACAGCCGGCTTCAAGGTCCGGGATCAGAACTTTTTTATTCGGCGCTAGGACGCTCGCCGTTTCGGCCATAAAATGGACGCCGCAGAAGACGATAATGTCGGCGTTGGTTTTAGCGGCCTGCTGAGAAAGACCTAAGGAATCTCCGACGAAGTCCGCCGCGTCCTGCACTTCGCCAATCTGATAATTATGTGCAAGAATCACCGCGTTCCGCTCTTTCTTCAAAGCGCAAATCTGCTGCTGCAAAGACGACACATGCGATGCGATGCCAGATGCCATAAACTTTCAAGGCCGTTGTAGGGGCGGCCGGCGGCCGCCCTGCCAACGACGGAACAAATTGGAATCCATTGGAATCCGATTCATCGAATGATTTCGAATCCGATGGCAGGGCGCGCGCCGCGCGCCCCTACAACTACCTTTGAACCAATTCTTTTTCTTTCTCGTCTTCGATCGCGCGGGTGTCTTGCGTGATCTTCATCGCGCAATACTTCGGACCGCACATGGAGCAGAAGGGCGCATCTTTAAACCCATCCTGGGGAAGCGTGGAATCGTGCTTGGCTTTCGCCGCTTCCGGATCGAGAGAAAGCGCGAATTGGCGCTCCCAGTCAAAATTGAAACGCGCACGAGAAAGTTCGTCATCCCGGTCCCGGGCGCCTACGCGACCGCGAGCGATATCCGAGGCATGCGCCGCAATCTTATAGGCGATGACTCCCTGCCGGACATCCTCCGCATTTGGAAGCGAGAGATGCTCTGCCGGTGTCACGTAACACAAAAGAGAGGCTCCGGCCCAACCGGCCAAAGCAGCGCCAATGGCTGACGTAATATGGTCATAGGCCGGCGCCACATCCGTCACGAGAGGCCCCAGCACGTAGAACGGCGCGCCGTGGCAAACTTTCTGCTGGCGTTCGACATTCATGGCCACCTGATGCATAGGGACATGTCCCGGACCTTCAACCATGACCTGAACACCCATCTTCACCGCGCGAGCCGTCAGTTCACCTAAGGTGTCCAGCTCCGCGAACTGAGCGGCATCCGAGGCGTCTGCCTGGCATCCGGGCCGCAGTCCATCGCCCAAGCTGTAACTCACGTCATAGGCACGGAGGATTTCCGTGATCTCATCAAAATGCGTGTACAGAAAATTCTCTGCATTGTGGGCGATGCACCACTGCGCCATCAGAGAA
>Ga0206971_10103_pt1 | contig 30887 bp, 17 predicted proteins | sample Alteio_BWOrgHeat_85_FD_152917 | JGI IMG/M metagenome (GOLD analysis project Ga0206971, IMG submission 152917) | Enriched cells from forest soil in Barre Woods Harvard Forest LTER site, Petersham, Massachusetts, United States -... | ecosystem: Environmental > Terrestrial > Soil > Temperate forest >...
CACCACAAACGACGCCACCGCCACCGTAAAAGTAAACGGCACAGCGGTAACATCCGGCACGGCATCAAACCCAATTACTTTAGCCGAAGGCGCCCAAACAACGATTACCACGATGATAACAGCACAGGACGGCACGATCAAAACCTATACAGTAACGGTTACAAGAGCCCCGTCAAGCAATGCCAACCTGTCCACGCTGGGGCAAAGCGTCGGCGGTTTAACGCCCGGCTTCAACACCAACACCACCAGCTATACCGAAAATGTAAGCAATGCCACCACATCCATGACCCTCAAACCGGTCAGCAGCGATGCCAATGCCACCATAACGGTAAACGGCACTTCGGTAACATCCGGAACAGCAACAAGCCCGATAACACTGGCAACAGGCCCCAATACCATCACCACGGTAGTAACCGCACAGAATGGGACCACCACCAAAACCTACACCCTGACGGTAACACGGGCATCAGGCGGCGCCGACAGTTATGGCCCGGGCATCAGCGTAACGAAGCCAACAGAAACGCCAACCCTTGCCGACGACGGTATCCAAGTACACCAGGGGATATCGCCCAACGGAGACGGCATAAACGATTTCTTAACCATCGACAACATCGGCAAATACCCCGACAATAAACTATCCATCATGAACCGGAACGGGCAATTGATCTACGAAACCCAGGGCTATGATAACAGCTCAAAAGTGTTTGACGGACACAGTAACAAGAATGGGCAGATGCAACTGCCGGGGACTTACTTTTATCAGCTGGATTATATCGTGAGCGGCATAGCCCGGCATAAAACAGGCTTTTTAGTGCTGAAGTATTGAGGTTATTATAAAAACCCCAAAAGAATTCCGATAAAACCGGGATCGATTTGTATATGGAATGGCTAATTCCTTCTCAATTAAAGCGCGCTGTGAAATCCGTATTTTACAGCGCGCTTTTTGTTTAATCAGGCCTGAAAACCAGACGCAGCCATAGCGCGCCAGCTTGTAATAAGCAAATGGAAACGCAACGTTATTTATATGTATATTTATCAAGGTACGCCCTTACTGTCACCAGTATAACAAGACAGCGTCAATTTAGGTAGTACAACGCTTACATAGCGGAATGTCCGGTATGAATTTAACACAGTTGTGATTCCAAATGAGGATAATGTAAAGAAGAGTCGAATCGCATACTTATGCGATTGTTCTGTACTTACGACTTGTTTAATTTCACCGGGATAAATTACCGTGTTCACAAATACCCCTGATAAGCCCAACCTCAGTTGTACGCAAGAAGGCTTTGCCTTTTTTTGAACCTGTGTACATAGTCAGACATATCCATTTTAGTCAAGCAATAGCATTTAAAAATCCTATAGATCAACAATAAAAACCATTACTATGAGAACTTTACAACGCTTACAGCACGATTTTCGGTCCAAATTGACGGGCGGTAAAATAATTTTGCTGATAACCGCGGTTTTATTTTGCATTTCCAATAATTTATTTGCCGCGACAAAACCCGCTATCAAATATCGGCACGTCGTTAAAACAGCGTCCATCTGTAAACCTGTCAACAAAACCGGTTTAACAACGAACAAAAACCGCAGCCCGTTGGGCGGGACAACCAGTGGAATGTTTGGCGTACCCGTAATTAGCTATACAGGCCCAAAAACCTATACCGCCGGCACCGCAATTGCTCCGTTAACGCCGGCCGGCAGCGGAGTTTTGGCGTCGGCTTATAACAGCGGGACGATAAATTCCACACCAGGCTTCAGCCATCCCAGGGGGATTGCGCGGGACGCTGCAGGTAATATTTATGTAGCTGATTTTGGCAAAAACACTGTATCAAAAATTGCCGCGGTCGGCGGCGCAGTCACCAGCATTGGCTCGGGTTTTAGCAATCCTGTTGGCGTAGCGGTTGATGGTTTTGGGAACGTATATGTGGCCGATTACGGCAATAATGCCATTAAGGAGATCCCCGTGCACACCAATAATACTGTAACCGTTGGCTCGGGCTTTTCCAGCCCCTATGGGGTGGCGGCCGATGCGCAGGGGAACGTGTATGTAGCTGACTATGGTAATCATGCAGTAAAAAAGATCCCGGTCGGGGGTGGTACGCCAGCGTACCTCGGCAGCGCGAACTTTTCGGGGCCATCAGGTGTAGCTGTAGACGCGGCCGGGAATGTGTACGTAACCGATTTAACAAACAACACTTTATCTGAGATACCCGTTATGGGCGGCCCATCAGTTACTTTAACATCGGGCCTTTCCTCTCCCTACGGTGTAACCATTGATCCGTCGGGCAACCTGTTTATAGCCGATCTCGGCAGTACAAGTATAAAAGAGATCCCGGCAGCCGGCGGCGGCCCCATCGTTATTAGTTCAGCATTCAGCACAGTGACCGGTGTGGTAACTGACGAGGCCGGCAATTTGCTCATTTCCGACTACGGCAATACTGCAATCCAGATGGTGACGCCGGCGGGCGGTTATTATATTAATTCCGCTTTGCCGGCGGGTTTAAGTTTCAGCAATGCTACCGGCGTGATCAGCGGGACGCCGCAAGTGGCGAGTGCGCCAGCCACTTATAATATTACGGCCTATAACGCCAGCGGCCCGGCAACTGCATCGATAAATATACGGGTTGTCCTCCCGCAGCCGCCCGGTATCAGTTACGGCAGCTCAAAAACTTATGTATCCGGGACACCCATCACCACGCTTGTTCCAAATACAAGCAGGGTGGCCGCCGCAGGCTACAGTAATAACCCGGAAACAATAGCCACAGGCCTTCAAAATCCCGCCGGTGTATCTTTGGACGAAAACGACAACATTTATACGGCTGACTTTAACACAGGTATATTATATGAAATACTTGATGGCAGTAACACTCCCGAAGTGATAGCAACCGGGCTCGGCAACCCACTGGGTGTGGCGGCGGATGAGGCCGGCAACGTTTATGTAACCAACCAAACCGGCAATACGGTTAGCAGGGTACCTGCCGGCGGTGGCGTTATTACCACCGTGGGTTCGGGGTACAGCAGCCCGCACGGGGTGGCAGTTGACGAGGCGGGCAATGTATACGTAGTAAATGCCGGCAATGGTCTTGTAAACAAAATACCTGCGGGTACTAATTCGGATGTCATACTTAATTCGCCCGCACAACAGGCCTACGGTGTTACAGTAGACCCAGCGGGCAACGTTTACTTCAGCGCTTCAGCCGGCGGCCAATACGCTCTTGTGAAGATTCCCGTTGCCGGGGGACCCGCATCCACGATTGCTAGTGGCTTTTATGATCCTACGGCAATCACCTCAGACCTTGCAGGCAATATATATATTGCCGATAACCTTTACGATGCTATAAAAAAAGTGCCTGCAAACGGAGGTGCGCCGGTAATTATCGGCGCCGGTGTGCTTTACCCGTCGGGTATTGCGATAGATGAGGCGGGCAATTTGTTTGTCAGCGATGGCGGGACACATGTCATCAAAAAGATTGCACCTACAGGCGGTTATTTTATCACCCCCGCATTGCCGGCCGGGCTTGTTTTTGACAGTAATACGGGCGCCATCAGCGGTACCCCATTAGCGCCAAGCGCAGCAACTGACTATATTATAACTGCATACAATGCAGGCGGCGGCGCCGAAGCAGTGGTAAACATAAAGGTTAATGCCCCCGTTGCGCCGTCCATTAGCTATAGCGGCCCTGATACCTATACTGTCGGTACAACAATCACTCTCCTCACACCTGCGAGCGCCAGGGTAGCCGCCCAGGCATACAGCAATTCGCCGGTTGTTATTGCTTCGGGTTTTGATAATCTGGGTGGAATTGCCCGTGATGCTGCCGGCAATATATATGTGCCCGATATTGACAATTTTGTGGTAAAAAAAATTCCGGCAGGTGGCGGGCCGGTGACCACCATCGCCTCGGGTTTTGGCCTGCCTGTGGGCGTTGCTGTTGATGTTGCCGGCGATGTATTTGTAGCTGATCAAAACAATAACGCTGTATATGAGATACCGGCCGGCGGCGGTGCGAAGATAACTATCGGTTCGGGATATAATATGCCCCAGAGGATTGCCCTGGATGCTGCCGGCAATATTTACGTAACCAACGCGGGCAGTAACACGGTAGATAAAATACTTGCGGGCACTACTTCGCCTGTTGCAATCGGTTCGGGTTTTAGCAGCCCCGCCGGAATTGCCGTTGATGCCTATGGAAATGTATACGTGGGCGATACAGGGACATTCAGCGTGAAAGAAATCCCGGTATCAGGCGGCACCATTATGACTATCGCCGACGGCTTTTTTGATCCCGCCGCATTAACCACTGATGCCGCAGGAAATATTTACGTTGCGGATAACCTTAATAGCGCGCTAAAAATGATACCGGCCGGCGGCGGAACACCTGTTATTATAAGTTCAGGCGTCCTTTATCCAACTGGTATCGTCACAGATGCCACAGGAAACTTATATGTTTCGGATAACGGCCGCAACACGGTAGACAAAATTGTACCCACAGGGGGCTATTTTATTAGCCCCGCCTTGCCGGCGGGCTTAGCTTTTAACGCCCTCACGGGCGTTATCAGCGGCACGGCTACTATGGCAAGTGCAGCCACTAATTATACCGTTAAGGGCTACAACAGCGGTGGGGTTGGCACAGCAACAGTTAACATTAAAGTTTTGGAATCGACAAATGCAGCACTTGCCGGCCTTGTTATCAACCACGGTACTTTAAGCCCTGCTTTTGCGTCTGCAACAACCAGCTATACCGCCGGCGTGGGCAATAGTATTTCCACAATCACGGTTACACCCACCACAGCCGACGTTAATGCAACGGTAATGGTAAATGGCACAGCTACCGCTTCAGGAGCAGCCTCGGCGCCAATAACGCTGAATGTGGGGTCGAACACGATCAACACCATTGTAACCGCAGGGGATGGAACCACTACAAAAACCTACGTGGTAACGGTAACCCGGGCTCCGGCCGCAATTGCTAATTTGTCCACCCTGGGGCAAAGTGTCGGCGCTTTAACCCCGGCTTTTTCAAGCGCAACAACCAGCTATACCGAAAGTGTAAGCAATGCCACTGCAACCATTACACTAAAACCGGTGAGCAGCGATGCCAGTGCAACCATAACGGTAAACGGAACAGCGGTAACATCCGGCACCGTGACGGCCCCGATCGCATTGACTGAAGGCGCCCAAACCGTTATTACCACGATTGTAACGGCACAGGACGGCGTAACAACCAAAACATATACCCTGACGGTAACCCGCGCGGCATCGGCAAATGCCAGCCTTTCGGGCATCAAACTGAGCAGCGGCACACTGACCCCGGTATTCGCGAGCACTACTACCAATTATACCGCCAGCGTTGCAAACAGTGTCGCCGCCATAACCGTAACGCCGACCACCACCGATGCTAATGCAACAATAACAGTAAACGGGGCGGCGGTCACATCCGCCACGGCGTCAGGATCTATCGCGCTTGCAGAAGGAGCTAATACGGCGATCAGCGTAGTAGTAACGGCCCAGGATGGAAGTACCATTAAAACATATACCGTAACGGTAAGCCGGGCGGCATCAACAAACGCCGGCCTGTCCACGCTTGGGCAAAGCATCAGTGGATTAACACCGGCCTTTGCATCAGGAACGACAAGCTATACTATAAATACCGGCGCTTCAACCTCATCGATGACATTAAAGCCTGTAAGCAGCGACGCCAATGCCACGATAAAAGTAAACGGTACAACGGTGGCATCAGGAACGATGACCTCACCTATAGCCCTGGCGACAGGCCCCAACACTATCACCACGATAGTAACCGCCCAGAATGGTACTACCACCAAAACCTATACGCTGACGGTGACCCGTGCATCAGGCGGCACCGACAACTATGGTCCCGGCATCGGTGTGACTATCCCTGTCGAAACGCCAACACTGGCTGACGATGGCATACAAGTACACCAGGGCGTATCACCTAATGGGGACGGGATAAACGATTTTTTACAGATTGACAATATCAGCCAATACCCGGATAACAAACTGACGATCATGAACCGGAACGGGCAGCTCATTTACGATGCAAAGGGTTATGACAATAGCTCAAGGGTGTTCGACGGACATAGTAACAAAAACGGGCAGATGCAATTGCCAGGCACATATTTTTACCAATTGGATTATACTGTAAGTGGCATCATTAAACATAAAACCGGCTTTATTGTGCTTAAATATTGACGGTTTGACATTGGTCGGTAGTCATTGGTTATTAGCGGTGGAGTTTAGCCGCCATGCGCGAATTATTAGTGTCATGTCAACATTGAAATGACGCTTAGCCTTTAACGCGGATTTTAAGGCTTGCAGCTACCCCGGTAAAAAATGAGTTTTTGACTGTTTATAAAGGTTGCCGGCCGGCTTAATGTTATTTAATTTACTGACAAATTCATGTCAGGGAACGCACAAAAAAGATGTTAAGGCATTTGACCGCCAGTTTTTATCAAATGGTTGATTGTCAATAATTTACAAAAAGGTTAACATTGAAATATGTTAAGTTGTGTTAACCCTTTTGTGTCGTTATGGATGCGCGTTGACGGGTACATTGGCAATGCGTAAGCAATTTTACGATCATCTGCAGACGAAGGTCAAATTGAAATGTTTTTTTGATTATGCGATAAAAACGCGTTGACAGGAAAATAGAGACTAAATAAAAATTTGGTATTTATACGTAATCATTTATAATTTAAGGAGATATTTGAATGAGTACGTTATGCCGTTGCGTAAGCCTTGCTTATTGGCTGATACCGGCCGCCTGAAATTTACCAGGCGATTTGTTTGGTGTTTGTTTCTTTTGGCTGCCCCCATCAGCCTTTTTGCCCAGGGTTTTACACCCAACCCCGACTGGCGTTTCGAAAATTTCAATAGTCAAAACCACTTTATCAGTCGCGAAATATCTAACCTGGCGATGGATAAACATGGCTATGTGTGGACGAGCAGTTCGGGGATACAACGCTTCGACGGCTTCAAAACTGTAGACTTTAACAGCTTTGACCATGCGAGGAATAGCTTAAAAGATAATTATACCGACGTTATTGCCGACCCTGCCGGCAGGGTTTGGGTAAGTTCGGCCGGCTTGTGTTACTATGACGACCTTGCCGGCAAATTTATTTATATCCAGCCCGACGCCCCGCACCCGGCTATTACCAATGCTTTTTGCTTTTGCGTCCAAAAAAATAATTTGTGGTTTGTTTGCGACTACGGACTGGCTAAAATCGACATCCAAACGTTCAAAATGTCGTTTACGGCGCTTACTGATGCCCGCGACCCTTTAGAAACTTGCCTGATCGATCCGGATCACTTATTAATTTCAACCCGGGAGAAGGTATATATCTATGATATAAAAAACGACGCCTATACCGCAAATACCTTAATATATAATCATTCCCTGCTTAAAATACTTGCCGTAGTAAAAAAAGGCCCCACAATTTTTATCGGCACCAACCACGGGTTATTTAGCTATCAAGACCTGCGGCACGTTTCGATGGTGTGCAAGGAGACTGAAAATATATTAATTGATGATCTGTTATTCCTTCCGGCAGATAAACAGCAGCAATATCTTTTTTTGGGTACGGATGGAAAAGGCCTGATGGTGTACAACACCATCACCCAAAAAATAGTGTTCACTTACCTGCACGACAATGACAACCTGTATAGTTTATCGGGCAATGTTATTAATAAGTTTTACGCCGATAATAACGGAAGGGTATGGATAAGCACCAATGTTGGTTTGAGCATGCTGGACGTGAACAATCAGCAGTTGAAAATGCGTTTTCTGAATAGAAACACAGCCAATGACATCAACATCAATAAGGTGGTAAAGGACGCGTATGACGATTCAACCGTTTGGATGTCATCATTTAACCAGGGAATGATCCGCATTAACTGGAAAACAAAACAAACCGGTAAAGTTTATGCAAACGACCCGGATATGCATAAAGTAATTGACTTTGTTCAACTTGGGAAAGATAGATGGCTTTTGGCGACACAGGACAAGATTATGGAATGGACCCCCATGGCGGGCATAACGTATAAGACAAAACTGCCGGTCCCCGACTCGCTTAGCCTCGTGTATTATATCCGGCGAATAATTAGCGCCGGTGCCAATACCTGTTTTATAACAACTAATAAGGGATTGTTTAAATATGAGTTGTCCAGCCATTCGGTTGACATTGTTTCGGAAAATAAAGGCCCGAAGACAAGAATTGAACTGCTTAAATACGATTTGTTAAATGGCTTTTTGGATAAAGAGGTGCTTTGGATCGCCTCGCGAAATGGTTTGTTTACGTATGACATCGGTAAAAATGCAACGGTTATTTACGGTGGCAGTGACGAGAAAAAGGATTATTTTTTTACTGATGTGGCCAAAACCAATAATAACCAGGTGGCGTGCGCTGCAGCCAACGGCTTAACCATTTTTAACAGGCAAACTAAAACCTTTAAAGTAATACACTCCCTGGCAAATTTGTTGAACCCAAACTGCGTGGGCGTTGTGTGTATAAACAGCACGTTGTGGGTAGGCACCGAAGGAGGAATGGTAAAGTACGACCTGCTTACAAACAGATCAGCACGGGCAGAGCACGAAAACCCGCTTACCCAGATATTTCCGCTATCGCCCTTTACCGTATATGGCAACGAGATTATTTTGGGACTTAGAAATGGCTATGCCTATTTTACAGCCGACTTAAAAAACGCCCCTTTACCTTCGAACCCGTTGATTGAAAATGTATACGTAAATAACCGACCGGCTTTAAAGGAAAACATGAAAAAATACGGCGGGGATAAGCCGGCGTTCAATCATGCCGATAACTCCATAAATATAGCCTTTACCGCTTTTTTGTATACCAACCCCGACCAGGTGCGGTTTCGATACCGCCTCAAGGGCGCTGATGCCGGCTGGCAGGATGCTGCCGACCAGCGTAGTGCGAACTATGCACAGCTGTCGCCAGGCGACTATACATTTTATGTACAATGCGGCAATAAGGATGGTTTGTGGAATAATCACCTGGCTTCATTCAGTTTTGTGATCGATCCTCCCTTTTGGGAAACCTGGTGGTTCAGGACAGCAGTAGTACTTTTAATAGGCTTAGCGCTGTACAGTTTATACCGCTACCGGATAAACAACATCCTGGCTATTCAGCACATTAGGGAGCGTATCGCTTCAGATTTCCACGACGATATCGGGTCGGCGTTAAGCAGCATTTCTATCTTCGGCGATATAGCGGATGCCCAGCTGGAAGAAAAAGTGCCGCATGAAGAAACCAGGGAAGTAGTGGGCCATATTACTACCCACGCCCGCGCGATGCTGGAAGCGATGGATGATATTGTTTGGGCGGTAAACCCGCGCAATGATCATTTTAACGACCTGGCGGTGCGCATGCGCGAATTTGCCATCCCCTTACTCGAGGCAAAGAATATTCGTTTTGATATTGATATTAATGAAAGCATTTTGAATACCCGTATAAAAATGGAGGCCCGGAAAAACATATTCCTGATTTTTAAGGAATGTATCAACAACCTGCTTAAACATTCGGCATGCACGGCCATGAAGGTACAGGTAACCAAAACGGATACCTACCTCGAGATCGTTATCAGCGATAACGGACGGGGGTTTGACCTGTCGGCGCCGACAAACCGCAACGGCCTGAAAAATTTACAAATGCGCGCGGCCGAAATTAACGGCAGGCTGCAGGTAACCACCAAGCCGGGCGCCGGCGTTGTTACCAGGCTGGTGATTGATATATGATATGATTATACCATTGATAGCCGGACGGCTGCCGCTATCTTTACTTTTATAAACAAAATCCAAATTGGACATCAGGGTAGCGGTATTTGAAGATAATAAAGCATTGCGGGATGGCTTGCGATATCTTATTTCGGCGAAGCCGGGTTTTGCGGTTGCGGGTATATATCCGGATTGCAATAATGTTGTAGCCGACCTGGCGCAAAATATACCCAATGTAGTTTTAATGGACATTGATATGCCGGGGATAAACGGCATTGAAGCCACCGCTTTGATAAAAAGCAACTACCCGGCCATTAATGTATTAATATTGACCGCGTTTGACGACGACGAAAAAGTTTTTGCCGCGCTGCAATCGGGCGCTACGGGCTACCTGCTCAAAAAAACCACCTCGGCAAAAATATTGGAAGCGATACAGGAAATAAACGAAGGCGGCGCCCCGATGAACGCCGGTATTGCCCGCAAGATATTAACGTTTTTCAGCGAAAAGAAAAACGTTGTAAAAAACGAATACGACCTCTCGCCCCGCGAAAAAGATGTGCTGGGCTGCCTGGTAAAAGGCGACAGCTACAAAATGATAGCCGATAACTGCGGCATAAAAATGGGCACCGTTCAGCGCCATATTACCAGCATTTATAAAAAGCTGCACGTAAACTCCAAATCCGAAGCGGTTGCCAAAGCCATTTTTGAGCACCTGGTGAATGACCGGCTTTAGATTAGTCGAAAGTCGGGAGTCTCGAGTCGGCAGTCAGAGGCTCAAAACACTTTGGACTTGCGACTTTTGACTTAGCAGCATGGTATGTTTATAGCATTGACGGATAACGCATTAATCCTGACTTTGGTAACGGCCAAAAACCATTGCGGCCGCCATTGCCATGAAAAATTTTTTACTTTCAACGCCACACCGTGTTTTAACAGCAATTTTCAATAAAAAGTTATACCTGCTGGTATTCGCTGTTTTACTTTGCTGCAGTAATGCGCTTATGGCGGGCGCTAAGCCGGGGTATAAACATAAAAGCGGGCATGTTGGTTCGGTTAATAAAGTTAACAAACACAATGGCGCTGCACCAAACACTGATGCGGTAAGCCAAAAAAAAATAGGCGCCGGCAGCCCGCCTACGCTTAGTTACAAAAGTCCGCAAGCGCTTACCTTGGGTCAGAGGACTAACATTCCGCCGCCCACCAGCACAGGAGTAGATCCGGAAGCTTATAGCACCACAGCCGTAACTATAGGGTCAGGGTTTAATGCGCCGTACGGGGTAGCGGTGGATGTGGCCGGCAATGTGTATATTGCTGATAAAGGTAATAATGCAATAAAAAAAATACCAGCCGGAGGTGGCGCAATCGTTACCCTGGGTTCGGGGTTTAGCGGCCCGACCGGCGTGGCTGTTGACGACGCCGGTAACGTATACGTGGCCGACCGTGGCCATAACCTGGTGAAAAAGATACCTGTAGGCGGCGGTACGCCTGTTACCCTTGGATCTGGCTTCAGTAGCCCGACGGGGGTTGCCCTGGATGCAGCCGGCAACGTTTACGTAGCCGATCAGGGCAACAATGCGGTAAAGGAGGTGCTTGTGCGAGGCGGAGCAACCGTAAATTTAGGCTCCGGGTTTAATGCCCCGACAAGTGTCTCGGTTGAGACGAATGGCAACATATTTATAGTTGATGCCGGCAATAATGCTATCAAATTAATTCAGGCTAATGGCGAATTAATTACGTATACCAGCGACCCACTCGCGCCGGTGGGAATTGCGGTAAATTCCGGTGGCTATGTTTATTTAACCGACAATATCGGAGCAGGCGTTCGCGAACTGATGATACCAGATGACGAGGGCTATCACAATAATGGAGAGCTTGAAATAGGTTCTGGTTTTGACAATCCGGCCGGAGTAGCGGTAGATAATGCCGGGAACGTGTACGTGGCAGACAGCGGTAATAATGCTGTAAAAAAAATAAGCCCGGTTGGTGGGTATTATTTAAATTTCCTGCCTGCGGGTATGGCATTCGAACAAAGCACCGGCTTTTTTTTTACCGAAGGGCCAACCCGGCTTAGCCCCGCTACCAACTACACCATTACAGCGTATAATAGTTTCGGCAGTACCTCTGCAACGCTCAATATTTCAGTTAGCCAGCTCGTTTTTAGTTATAGCGGCCCTCAAACCTATACGGCCGGAACCGCCATAACAGCGCTGGCGCCGGTATCAAATTCAGGTAGTACGGGCGTGTATTCACACAATTCGCCCGATACACTGGGCGCTGGGTTTAACCTTCCAAGCGGCGTCGCTGTTGACGGCGCCGGAAATGTATACGTCGCAGATGCCGGTAACAATGCTGTAAAAAAGATTCCGGCAGGCGGGGGCGCCCCGGTTACCATCGGCTCCGGCTTTAATCAACCCTTCGCTGTAGCGGTAGATGCTTTGGGCAATGTTTATGTTGCTGATGAAGATAACAACGCTATAAAGAAAATACCGGTCGGCGGAGGCAGCCCAATTACATTGGGATCGGGCTTTAGTTTGCCAACTGGTGTAGCCGTGGATGCTCCGGGTAATGTGTACGTAGCTGATGGCGGGCATAACGCTGTAAAAGAGATCCCGGTCGGCGGAGGCAACATTATTACCCTGGGGTCGGGGTTCAATGACCCGGCCGGGGTAGCGGTAGACAACATTGGTAACATATACGTAGCGGATTCCAAAAATAATGCAGTAAAAGAGATACCCGTCGGCGGCGGGGCGCCTGTCACTTTGGGTTCCGGCTTTACTACACCGATGGGGGTGGCCGTCGACCTTTCGGGTAACGTTTACGTGGCCAATACTATTGAAGTAAGGGAAATCATTAACGGCGTGGTATCTAGGATAAGCATTCCTTATGGTTCAGCTACCGGCGTTGCTGTTGATGGTGTGGGCAAGGTATACATTGCTGCCCGGGAGCATAATTCGATTCAGTATGAAACGCCCTCCGGCGGTTATTTTATAAATGCCCTGCCGGTAGGTTTAAGTTTTAACAGCAATACCGGGGTAATCAGCGGTACGCCAACTGAGGCCTTTCCTTCCGCCAACTGTACGGTAACCACTTACAACGGATCAGCAATTGCCATGGCTACCTTGAATATCACGGTAAATGCTCCGCCAACCCCTTTCGGTTACCAAAGCCCTCAAACATACGTGACCGAAGAGGCCATAGTGCCGCTTACGCCAACGGGCAGTGGCGTGGCAGCCCCGCATTATAGCAACAGCCCTATTGTACAGGGTTCGGGCTTTAATATTCCGGCAGGTATTGCGGTTGACGCCACAGGTAATATATATGTGGCCGATCAGAATAATAATGCGGTAAAGAAAATTCCCGCCGGTAACGGCACGCCGGTTAGCATCGGGTCAGGCTTCCTCACGCCAGATGGGGTTGCCGTTGACGCCGCCGGTAATGTATACGTGGCGGATAACGGCAACAATGCAGTTAAAAAGATTCCGGCTGGTGGCGGTGCTGTTATTACATTAGGTTCCGGCTTCTTATCACCCCACGGTGTAGCCGTAGACGCCGCCGGCAACGTGTATGTGGCAGATGAAGGCAACAATGCGGTAAAAGAGATAGCCGCAGCCGGTGGTGCAGTAATCACTTTGGGTTCGGGCTTTAAAACACCGACCGGTGTTGCTGTGGATAGCTACGGCAATATATATGTAGCCGATTATGGCAACAACGCTATTAAGAAAATACCCGCGGGCGGCGGAGCTGTTGTTACCTTAGCCTCCGGCTTCACCGCTCCAACCTCCGTGGCGGTTGACGGTACGGGTAATGTGTTTTTGACTGATTATGGCAACCACGCGGTAAAAGAGATACAGGCGGGTGGCGGCTCTTTTTTAACCATCGGTACAGAATTCACCTCATTGTATGGGGTAGCGGTGGACGCCTCCAACAATGTGTATATAAGCGATTACAGCACTAATGCCGTTGAAGAGATCGCCCCTGTGGGCGGCTACTTTATCAGCAACGGATTGCCTTTGGGCTTAGGTTTTAGTAATACAACGGGCGCAATTAGTGGTACGCCAACCGCAAGCAGCCCGGCAACAAATTACACCGTTACCGGCTACAACATCTTGGGCAGCAAGTCGGCTGTGGTAAATATCAAAGTAATATCAAATAATGCCAACCTGGCCAATCTTACTATAAATAACGGCACGCTTAACCCGGCCTTCGCGGGAGCAACAACCGTATATAGCGCGTTGGTACCCGATACATTAAACGCTATACAAATAACGCCCACAAGCAGCGATCCGCTTGCTACGGTTACCGTTAACGGCACGTCGGTGCCTTACGCGAAGGCAATAGTACTGCCCTTAACTGCCGGCTCCAATAAATTCAGCATAAGAGTTAACGCTACCAGCGGGACGACGTTCAAAATATATACACTAACTATAAGCAAACCGCCCGTTCTTTCCGCATTAACGTTAAGTACGGGTACGTTGACGCCGGTATTTGCGGGCGGAACCTCCGTTTACACAGCATCGGTCAGCAACACCACAACTGCCATTACCGTAACACCAACAGTAACTATTTCCGGCGCGACGATAAAGGTTAACAGCGTGGTGGTATCGTCGGGTACCGCGTCCGCGGCTATTCCGTTAACAGTGGGCCCAAATACCATCACTATCCTGGTAACGGCACAGGATGGCACGACCACCCAAACATATACCGTAACGGTAACACGTGCCCCTTCATCGGTGGCTACCCTGTCTTTGCTAAAATTAAGTAACGGTGCAATAAGCCCGGCATTTTCCAGCGCCAACAGCAGCTATACGGCAAGTGTAGCGAATGGCGTCAGCTCGATGACCGTAACCCCTACCACCACCGACCCAACCGCAACGGTCAAGATAAATGGAGCAGCGGTAAGTTCCGGTTCGGCATCAAACCCGATCACGCTGGCCGAGGGCGCCCAAACGGTAATTACCACGCTGGTAACGGCACAGGACGGTACAACTACCAAAACCTATACCGTAACCATTACCAGGGCGCCCTCAAGCAATGCCGGTCTGTCTACCCTGGGGCAAAGCGCCGGCGGATTATCGCCTGCATTTTCAAGCGCTACCACCAGTTATACTTTAAATGTGAGCAATGCTATCGCAACAATGACTCTGAAACCGGTGAGCAGCGACGCCAACGCAACAATTAAGGTAAACGGAGTAGCGGAAACATCGGGAACAACTACGGCACCCATTGGACTGGTGGCTGGCGCCCAAACGGTGATCACGACGGCGGTAACTGCGCAGGACGGGACCACGACGAAAACCTACATCTTGACCGTAACCCGGGCGCAGTCAACTACTGCCACGCTTTCGAGCCTAAAACTAAGCAACGGAACACTAAGCCCGGCATTCACAACCGCAATTACCAGCTATACCGCCAATGTAGTTAACAATGTTGCAAGCATCACGATTACCCCTACTGCAACAGATCGAAATGCAACGATAAAAGTGAACGGTTCGGCAGTAAGTTCCGGGGGATTGTCAGGTTCGATAACCATAGCCGAAGGCGCCAATGCAGTTATTACCACGGTAGTAACCGCCCAGGACGGCGTCACCACAAAAACCTATACCGTAACCGTAACGCGTGCCCCATCAAGCAATGCCAACCTATCCACTTTGGGGCAAAGCGTTGGGGGGTTAAGCCCCGGTTTTGCGGCCGCTGATACCTTTTATAACGACAATGTAAGCAATGCCACAGCGTCGATGACCCTTAAACCCGTAAGCAGCGATGCCAATGCAACCATAAAAGTAAACGGCTCTACCGTGACCTCGGGAACTATTACCGGGCCGATATCACTGGCAGTAGGGCCCAATACAGTTACGACAGTGGTAACCGCTCAGAACGGGACCACGACCAAAACCTATACACTGACGGTAACGCGTGCATCGGGCGGCGCCGATAGCTACGGCCTGATTGCAGGCGGGAACAGCATAAGCATCACAAAACCAATAGAAACGGCAACGCTCGCGGAGGACGGCATAGTGGTACACCAGGGCCTGTCGCCCAACGGCGATGGCATCAACGATTTCTTACAGATCGACAACATCAGCCAATATCCAGACAATAAGCTGATGATCATGAACCGGAATGGGCAGTTGGTATTTGAAGTAAAGGGATACGACAACAGTTCAAAGGTATTCGACGGCCGTTCAGACAAAAATGGGCAGATGCAATTGCCGGGGACCTATTTTTATCAGCTGGACTATACTGTAAGTGGTATTACCAGGCATAAAACAGGGTTTATCGTATTGAAATATTAGCCATAAACGAATTGAATAATATGAAGCCGCTTCCGAAAAAGGCGGCTTTTTTTATGATTTACCCACGCGGGGGTACCCATTTGGATTATTTCGCGCGCTTTTTTGACTGCGTAAATTATCCACGTTAATCCTGTCGCCGAACAGTTGCGGGCTTAAACCCTTTGTGATTTGTCGCTGCGCCATTTTTTAAGGGGGTCTTGAAGTGTAAATTATTCATTAACAAAGCGTTGTTGGACTGCGGGGATATTGCTTGCAGTTCGACGCACAAAAAATTGTAAACCACTTTACTATGAAAACAACGGTAGGTTATTCTTGCATTGCGAATCTGATCGGCCTTGTCAGTATTTTTGTATTGATAGCTGCTTTACCCGGCAAGGGATTAGCGCAAAATCCAACGGTGAGCTACAGCACACCCCAAACCTACACTGTGGGCACAGCTATTTCTCCGCTTGCTCCAACCAGTACGGCGGTAGGTAAGCTGGCAAATAGTACCACGCCAATTGGGCTAGGGACGGGATTTAAAAACCCAGGTGGTGTCGGCATCGACTCAAAAGGCAATATATATGTGGCGGATTACGGCAATAATGCGGTAAAAGAAATTCCTTTCGCCACCAACAATACCGTTACTATAGGCTCAGGCTTTAATCAGCCGAATGACGTGAAGGTTGATGCGGCGGGAAATATCTATATCGCCGATTCGGGCAATAACGAAGTGAAAGAGATTCCGGCGGCAGGCGGCCCTATCCTAGTTTTGGGTTCAGGGTTTAACTATCCGGCCGCACTTGCCCTCGATAAGGCCGGCAATATATTCGTTGCCGATGCAAACAACAACGCGATAAAAAAAATTCCGGCAGGGGGCGGCGCCCCGGTTACATTAGCCGGCGGCCTTAATAACCCGTATGCGGTGGTTGTGGACGTATCGGGAAATGTTTATTTTGCTGATCTTAACAACGCGCTTGTAAAGATTCCCGTTACCGGAGGAAGTTTGGTGACCCTCGACGCCAACCTGAGTGGTCCGAATGCAATGGCAATAGACAACGCCGGGAACATTTTTATTGCCGACGCGGGACATGGCGCAATTGCCATAGTGCCCGGGAACGGGACATCGCCTTTTAATTTAAACTATAAGTTCGGCGACCCTTTTGGCGTGGCAATAGATGCGAAAGACCGCTTATTCGTAACCGACGATGATAATAATGCTCTTGAAGAATTTTTGCCGCTCGGAGGGTACGCAATAAGTGCGCCACTACCCGCCGGGCTGATCTTTAGTAACGGAACGGGTATTATCACCGGTACGCCCACGGCAAGCAGCGCCGCAAAAACATACACCATAACCGGCTACAATACAACCGGCACGGGCACGGCAAACCTCAGTATTGCCGTAAACCTGCCACCGGCGCCAACACTAAGTTATAAAAGCCCGCAAACTTATAATGTGGGCACGGCCATTACTGCGCTTGCGCCGACGTCTACCGGTGTTGCAGCTTTAAATTACAATCTCGCCACGTCTACGATAGGTTCTGGTTTTGCAGGCCCTATGGGTGTGGCAGTTGATACCAGGGGGAATGTTTATATGACCGACCCGACGACCAACCTGGTAAAGGAAATACCCGCAGGCAACGGTACGCCTGTGGTAATCGGCTCGGGGTTTAATACCCCCACTGCTGTTGCAGTTGACGCTGCAGGAGACGTTTTTGTGGCTGATTACGGAAATAACGCCATTAAAAAGATACCCGCCGGCAATGGGGCCCCGGTGGTTTTGGGGTCAGGCTTCTTGCGTCCGTTTGGCGTTGCTGTTGATGCGGCAGGTAATGTTTATGTGGGCGACCAGGGTAATAATGACGTAAAAAAGATACCGGCCGGCAACGGAACCCCGGTAGTTTTGGCATCAGGTCTGAACTATCCGGACGGTGTATCAGTGGACGCTGCCGGAAACGTATATTTTGCCGACCTGGGCAACAACGAGATCAAAAAAATCCCCGCAGCCGGCGGAACGCCAATTGTTGTAGGCACCGGCTTCGTCCAGCCAGTTGCGGTAGCGTCTGATATAAACGGCAACCTGTACGTTGCCGACCGGAACAACAACGCAGTAAAAGAGATCATCGCCGGCAGCGGTACAACCGTTACCATTGGGTCGGGCTTCAATAGCCCATACGGGATAGCGGTGGATGGCGCGGGCAATGTTTATGTTGGCGATAACGGCAATTATTTGATAAAAAAGATAAAGCCCAGCGGTGGCTACTATATTAACGGCGTGTTGCCTGCAGGGTTGGTGTTTAACAATGTAACCGGCGTAATCAGCGGGACTCCCACGGTGGTTGCTGCAGCCAAAGGCTATACCATCACTGCTTATAGCGGCGGCGGAAGCGCTGTGGCTGCGTTAAACATTACGGTTGATGCGGCAATTAACAATGCAACGCTGTCAAAATTCGTTATCAGCAGCGGTACCTTAACGCCGGTGTTTGCATCCGGCACCACCGCTTACACGGCATCGGTCATTAATTCGGTCGCCTCTATAACCATAAGGCCAACCGCAACAAATCCGAAGTCCACCATAAAAGTTAACGGCGTGGCGGTTGTGTCGGGGTCGGCATCGCAAAGCTTGCCGCTGGCGGTGGGCGCCAATGTTATTACCACCATAGTTACCGCACAAAATGGTACTGCCACCAAAACATACACCCTTAAGGTAACGCGTGCAGCCAACGCAAACCTGTCGGCATTTAAGATCAGCAGGGGCACTTTAACCCCGTTTTTTTCCAGCGGCACCACCAGCTATACGGCCAGCATTGGCAACGGCGTCGCCTCTATGACAGTAACGCCTACCAGCGTTGACCCACTGGCAACCATAAAAGTGAATGGCCTGGTCGTGAAATCGGGGAGCGTATCGCAAGCCCTGCCGCTCGTCGTAGGGTTGGATACCATTACCACTGTGGTAACCGCCACTGACGGGGTTACTACAAAAACGTACAGGCTAATAGTTACCGAGGCAAAGTCAACCAATGATAACTTGTCAGCGCTTAAACCCAGCGCCGGTACCCTATCGCCCGCATTTTCACCAGGCACCACAGCTTATACGGAAACTGTGGCCAACTCAATTTCTTCCATAACGATAACGCCGACTACGGCTGTAACTACTTCAACCGTAAAAGTAAATGGCGTGGCAGTAAAATCCGGCACGGCATCGGCGGCAATAGCGCTTGCTGTTGGTGCAAATGTCATCAAAACGGCAACAATTGCGCAGGATGGTGTAACCACCAAAACCTATACGCTAACCGTTACACGATCGGCGTCAAGCAATGCTAACCTGTCCACCCTGGGGCAAAGCGTTGGGGGATTAACCCCGTCGTTTTCATCAAATACCACCAGCTATACCGACAAGGTAAGCAATGCTACGGCAACCATAACCCTGAAACCGGTGAGCAGCGATGCACATGCAACCATAAAAGTAAACGGCACAGCGGTAACATCCGGAACGATGACCGCACCAATAGCACTGGCGGTAGGATCCAACCTGATAACCACCGTGGTAACTGCGCAGGATAGCACCACTACCAAAACCTATACCCTGACGGTAACACGTGCATCGGGTGGCGCCGACAGTTACATCCCGATAACTATCGGGACGGGCATCAGCATAACCAAACCGACCGAGGCGCCAACACTGGCAGATGACGGCGTACAAGTACACCAGGGCGTTTCACCAAATGGGGATGGGATAAACGATTTTTTACAGATTGATAACATCAGCCAATACCCGGATAATACATTAATGATTATGAACCGCAATGGCCAAATGATTTACGAAGCAAAGGGCTATAACAACACTTCGAAAGTGTTTGACGGGCACTCAACTAAGAGTGGCCAAATGCAGTTGCCCGGAACTTATTTCTACCAACTGGATTACACCGCAAACGGCATCACTAAACACAAGACGGGGTTTTTGATGCTGAAGTATTGAGGTTAGTGTTTAAAAACAGGAGATTGGCGATTGCAGATAAAATAGTATCAGACCTGTAATCCCCATAGGGGCTCATTACTGCTAATTTATCATTTTATAAAAGTGAACATGACCCCCCTGGGAAAGATACCGGTCAAAGACGGCTTCCATGCCTATGCGTTATGCCCGGCGCTGCTGCTGGGCGAATTGTTCATCAGCAGGTGGAAACCCTGCGAGAATGACTGTCGGTTCGAGCCGTTTCCGAAAGAATACAATCGTAAAAATTACCTCACAGTCGTAAGCAGTTACGCCATGTTTTCCATCCCGTATTGTTTCAATACATCAGCAGGTACACCGGTCCACTTGCCGGGCGTATTGCCCATGTAGCCGACATCCTGTATCCCTATTTTCGAGCTGAAAAAGCCGGTAGCGGTAAGGTTGCGCATCAGGTTAAAAAAGGATACACCCTGTTGCATGCCCGGTTTTGCCTTGGTTGGATAGGCAATGTCAGTAACCATTTCAATTTGGTTGGTCTTGCCTGCATCCACGAAAGCTTTGCCGTAGCGGTTAAGGCATTGCAGATCGAGCCAGCGCAGGCCGCCGCGCATAGGCGTTTGGTGGTCGGGCATATCTTTTACGATAAACTCAATAAAAGCCGGGACTCCCGCATCGGAGGCACTCCCCGAACGATCGTCTTTTGGGATAATGATATCAGCTAAAACGGTGATGGTGGCCATTTCATGCTCGTCAAAAAACTTTTCCTGGTTCAGCTTTTTATCGCGCTCTATTTCGTTCGGCAAGCGCGTTCCGTCATAATCGGAGCTTTCAGTTTTGCCGGTTGAGTCTTCGGCAAGTTTTTCGCTGCCGGGTTTGCATGACTCCAGGAAAGCGGCCACCGATAAGGTGCCCAATCCTAAAGCTTTAAGCGATTCGCGTCTGTTCATTTTTTTATCTTTAAAAACAGCTTAAACATTCAATTTTTTACGTTGCGACAGGATATACTCCGATGTCCGCATGGAAAGCGCCAATATGGTCCACGTAGCGTTCTTGTCACCTTGCTGAACAAATGGAGATGCATCTACTACAAACAGGTTATTGCAATCATGTGCCTGGCTATATTTGTTCAAGGCCGAGTTTTTGGGATCGTCGCCCATCCGTACCGTGCCAACCTCGTGGATGATGCGGCCGGGTGCTTCCAGGCCATAATTGGTCTCAGGGCCTTCCATCGGGTCGTAAATAGCGCTCATTTCGTGCATAATATGCTGGAAGGTTTCCTGCATGTGCTTGGCTTGCTTTATCTCGTCGTCATTCCATTTGTAGTGGAACCGCAGCACCGGGATACCAAATTTGTCCACAACATCCGGATCAATTTCGCAATAGTTATCAGCGCGGGCAATGGCGACACCACGGCCGGCCATGCCGAATCCCACACCATAGAAACGGCGGTAATCATTTTTAAGTTCCGCCCCAAAGCCGCCGGGGTCTTTCATTTTACCATCCCGGCCCGGTACTTTGCCGTTCATGCCTTCAATTCCCCAGCCAAAGCCATATTCAGGCATGCCCATTCCGCCGCCGAATTCGATATGGTACCCGCGCGGAAAGTCGAGTTTTTTATTGCCGTTCATCCATGGCCCGTAAATGTGGATACTACCCACGCCATCTTCATTATAGCGCTTGCGGTCAAGCAACTGCGGCAACCATCCGCCGGCGCTTGAACCGGTAGAATCATGAATATATTTTCCGACCACGCCGCTGCTGTTGGCCAGCCCGTTGGGATGTGCGGGTGATTTGGAATTGAGCAGCAGACGTGCGGATTCGCCCGCGCTGGCGCCCAGGATCACCATTTTGGCCGAAACCTGGTATTCCTGCATATCATCCTTGTTGATGTACGAAACGCCTGTAGCCAAACCTTCTTTATCGGTAAGCACTTCGCGCACCATGGCATTGGAGATCAGCTTAAGATTACCGGTATTAATCGCCGGGATCACCAAAGCCGATGAAGACGAAAAATCACCGTATATTTTGCAGCTGCGTCCGCATTGCCCGCAAAAGAAGCACGCGCCACGGTCTTTATTGCCCGGCAAAGCTTCAGTTAAAACCGAGCCTCTGCCGGGAATGACTTTAACACCGGCTTTGGCGGCGCCTTTCATGATGAAAAGCTCATTCAGCCTGGGTTTGGGCGGCGGCAGGAAGATGCCATCCGGTTCGCTTGGAATATTTTCAACCGTTCCGTAGATGCCGATCATCCGGTCGACCTTGTCATAAAACGGTTTAACGTCGTCATAGCTTATCGGCCAGTCGTCGGTTAAACCATCGATGTGATGCCCTTTAAAGTCATCCGGGCCGAAGCGCAGCGAAATACGCCCCCAATGGTTGGTGCGGCCGCCCATCATGCGCGAACGGAACCAGTAAAATTCAGTTTTATCTTTGGTGGTATAGGGTTCGCCGTCGAGTTCCCATCCGCCGAATGCGCCGTCAAAATCGCCAAAGTTGCGCGAATGCGTTCCGGCGCCGCGCCGCGGCGATTCATAAGACCACCTGAGTTGGCTGGAGCTTTTCGCCGGGTCGAAATACGGCCCTGCTTCCAGCATTAATACTTTCAAACCGGCATGTGCCAAAACATAACCGGCCATGCCCCCGCCGGCGCCCGAGCCTACAACGATGGCGTCGTATTGGGTGGCTGTTTTTTTTATTTGTACGTCGTTCATTCTTGTTGGTGATCAGAGATTGGAGACCGGAGATTAGATGACAGAGAACTAATCTCTATTCACTAACCGCTGATCTCTAAACTAAAGTTCCTTAATCGTAATGTTTTTGAAAGATACTACGGCGCCATGGTCCTGCAAGGCAATGTGTCCTTTAGGGTAGGCGGCAAAGCCTTTCCAGGTTTTAAATTTGCTTTTATTCAGCATGTCCTGCCATTCCGGGCCGCCAATTTGTGTCTCGATAACCTTTTTGCCATTCAGCCAGAAGGTAATGTGGCCGTTCAGCTTTTTTATCTCAACTTTATTCCACTCGCCTGCCGGTTTGGCCGGGCTCGAAGGGGCTTTCATATCGTATAGTGCGCCGGCGCGGTGTGTTGCCAGTTTGTTATCTTCGGCCTTTGCGTCATCCAGTATTTGCATCTCGATCCCGGTTAAATAGGTAGCATCAAATGAGGGATCCTCGTGCACGCCGAATATGATGCCGCTGTTGCCGCCTTCGGCAATCTTCCAGTCAAGCTTTAAATCATAATTTTCGTACTCATTGTCGGTGATCAGGTCGCCCTGGCCGGGTGCGGCGGGGTCCAGTTGCAGCGCTCCGTCTACAACTTTCCATGCCCCGGGGCCCGATTTTAAATAACTGTGCCAGCCATTGGTGGATTTTCCGTCGAAAAGGCTTACGGTTTGTGCTTTTACGGCGTAGTTAACGGCAATAATTGCCAGGACGATCAAAACGGTTTTCTTCATATCCATGTTCTGTTAAAAAATGATGCTGCTATTAAGCGGCTATAACGGTAGGTAAAAATAGTATTATTTTTTTGAGGTTTTAAAATCACCCGAATTATAATAACACTGTTACGTTTGGAAAGTCTGAAATCAGGAAAGGCGAAAAGAGATGTTCGTAACATCTGCAAAGCAATAATCATCCTTCGGACTTCCGACTTTAGTAACTATTGCCTGCTTTTCATGTTGAATGTCAGGCCTGAGGAGAACCCGATAGTGACATAAGGATAGCTATCGCGAAAGAATATATTGTACGGATCCTGCCCGCGATAGCCGGCGCCTACCAGGAATGAAACGTTTTGCATAAAGGGGAACTGGTAGTAATAATTGAGGGTGACATTAAGCCTTTTTTTCAGATCAGCTGCACTATAATCATAAACCTGGTCGGCGATATAGGTAAACTGGAATTCGATGCGCTGCCAATTGCCAAAAGTTTTTTTGTCGGGGTCGATAGGGTCGGCGCTAGCCCTGGCGATATTGTAGAGCCAGTCGCCGTTGATACGAACAAACCCATATTTTCCGGCCAGCCCATGTGCATACCCCAGGCCGAAAAGTGCAGAATGCAGTTCCAGCCCAAGGGCATCATATCGATTAATAATAATATCCTGTCTGTCTGTGCGCTTGCCGGTATGATAAGTCAGCGTGTAAAAGTTTGTGGTAAACTTGCCGCTATCAATATTTACTGTGCCGTCCGGATTTAAAGTCGGCCCTTCCGTTCCGTTGGAATGATGGGTATACGATAGCGATAAAAATCCGGGGTTGTAATAATCATTGTTTGTACGAAAATAAAGCGTCCCGCCGGGCATGTAGCTCGGCGATTTCACCGGATCGCCGTGCGAAGCAAAAAGCCGTATGTTTACCCGGGCGTCCGCCACAAAAAAGAAGGGAAGCTTTGGCGTATTGATAAGTACGAAATTTGGCGATAAGTCGGCTACGAGGAGCGTTTTATGTGGGTCGAAAAACTCTTGCCCTGCCGAGGAGGTTCGTAAGTTTTGCTGGTAAATGGCATTAAATTCCCTGTTGGTTACCCGGTCGACTCTTTTTTTACCGGTATCCGGTTTCGGATAATGAGCCGAATCAGGGCAGGTATTTACGGCACTTCCGTTAATATTTTTTTTCGCGGATAATATCAGCGGCAGGAAAACAAGACAAAAAACCCGGGTTACAACGACCCGCTTAAAAAAATGATGCATAAGCTGCAGGACAAACAACCAGCTTACAACACGCTATAAAAAAAATTGTTGGCGGAATTATTTAACCCGAAAAACTGATTGTCGGTTTTTAGGGAAACCTCACACCCTATGATAAGTCCGTAACCGTTCGCGGGTGATCAGTACATAGCGGTCCTTTAAGCACCTGGCGCAGAAATAGCGCTTTATTGGCAGGTAAAACAGTAGATTACGCCCAAACCAATTCCGTTTTTTTTGGTAGTGAAGTGCCGCAGTACATTTTCGGCATCGGAGGGTTTTTTTCTTCATCAAAATAATTTGTCCAATTGTTTCGGCTATGGGTTGCGAGGTAAAACTATATGCATTTTTGCATATAGCCAAAAATGGAAACTAAAATGTTACATTACTTTTCTATTTTTTCGTAAGGGTTAATGAATGTGCTTTTGTTTTAACCTGTTTGGAAGTCGTGATTAAAAAATAACCGGTTATTAATGATGAAATAATTTCTCATTTTAATACAAATTGCTCGGTTATCTGTTATATTTGATATTCCGATCAACCAATTACTAACCAACCGTTATGAAAAAAGTTTCTGATATCCTTAGCCGTAAGGGCGCCAGCGTTATCGCCATTGACGGCGGTACAACTGTTTTAGACGCATTAAAGCTGATGTCTGACAAAAATATCGGCTCGGTAGTGATCACGGAGAATGGCGATTATGCCGGCCTGCTTACCGAGCGCGATTATGCCAGGAAAGTAATATTACAAGGGAAGTCCTCCCTCGAAACCCAGGTAAGGGAGATTATGAGCACCAATTTTCCGCACATGATCCCGGGCAACTCGGTGGAAACCTGCATGCACATGATGAGCGAGAACAATATCCGCTACCTGCCGGTGTTTAACGGCGCTACCCTATGCGGCATCATTTCCATCAGTGACGTGGTACGGGAAACTATCCTCTCGCACGAGGAAACCATCGAGCATCTGAAAAGCTATATACAATCGTAACATTGCCTGCTGCAGGTTGGGTTCTAACTTTCCTTAAAGTAAAAATGGGCGGGTGTTCATTTTTGAACACTAAACATTTTTGGTACTTTAAGTAAACGGGGTTAATGTATTAACTAAAAGCTACTTATATTAATTTGGACAAACAATCGCTTTAACAAAAAACGCCCTCAAAGCGTTCATTTTCGTTCAAAAATGAACACAACTAATAGTTAATTTTTCGTTGTGTATTCGTGTAGGGACGAAATATTTTGCGTCTCCGGACCCGTAACGATCAGAACATTTTCGGTAATTTCATGGCATCCGTTAGAGGCGCAAAATATCGCGTATCTACGCCCGCCCGAATTTTGCACTGCTTTCCAAAGCCATTAAATGGCCGTCAAAACACTTTCGAAACGCTGTCAAAGGCCTCAGAAACGCGATCAAATAGCATCCGGTAATTTCTACACATTATTAAAAACCGTTCATTTTTGTTCATCTGATGAACGCCTCTTCAGATCGTTTAACAGCAATCCTCAACCGCTGTTCTCCACCCCGCCTGCCTTCTTCCGGGTCAACAGTGACGATAGCAACAGCAGCCGGGATTATCGTGAAAAAACATCGTTCCTCTTCGGCCTCATCAAATGATTTAATTCAACTTTTGATTTGACAGGCAGCTACCATTTCGCAAACTACAGTTACCCCTCCACCTGTACCTTAATCATAATTTGCAACCCGGTACCATATCGCTAAATTTGCCTTGCCAAGCGATGGCTATAAGCAAGCCGGCGCGTTCCAACAAATGACCAAAGACAATTTAATCCACTTCGTTCAAAACGTGCTGCCCATGAGCCCCGGCAAGGCAGAACAGTTGGTGGAGAAATTCAGGCCGGGCAAAATTGCCCGCAACGCATATTTGTTAAAAGCAGGCGTGGTTTGTAATGAGTCGCATTTTGTGGAAGAGGGCGTGCTGCGGGCATATACTTATGATGTTGAGGGCAACGACGTAACCACCGCATTCTATTCAAAACAAATGTACGCGGCCGATTTGCTCTCATTTTTTAAACGGGAACCCTCAAAAGAATACATACAGGCCTTAACACAGTGCCAAACCTGGTATATTACTTATAATGATATGCAGGAAAACTTTCACACCATGCCCGAGTTTCGCGAATACGGGCGGCTGAACATCATTGCGCAATACGGCCTGTTAAAGCAACGGATGTTATCCATGCTGCAGGAAACAGCCGAGGAGCGCTATGCCGCCCTGCTTAACACCGACCCCGGCATCATTCAGCATGTTCCGTTAAAATATATCGCCTCGTTCCTGGGCATAACCGATACCTCCTTAAGCCGCATCCGGAAAGATTTTGCTAAGAAATGACATTGGTGTCTATCCATAAATCTATCAACTTTTCTGACCTAAGACTTTCGACTCGAGACTTTCTACTTATAACATAGTTGACATCACGCTGACGCTTTACTTGCCATATGCCAAGTGCTTGCAGGCTGCTTTCATCTTCCTTTGTATTAACAATTTAATCAGCAATAAAATGAAAACCTATGTATCAAATATGCCCCTGTGGGCCATCGTGTTATTCATCGCAAGCTTTCTTTATTCCCTAACTTTTATCGCAAAACCGGCCAAACGGGCGGCACTAAATGCGGGTATGACCCCGCGAAAAGCAAGCAACATCCAAATTGGTATTTTTGCCTTTTATTTGGTCTACCTCGCTTACGTTTCGGTGCTTGCGTTAAAAGGCGTCTTTCACGTTAATGCCCTGCCGCCAAAAGTTATGGTATGGGCGGGTTTGCCACTATTTATCATCCTGTTTGGATTTATCGGCAACACTGCCTTATTTAAAAAATTACTCCGATCGATCACATTAGACTCCCTGGTTGCCATACATGTGTTCCGTGTTGTGGGTGTATTTTTCCTGATGCTTTATTTTTACCACCTGCTACCGGCTTCGTTCGCAGTTTCGGCAGAAACAGGCGACCTGCTGACGGCAATCCTGGCCCTGCCGGTAGCGAGAATGGTTTCAAAAGCAAAACCATTTTGGAAGCCAGCCCTCATTGCCTGGAATATTTTTGGCATGTTCGACATTATTAACGTGCTCATTATCGCAAGTATTTATGCTGCAAAAACAATGGCCGCAGGTCCGCAGGGAGGTTTGGAAGAAATGACGCTGTTCCCCTTTGCCTGGTTCCCGGCATTTGCGCCGGCAACCATTTTGTTCTTGCATGTTACTGTGTTCAGGAAAATGGCATTCGCAGGGTCAGGCAGGGGGGCTCGAAAGGAAATCAGGCCGGGTTATGTATCTCCGCTGGCTTAGCATATTTACACCCCGGGTGCGGGTTATTGAGAAGCGCTTTGCTTACCCAACCCCGGCAGCGAAGCAAAGCCGCACAATGAGGCGACGAAACTAAGCCCCGCTGCAAACGGGAAAAAGTATATCGCTTCGTCCGTCGCCCAAAACAGTAAAGCAAACGAAATTACCACGATGACTTTTTTAGCCAGCGTCGGGTTGGCTGAAAGTTCGCCGGATACGATCCAAAGCAAAACGGCGATCAAAATTAAAGCAATGCTGCTCGCATAGCCAAAGCCATCATAATAATTGCCCACATTGCGTGAAGTGCCCATAAAAGGAAATTTTCGCCCGGTCATTAGTTTGATCAGTTCCTGTTTGGCAGGGTCGGGATCCTGTTTCCACTGACTAAAGCCCACGGTATGCAATGCGCCATGAATAAATATCAATACAGCCGCAATGCGGAGCAGTAATTTTGGTTTCATACGGGTTAAGTGTTTGATATAAAGGTAGGAAGAATAGTTGAAGTAAAATATGGCCAAGTAAAGCCGGACGGTTCAGCATATGCGGGCAATTATCAGTGCACTGTCTGAGTAAATTCCTAACCCCCCCCCACGTAACGATACTGTTACGCTTTTGTTCATCAAGCCTTTACCATTAATGATTATTTTTGAATAAACCCTTTAGCTATGAGCCAGATCAAAAAAGAAGACGTTAAACAGGAAGTGTTCGACCTGTATGATGACTATGCCCACAACCGCTTAGACCGGCGTGAATTTATGCAAAGGCTGTCGGCATTTGCCGTGGGCGCCGTAACCTTACCGGCGCTGATGAGTTTTTTGATGCCCGACTACAAAAGCAATGTGCAGGTAAAACCGGATGATCCGCGCTTAAAATCGGAATATATCACCTACCCCTCGCCAAAAGGCGGCGGAAACATCAAAGGTTTACTTTCAATGCCCGCAGACACTAAAGGGAAACTCGGGGGCATCGTAGTGGTTCACGAAAACCGGGGGCTCAATCCATATATCGAAGATGTGGCCAGGCAAGCGGCGCTGGCCGGATTTATCACGCTGGCGCCGGATGCGCTTACCCCGCTGGGCGGCTACCCGGGCAATGACGACGCCGGACGCGATATGCAAAGCAAACGCGACAAAGGCGAAATGGAGCAGGATTTTATAGACGCCTATTATTACCTGGAGGATCGTCCGGAATGTAACGGCAAGGTGGGCGTTGTTGGCTTTTGCTACGGTGGCGGCATAGCTAATATGATGGCCGTACGCATACCCACCCTTGCGGCAGCTGTACCTTTTTATGGCGCTCAGCCCGATGCGGCGGATGTGCCAAAAATTAACGCCCCTTTGCTGCTGCACTATGCGGGGCTGGATACCCGGATAACCGGCGGATGGCCGGCCTATGAGGCCGCTTTAAAAGCAAACAACAAAAAATACGAGGCCTTTATTTATGATAATGTAAACCATGGCTTCCATAACAACACCACACCCCGTTATGACAAAGCCGCAGCTGACCTTGCCTGGAAACGCACGATCGATTTTTTTAATGCGTATTTGAAGTAATATGCCCGCCAAGTCAAGCGTCCACGCCTGACTTTCCGCAATTGTCAGCGTCCACGCTGACCACTCCTGATTTTCGGCTACAACAAGAGCAGATTCGGCTACATCTGCTTGTTTATTGCTGTGCACCTTTGCTGTATCAAAAACAGAAAAATATGAAGATCATCGTAACAGGTTCATTAGGACACATCAGCAGGCCGCTAACGCAGGAGTTGGTGCAAAAAGGCCATGCGGTAACCGTAATCAGCAGCAAAGCGGAAAGGCAAAAGGAGATTGAGGCATTGGGCGCAAGTGCCGCTATCGGTACGATGGAGGACGCCGATTTTCTGTCAGCCACCTTTACAGGTGCGGATATCGTTTATGTTATGGAAACACATGGCGCCGGCAGTTTCTTCGACCACAATCTCGACCTCAGGGCAGTTATCAGCCAGATCGGGCATAATTACAAGCAAGCTATTCAAACGTCAGGGGTAAAGCGTGTAGTACATCTCAGCAGCATTGGCGCCCATACTGATAAAGGCAATGGCATCCTTGCTTTTCATTACGATGTCGAAAACACCCTGAAGCAGCTTCCTGACGATGTTTCCATTAAATTTATGCGCCCTGTAGGTTTTTATTACAATCTGTTTGCGTTTATACCAACCATAAAAACACAAGGCGCCATCATTTCCAATTATAGTGGAGATACCAAAGATCCCTGGGTTTCGCCTTTGGATATCGCCGCCGTTATAGCGGAAGAAATGGAAAAACCTTTCTCCGGCAGAACAGTTCGTTACATAGCAAGCGATGTAGCTTCGCCAAACGAAGTGGCAGGTATTTTAGGAGAAGCTATCGGCAAACCTGATTTAAAATGGATCGCTATTCCGGATGAGCAAATGCTAAATGGCATGATCGCCGCAGGGATGAACCCCAATATCGCCAAAGGGTTCGTGGAAATGAATGCAAGCAGGCAAAATGGTATATTGTACGCAGATTATAACCGTCACCAGCCAACGCTGGGCAAGGTAAAGCTGAAAGATTTTGCGAAGGAGTTTGCCGCAGTTTATCATCAAAAATAACGACATTGTACGATGGCGAATACGCAACCGATCCGAATAAAAACGATCAGCGAGTACCACAAATTGATGGGCCTGCCCAAGCCGGAGCACCCGTTGATCAGCGTGATCAACTTTGAATCCATTAAGCAGATGCCCCGCAATGAATCTATAAGTTTAGTGTTTGACTTTTATTCCATCTCGCTCAAAAGAAATTTTAACGCCCGGTTTAAATACGGTCAGCAGGAATACGATTTTGATGAAGGCATCATGTTTTTTATTGCGCCCGGCCAGGTTTTTGGGATTGAGGTGGAGGAAGGTTCGGCATTGACGCATACGGGATGGAT
>Ga0206971_10104_pt1 | contig 30872 bp, 31 predicted proteins | sample Alteio_BWOrgHeat_85_FD_152917 | JGI IMG/M metagenome (GOLD analysis project Ga0206971, IMG submission 152917) | Enriched cells from forest soil in Barre Woods Harvard Forest LTER site, Petersham, Massachusetts, United States -... | ecosystem: Environmental > Terrestrial > Soil > Temperate forest >...
TGGAAAAGCTAATCGGAAAGTAAGATCTCTGGTCGGATAGAATCCCCGTCCCGCCCCGATCTGCTCGCAGTACGAAAAAGGCGTGTAAAGCATCAGGCATCCTGCACGGGACGCGCCGGGTACGGACAGAATTATGGGCCGGCGGAAATCCACTTTTTGTGAGTGTCGTGGAGAGTGGCCGTTTGCCGGACCTATGCTGGGACCGTTCAACTCATAAAACGTCAATCCCGGAAATTCTGAGCATCCAAACGACGAGCCACAGCGCGATGCCGGCCATTAAAAGATAGCGAATCCACTGACCCACGGTTCTTGGCTCGGTTCGATTTGCCATACCCCATCCCCTCCCATCTGAGGGTAGTGGTTGCATTGACAGCCGCAATTGACTGTTGTGCGATCGGGCTGGACACTTGGTACAACGGCTTCAGCGGATCCAATTATGCCAGGACATCTGACGAGTACACCGGAAACAATGGCCAAGTCGGCCCAACCACGATCTATCAGGGGCATCTGATCGATAGTTCAGTGTCGGCCGGCGGAAAATCCACATCCGCTATTCTCGGCGAAGTTTGCAGAATGGTTCCGAACCCCGATCCATCCGGCAACGGCTACTATGCTGTCTATACCGATCAGCCGCGCGGCCATGCAGACTACTGTGCGTGGCACAGCGCCGGTTCATGCGGCGGTAAACCGGTTCAGTTCGCTTTCTTCTGGAAGCTGGATGGCGATGCGGGCTGCGATCCGCAGGATACTTCAGGTCTGCACTCGCAGGGATTGTGGCTCTGGCGAACGTAAGTGGACATGAGCTCTCCGAAGCCCGAACCGATCCGGCCACCCCCGGCGCATGGTACGACTCGAAGGGTGAAGAAAATGGCGACAAGTGCGCGTGGACATTCAACGTGCCTCTGGTGACGTTTTTGAATAACACAAAATGGAAAATCCAGGGGGAGTGGTCGAACGCCGCGTACACGGCCGGAACGGGTTACCCCAACAGCTCGGGGCAAAAGGGCTGTTTAGACGGCAAGTAATAGTTTTCCGGCGGCGCGCAACCACCGCAGCATTAAGGCTTGCTGAATCAATTTTGAACCGTAAATCGAGCGCAACGCCGGCTCGCGCGCGTCACACGTCGGGTCGAACCCGTGCCCAAAACGACATGCATCAAAGCGCGTGAGTTTCCGGGCGATGCGCTGCAGTTGGCCCAGTAGGTCCTTGATAACCGAGGAATCGAGTGTCTGCAAGGTAAATTCCTGATCAGCTCAATTGTGGGAATTTGCGGCAAATCGCTGGTCGCTTGCCTCGGCGTGAGCCTCACGGCCGAGGCGCGCCACCAACGGCGGTACGGCCTCAATGTCGCCGGTTGAGGTTCGAAAGTTGACGATGCAGAACCGCAAGGCGGACTTCCCCTCGATCAGAGCATTGGAGCAGAATGCCTCGCCGCTATTCTCAAAGTACGTCAGCAGGCGTTGATTCAGGCGATTCAGGTACGCCTCTGTCTGCTCAGAGCCCACACTGCCACGGAGTTCTAACGGAACGTAGCGCAGTGTCGTGATGCTCAGGTTGTGCGAGAACGCCTCCAGTTCCGGGTGTTCTGCCGCCAGTTCGTAGAGGTGCCGAGCCAATGCGACGTCTTCCCCGATCATCTGACGGCAGGCGGCTGCACCCGCTTGCTGAAGAGCAAGCCAAATTTTGAGTGCGCGAAAACCGCGCGAGTTCTGAGGCCCGAGATCATAGTAATTCGTGGCATCGACGTCAAAGCTGTAGTATGGCGGGTGGTAAGAAAACGCGTTGCGCAAAGCGGCAGGATCGCGGACCAGCGCGCATCCGGCTTCGAGCGGGGCGTATAGCCATTTGTGAGGGTCGACCGCTACTGAGTCCGCCGCAGTCAAGCCCATGAGATCAGCAGGCGCGTCCTTGACCCCAGCGGCGAAGGCCCCGTATGCGCCATCCACATGGAACCACAATTGGCGCCCCTCGCAGAAGGCCGACAGATCCGGGAGGGGATCTACCGCTCCTGTACTGACGGTTCCGGCGGTGCCGACGACGAGAAATGGCCGGCACCCCTCTTCAAGATCCCGCTTGTACTGAACTTCTAAAGCAGCGAGATCCATGCGCCGCCATTTGTCGACGCCGATCCAGCGAATCGCATCCGTGCCGAGTCCTGTGATGTCAGCCGCTTTTTGTATCCAGGTATGTGTTTCTTTGGAAGCGTAGATAAGCAGGGGAGGCCCGGCGGCGGCACCTTGTTTTCGAACATCCCATCCGGCTCTGGCGGCACGGGCGGCCAGGAAACAAGTGAGATTGGCCATGTTGCCACCGCTCAGAAGCAAGCCGCCACAATCGGTCGGATAGCCGATGAACTGTGCGAGCCAACGAACCGTCTGGGCTTCTATTTCGGTTGCCATGGGAGAAAGTTTCCAGGCGCCCACGTTGGCATTTACGGCAGCCGCCAGCAATTCCGCGAGCATCCCAATGGGAGCAGCAGACGAGGTGATGTAGCCGTAAAAGCGTGGGTGTCCGTTGAATAACGAGTGGTTAAACAGCAGGTCGGCGGCGCACTGAAGCAGGACGCTTGCCGGCGTGCCATCTTCTGGAAGTCCTCGTGTTGCTTTTAGAGCCGCACGGATTTCATCTGGCGGCCGCGCCGGCGTTACCGCCCGCCCGCGCATGGAAGCCAGGAAACCAGCAATCCTGTCAACAAGGTCGTGACCGAGCGAGCGAAACTCATCTTCGGACATTTCCAAAGGTGCCGTGCGTGACCTGAGTTGGTCGATTCGAGTAGACAGCATCGGGACCATTACCGCAACCCCTGAAACAGATCGGTCTCCAGTTTTCGACCGCCATTGACGGCACTGTAGGCGCGGTAGAACTCCTGGGAGCCCCAAAGTCCTCTCTGCTGTTCTTCCGTGAGTTGCTCAAGTTGCCCGTAGATGGAGATTTGTGTCTGGTGGCAGCATACAGCCTTCCAGACGACGGGCCAGTAGGAGGACGTGTCGACCTCGGTTGTTACTGCCCAGTCGGGCCACGGATTCGCTTGACGTTCAATTCCATCGACCATGGAAGTCAGCTTGCGAAAGGCCGATTGGTAGGCCTCCCACTTGGCCTTTCGCCACGCCAAACTGTAGAGTTTGGCAACGCGGTGCGCCGGAAGAGAGGCACCGCGGTAACCTCCATCGCCAGCGCACACGACAGCGGCTGTCGTGAACTGCGAGATGGCGATGTGGTCCGGATGACCGTAGGCGCCCTCTGGGCCGAACGTGATAACCACGTGAGGCCGAACTCGCCGGATGTGCTCTACAATCGCCCGGATTGCTATCGCGGAATCCAACTGATCCACCGCCCCGTCGCCATAGCCCAGGATGGAGACTTCACCGATGCCGAGGACGGCTGCCGCTGCTCGCAATTCCACCTCGCGAACACGACCGACTTCAACCGGATCGGCGTTTTTGCCCTGCGAACCAAAGCGGCCCCGTTCCCCGCGCGTGGCCGTGACCAGGTACGTTTCAATGCCTTCCGCGGCGTACCTGGCCAGCGTTCCACCAAATCCGAGCGATTCGTCGTCTGGATGCGCGAGCACCGCCATCAGCTTGAATGCTTGTTTCATGGCTTCTTTCAAGAGGCCCGCTGGGTCGCCGAAGCAACCATCGCCTTTGGAGAGATTTCGACGCGACGGGGCAATCCAGGGATGATCATCGGGACCTGCCGGCGGTACTCGGTGTACTCGGGATGAACGGCCATCAGGTCGCGCTCTTCAAACTGAATTGCGACCAGAATGTAAGCTGTCGTCACCGTTGCGAACAGCAGGTGGGTAAGCGTCATAACCGGCGTACTCCAAAAGACGCATAACCAGCCCACGTAGAGCGGATGGCGGACGATGCGGTACAGAAAAGGCGTGCCAAACTCCAATCCCGCTTGCGGTTTTCCCAACAGGTGACGCCAGACTTGTCGCAGACCGAATAAATCAAAGTGGTTGATTACGAAGGTGGCCAACAGGACAAGCGCCCATCCAAACGCGTAGCCGGCATAGAGCGACACTTTTCCCACCCAATTTTCGACATCCCATACCGTCCCGCCCAGAGGCTGCCATTGCCAAAACAGAAGCAGGAGCGCGACGCTGCTCGCCAACACATAGGTACTGCGTTCAATGGCCGCAGGCACCACTCTCGTGAGCAGGCGCTTGACTGCCGGACGAGCCATGACGCTGTGTTGCACCGCAAAAAGCGACAACAACCCGAGGTCAATCCATAGAGCTGTTTGCCAGGGACCAGACGCTGCAGTATCCAGTGATTTTGGGACGCCAAAATTGCCGATGAATCCGATGGCGTATAGAAACGTTGTGAGGAACGCTGCGTAACTCATTGCTCCGTAAAGAAAAGTGAAAATGCGTTTCATGTTCGATTTGCTCCTTCGTAACGGTCCGCGAGCTTTTGCCCGTGGCGCGCTTCGTGTCTACGATTCTGCAGGGCGCCCAGGGGAGAAGCCATGCTCGCGCGTCGCGATAATTTGCTCGAACGGCTTGCAGAGGCAAATCGTTTCACCGGGAGGACAGGAAAGTTTGCCGGTAAGTCTAATTGAGGCGGTTCGTCGCGTCGGCTGCGTCCTCAGGAGACTGGGCAGCCAGCGCCCTGTGGTCGCTGCGGTATCGCCCCGGAGGTTGCCCAAACTCCCGCTTGAACGCGCGATTGAAGGCCGCCTCCGATTCGTATCCGACGTCGGCGGCGATCTCCGCCATGCCCCGCGCGGTCTTCTCAAGCGATCGAGCGGCCAGTTGAAGCCGCCAGCGGGTTAGATACGCCATCGGTGGTTCCGAGAGGTAACGTCTGAAGCGCTGCACCAGAGCGGACCGCGAAATGCCGACTTCGTCAGCAAGACTCTCGATTGTCCACGGATCCGCGATGCGGCTGTGCAGCAAGGCCAGGCTCTTCCCCACGATGGGATCGCGCACCCCTGTGAGCCATCCTGGCTGTTGTTCGGGCAGACTCGCCACGTAGCGCCTTAAGGTGTCCACGAACAAGGCTTCCGAAAGTTTGGCGAGCATCGCTTCGCTGCCGATTCGCCCCGAAGCGGCTTCGTCGACCAGGTGCAGGATGGAACTCTCCAGCCACAACCCGGAGGGATCCGTCCGGATGTTGATCTTAAAAACGGGTGGCAGTCCACTTAGGATCGGGCGGCTGAGGTGAGGATCGCAACTCATGTACCCACACACGAACCGTGAAATGTCTCCACCGCCGCCGGCGCGTAAGGGACGCAGGTCCCGCGCCTTAATCTTGGCGCTGATCCCATAGTCGGGGAACGGCCGTTCCCCGGCGCCGCGGCTGCTCATGTGGTGAGCGTCCCCGTGCGGAAAAACGACTATCTCGCCGGCGTCCAGCTCGGTCCGCTGTCCGTCGATTAACTCGATGACCGCCCCGCCTTCGATGACCAGGTGGTAGAGCACGAGGTGCTCCGCCCGCACTGCAGCAGTGGCCGCCATCGCTTTAGCCGCGGGCGCCGAAAGGCCCCACGGCGCCGAGAATTCCGCGCTGAAGAATACAGCACCGTTCAACCGAAGTCCACTCAGGACTTGCGAGAACGCGTCCATTAGATCCTTTGACCTGTCTGCAAACTTTCCTGCCCTCTCGGTTAAACGATTTACTTCTGCAAGCCGTTCGGGCAAATTATCGCGACGCTCGGGCATGGCTGTACGAGCGAAAGCGCCGCACAATCGTAGCATCCGAAGCGGACGCGTTGCAGCCTACTGAAGGCGAGTCCGGAAAAGCTGAAGGCGAGCCGAGGAAAAGGAGCTTTATGAATCCGAACAAAGCATTGTGGGAAAAAGGTGACTTCACGGAAATTGCCGCTTTCATGCGTCAGTCTGGTGAGGCTGTCGTTCAAGCCATCGGGATAACACCGCCGCTGCGGGCTCTGGACCTCGGCTGTGGAGACGGCACGACGGCGATTCCATTGGCCCGCCTGGGGGCTGAAGTGCTTGGAATCGACATCGCCAGGAATCTGGTGGAGGCCGGGAACCGTCGTGCCGCGGAGGCGGGCCTCACTCGGCTGAAGTTTCAGGAAGGGGACGCGTGCGATTTGGAAGGGGTCGCCGACCGTTCATTTGATCTGGTCGTTTCCATTTTTGGCGCCATGTTTGCCCCGAAGCCATTTGATGTTGCCAGGGAGATGGTGCGGGTTACGAAACCTGGTGGGCGCATTGTAATGGGCAACTGGATTCCGAACGATCCGACGTTCGTATCGCAACTGCTGAACATCAGCTCTGCGTTCACGCCTCCACCGCCGGCAGGTTTTGTCAGTCCCATGACGTGGGGTGTAGAGAGCAGCATCATCGAGCGTTTTGGCCATGCGGGAGTGCCGAGGGAGAACATCTCAATGGTTCAGGATCGATACTACTTTGCTTCGCCCGAAAAGAGCCCTGCGCAGTTCATCGACCTGTTTGAGAAATTCTATGGACCAACTATGAACGCTGTCGATGCGGCCCGGAAAAACGGCAAGGGCGAAGAACTGAACAGACAACTTGTGGAACTGGCGAACGCGCAGAACAAGAGTAAGAAAGCCGGGACATTCATACCTGCCAATTTCATGCGCATCACTATTTCCATCTAACGAAAGGAGCTTTCAAAAATGACGATTTGGCGTCCTGACCGCACGTTTTACCCCTCACCCAGGATGGCCGAACTTGGATGGCCGAACTTGGCCGGTCTCACGCCGAAGGGACGAGGATTTCAGATTGCCGGATACCGGGCTGCCACATTGCTTCGCAACGATATATTGGGGCATTCATAAGCCCTTCTCTCTCATGACTTCTTCGTTTTTACGGCAGTCGAACTGGGCATGACGGCACGCATGACAGGTCTGCCGCCAAAAAACACCCACCGAGAATGCCTTATCGGGCCGGCCGGTCGAATTTGGTCGGGCGACGAGATCGAATTTGCGCGTAAGAGCTTGCTGCATGACGGCTTGCAGAATCAGTTTGAAATCGCGATCTGGAGTTTCTGCGTTCCTGCGCTCCCGCCCAGAGAGAACGTGACCGGAACGCTGTCGCTGGCGGGAACGGGCGGAATGACGACGTTGAACTGGTAGAGGCCAACCACCCCTCCGGTCAAACCGGCAAAGGCGACAGTAGCGGGTACGCCCCCTATAGAAATCTGAAAGCCACTGAGGTTGTTGGCTTGGGTAACAAGCTGGCCTGCCGGGATATTCGGCGTCACGCTGCCGAAGCCAATACCGTAAAACACGATGGTGTCACCGGGTCGGGCGCGGACGGAGGTGACGCCGGAAATCGAACCCGGAGGAGCGACGAAAATCGCACCGTCGGGGAAAAGCGCGGTGACGTACTGGGCGCCGTTCACGTTAAACAGCGGCAGCGCGAGAAGGCCAGGCTCGACCTGGTTCACGGTGACGGTGTAAGCGGCGCTGGTCCCCCCCGGTGTCGTGACTATCACTTTCTGGGGTCCGGATCCGATATTCGATGGCACCTGCGCATTGACCTGAGTAGGACTGACGTAGTCTACGAAAGCCGACTGACCACCAACACTAACGGTGGTCCCTCCCAGCGCCGTCGGTGCGTTATTGCCGGTGAAATCTCCGCTGCCCCAGATTCGGGGATTGACGTTGGCGAGATTCGTTCCGTAGATCTCCATCCAGGTTCCAGGCGCAATGGCGGAGAGAGCGCCATAGCCGCTGGCGCTGATGACACCTTGCGATGTGCGGATTACGGGTGTGGCGTCAAAGGTGCCATGAACGGTGCCGCTGATGACGGCGCCGGGAGTGAGACCAACGGGCCCGATGCTGCAGGGGGTAACCGCAGGCCCGGAGCAGGTAGCGGAATCATAGAAAAAGGTGAAGTTATTGGACAGGAACGGGACGGTAACGCCCGTGCTCTCGGTTAAGGACACAGTGACGGAGCCTGAACCACCGGAAAGGAGGCCGAACGTCACCAAATCGCTGCCCGGACTGATGGAGTTGGCGGTGAAGGGCGACGGGCCGCTGCCGGCGTAGGCGAGCACCAGAGAGATCGTCCCGCCGCCGCCGACTCCGGTGTAGGGCGCGGTGATGGTGCAGTTGGTGTTGGTTCCGTCGAAGACGCAATTTCCCCAGTCCACGCGACTTTGGCCGACGCCGCCGCTGCCACCGAGACCCGTCAGAGTGACTTTCTGCTGGCTCGTTGTGTAAACAGCGGTCTGGGCAGGCGCGATTGAGGAGGAAAGAGAATAAAGGGAAAAGAGGAGGACCGGGATTGATTTCATGAGCGTGAGTGTACGACAAGTGTACGATATCGAAGGCAGAGTCCTGTTCGCAGAGGGGCGAAGTTCCGGCGCCTGACGTGGACGGCCGGGAAATGAACCAAGGCTCCGGAGCGCGCCCCTTTGCCAGGAATCAACCAGGAAGCAGCGACCAATAAACGGCTGCCGACGATAGCTCTTATCGTGCTTATCGAGCCGCAATGTTTGAACCGGTGTCGGGTGAAGCGCTTGCCGATTGCGGCGCTGAAACCCCACTATGTCGACGCGCTTCGGCATAACCTAAAGAAGGCGCGCCGGCTCTCAGCGGCCTTAACCAGAAGGAGTGTAAGAGATGGCACGGAAAGTTGCAGATTTGCTGTGGGAGATGTTGGCAAAGGCCGGCGTCAAGCGGTGTTACGGTATCGTCGGCGACGCGCTGAACCCCGTCATTGACGGGTTGCGGCGCAACGGCGCGATCGAGTTCATCCATGTTCGCCATGAAGAATATGGCGTCTTCGCCGCGGTTGCGGACGCCTATTTGAGTGGCGATCCCGTGGTGGTTTGTGGAACCGCAGGCCCGGGCGTAACGCACCTTTTTAACGGATTAATGGATGCGCGCAAGGAGGGGGCGGCGATCATCGCCATTGCGGGCGATGTTGAGACCCGGATTATGGACACGGCCGCACTTGAAGAGCTGAATCCATACAAATTCTTCGATGCGGCGTGCCTCTACGTCGGGAGGATAGTGAATCCCGAACAGGCGCGCGCGGTGGTCACCACGGCGATTATGACCGCCGTCGTCGACCGGGGTCCAACCGTGATCTCAATACCGGGCGACGTGGCTTCCGCGAACGCGCCGGGCGACTCCTCCTCTGGGATCACCATTCCCGCTCCGGCTGTGTTTCGGCCCGCCGACACGGATATCGGCTCGTTGGCCACAATGATCGACGGCGCGAAAAAGGTGGCCATTTTCGGCGGCGACGGCTGCCGGGACGCGCGCGACGAAGTCCTGCAACTCGCAGCGAAGCTGAAGGCGCCGGTGGGATACTCTTTTCGCGGGAAGCAGTGGCTGGAGCATGACAATCCTCATGCCGTCGGGATGACCGGACTGCTGGGTTATGGGGGAGCCTATAAAGCGATTCATGATGCCGACCTGCTGTTGCTGCTCGGCACAGACTTCCCCTTTTCGGAGTTTCTCCCGGGCGGCGATGTCAAAAAAGTCCAGATCGACAGGAACCCGAAACACATCGGGCGGCGTACCGCGGTGGATCTGGGACTTGTGGGAGATATCAGGGCCACGGTGGCCGCCCTTCTTCCCAAAATACGTGACAAGCAGGATAATGGCTTTCTCGAAAAACACCTTGCAGAGACCAGGTCATTCCAGGAGCTCTTGCTGCACTATGTCGGGAAAGGGCCAGGAATCAAGCCGATCCGCCCGGAATTCCTGGCCGCGACACTGAGCGAACTGGCCTCCGACAACGCGCTGTTTTTCGCAGATACGGGCACGGCCTGCATCTGGATGGCGCGTCATATCAAGGGCGGACCGAACCGCAGGCTCTTTGGTTCTTTTTCATGGGCCTCAATGGCCAATGCGGCTCCCAACGCCTTCGGCGCGCAACTGGCGTTCCCCGGCCGCCAGACTATCGCACTGTGCGGTGATGGCGGCTTCACGATGCTCGCTCTGGGCGACCTGCTGACGCAGGTGCAGCGAAAAATGCCGGTAGTTCAGATCATCCTCAACAACGAATCGCTGGACTTCGTTAACATCGAGATGCAGGAAGCCGGCGTGGTCCCGTTCGGCGTCGATTTCAAAAATCCAAACTTCGCCAGGGTCGCCGAAGCGATGGGCGCGAAGGGTATCCGCATCGAAGAACCGGGCGACGTGAGAGAAGGGCTCGCCGTTGCGCTCGCGCACCAGGGTGGGCCGGTCGTAGTCGATGTGTTGGTCGATCCCTACGCATTGTCTTTGCCCTCGCATTCTCCTTTCCATACCGTCAAAGGCTTCACCCTTAGCATCGCCAAACAGGTATTGAGCGGGAAGATGGACTCGGTGATTAAAACGATCGAACACAACACTGGGCTGCTCTGACGAGCCTCGGTGCAGACGAAAGGGCGGGGACTGAATCTCAAATCGTTGACTGTAAACCGGCGGCGATAGGCTACCGATAATGCTGGACATTGCAGTCCAAACCCGGCGCGACGGCAGGCATAGTCAATTCCGGCTTCGATCCGCAAAACGAATCGCACTGCACCATTCCTGCTACCCTGGTCGGAGTGGAGGTCACCGCACCGGATTATTCCAGCAGAAGACTCCTGCCTTGGCTTGTCGCGGTGGCCTTCTTCATGGAATCGCTCGACACCACCATTCTGAATACCGCCGTGCCCACCATCGCGGCCGCTCTCAAAGTGGTTCCCCTGAGCATGAAAGCGGTGCTTTCCAGCTATACCCTCAGCCTCGCCGTGTTCATCCCCATCAGCGGATGGATGGCGGATCGCTTCGGCACCCGCCGCGTGTTCGCCTCCGCCATCGGTCTGTTCACCTTCGGTTCTCTGCTGTGCGGTATCTCGACCAACATCCACATGCTGGTTGCCTGCCGCATCCTGCAAGGTGGTGGCGGTGCCATGATGGTGCCCGTCGGCCGCCTAACCGTGGTGCGCACTTTTTCGCGGTCTGAGCTCATCCGCGCGATGAGCTTCGTCGCCATCCCGGGCCTCGTCGGTCCCATGCTCGGTCCCATCGCTGGCGGTCTGATTGTCGCCTTCCTGCATTGGCGAGCTATTTTCTTTGTCAATCTTCCAATCGGCATCCTCGGCCTCATCATGGTTTGGCTGCATCTGCCGGATTACCGGGAGAAGTCCAATCCTCTGGATCTCCCCGGACTGTTACTGTTCGGCTCCGGGATTGCTTTGCTGTCTTATGTACTGGAAGTTTTCGGCGAGCACACCCTCGGCAGCCGCGAAATTCTTGGCCTCCTGGCCATCTCCATCGTTCTTCTCACCGCCTACGGGCTCCATGCCAGACGCGCGGAGTTCCCTCTGTTGGCCCTGGATCTCTTCCGCATCCGCACGTTCCGCGCAGCGGTCAGCGGGAGCTTTTTCACTCGCCTCGGCATAGGCGGCCTGCCATTCGTGATTCCTCTTCTCTATCAGGTCGGCCTCGGCTTCACCCCCGTACAATCCGGTCTGCTGATGATGCCGCAAGCCATCGCAGCCATTAGTCTGAAGATGACCATGCCGCGCATCCTGGCGCGTGTCGGCTATCGTGGCGTCCTGATTTCCAATACGCTGGTGATTGGTTTGCTTATTCTGGTCTTCGCGACCATTGGTGTCGGGACGCCGGTTTGGTTCATCGTCCTGCAGGGATTTTGCTTCGGATTCTTTAGCTCGCTGCAATACACCAGCATGAACACCCTTGTTTATGCCGATATCAGTGAACAGCAGGCCAGCGGCGCCAGTTCAATCGCGAGTACCGTTCAGCAAATGTCGATTAGCTTCGGCGTTGCCTCCGCCTCCCTGCTGATCGCCCTCTTCGTCCCCGATCGCTTTCACACCGCCGCCTCGGAAATGATCGAAGGTATTCATCGCGCCTTCTATGCTCTCGGCGGAATCACCGTGCTTTCCACGCTGGTCTTCTGTAAGCTGAAAAGCGGTGATGGCGATGCCACCAGCCAACATAAGCTTATAGAGCAGCACGCAGGCTGATTCTTCGCCAACCATCCCCCGCATAGCCCGGGGTTTTGCTGCTTTCCCGATACACCGATTGTTACCGATGCGCTTCACTGTCAAGGACGCTTGCGAACTGTACTGCGAAACTTAGCACCATCCATGCCGCACCATAGCCACTCGGCTGCGGACAGGTGTTTTCGGTCCTTACACGCAAGTCTTGCGGGCTTGCCGGCCCAACTCTAAAACCTCTTTGGTCCGGGCGGGTCGGGATCAATCTGAGGGACTACATCGGGCCCAGGCTCATCTGGATTGGGCTCTGGAAAAGAAATGGGGTCCGGGTCGGGGTCCGGAGGCGGGAGTTGCGGTTCTGGACCTTGCATCATCATCTTCTGCTTTGCAATCTGAACACCGTTGTCGATGCGTACGGAGCTGAGGTCTCGAAAAGGGACTGGCCATCGCATAACGACACCGCGGACTGGTTGCTCCAGTGCAAACAAATCTCGGGGTGTAGCCGATTCCGTGACCACTAATTTCAATGTTGCGTTGAAACTTTCTTCGGGCATGTTTCGCAAACGCAGGTTATTGGTAATACTCGATGTTGATCGGGCATGGAAGGACCGTTCGCGACATTGTGCCGCGAACGATCTTCGGTTTACACGATCACATCAGTTGGGCGTAATGCGCGCGGCCGCCGGCACCGGGAACGGAAAGCCGAGCACCGGGAACTTGCCCCGAACCTGGTCCTGGGCCTGGCAATGCGACGTGCGGGCTACCGCAGGCGGGGCGACTTCAACCGAATCCTCTCCGAAAACGCCGCCCATTCTGCCGCCACTGGCCACTCGCCATGTCGATGATCCTCCAGTCTGGGCGATCTTCGTTGCCGACTGCGGGCTGTCACGGCCTACGAATGTTTTCGTAATATCATTCGCGAAATTCACACGAGGCGTGATCGGAACCGGGGTGCAGGATGGCGTAAAAGGTCCTCCGGCAGGGCAGAGAGGAAGCGGAGGCGGCCCGAAGTTAGGATTGTTGAAATAAAAAACGTCGGGCCCGAGCGTATGCACGATATCCGTGGTGGCGCCGTCCGCCAGTTCCGGCTCCATTTGGAAGATGCCGCAGGTGGAACAGTCGTTGGCTTGGATCTTCATGGAGACGCCCGTATGGGAGCTTCGTCGATGGCGATTTTTGTTGCGTATTTCGAGGTCGAAAAGCGCGAAATCCCATAAGAACCGCCAACTATCCGATTTTCTGTCGCTGTTTCCCGCAGCCGGGGCGGCGGCGTGGTTACCCCTTCAAGAACTTCCGTGAATTTGGCCTTTGCGAGATCTCAATCCGTTTTTCCGCAGAGTGACCCTCGCAGAGTGACCCTCCAGGTTGTGGAGCAGGCAAACCAAACCGGTTCCCTGCGGAAACGGAACAGGCATCGTTCCAGGCTCGCCATGAGATGGAGCCATTCGGCTACTTTATTCGGGACAACCGGGACGTGATATTTAACGCTCTAAAAGCGCCCCGGATAATCACTGCGCGGTACCCGATCCGTGGGGATCAGCCTCCATCGTCGTCGGCCCGGTGCAGTGCTCGGTGAGAAATAGCGCACTCGCTGCCCCGTTCCAGCGACTTCGCGCGCGGTGCGACCGAAATCCTTAACGATTCTTGACTTTCGACTCTGTCCAAAACGCGCTGAACAGTGGACGGCCGGTAAGCTACTGCCTCAGCTTACTTTGCCGCCCGTTTGCGTTTGGTGGTCGCGTTTGCGGCGGCTGAACCGGCCGTCTTGCGGGCGGGAATTTTGGCGGACGCTTTTCCTTCTACGTCCGCTTCCTCCGGCTCCGATTCTCCAAGGTCCGATTCTTCGTCAATGGTCTGGTAAATTGTTTCGGCGACTTCGGTCAGCTTTCCATCGGCAGTGCTCTCTTCTTCTTCTGTCTGGGCCAGAAGTTCTACAGCATCGTCCAGGCCGAGTTGCTCGGCAATCGCTTTCGCAGTGCCGTAAGCGGAAATCTCGTAATGTTCCACCCGTTGCCCACCGGCAATGATCGCCAGATCGCGAAGTTCGCCCTCGTCCTCTTCTTTGACGGCGTCGTCACCTTCCGCAAGCAACCCCTGCATGCCTTTGCATTTCTTTCCCATCGCTTTCTCGCCTGCAAGCTCAAAAACCTGCTCTAGACGGTCCACGTGAGTTTTGGTTTCTTCGAGGTGAGAGCTGAGCGCCTCCTCAAGCTCCGGGGATGAAGCTGCTTCGGCAAGTTTCGGGAGTGCCTTCACCAATTGTTGTTCTGCGTCGTACAGATCCTTCAGTTGCTCGACAAAGAGTTTGTGTAAAGTTTGTTGATCCATGTGCACCGGTAGAGCATGAAAAGGGCCAATGAAGTGTTCAGCCCACGAGTTTGCGTCGCGGACAACTCCCTTCCGCTGCCTTGGACATGATCGCTGAGCCGCGGGGATCCGGCTTTCGGTTGCTTCAGCAGCTTCTCCAGCTTTTTCTTGCGATCCGACTGTTTCAGGCGCGTCAGATCCCCAGTCTGGATCAAGGAGGTCGAAGGTATAGGCCGACAATACGTTCCCTTCGATAGCGCCACCTGCAGAGCTTGAAATCCGCTCTTGCCCCGCGCGCCAATTTGGGCGGCCGGATAGTCCTTTACCGGCCCGGTACGCGACTTCTGCGGGCAGCTGCGGCTTTCGTTGTCCTTTCGGGGTTCGCCGGCTTTGAAGGCTTCCCCGGTTTTTCGCCGGAGGCAATGGCGTCCATCGAACGGCCGCTCGTCACGCTAAAGGCAAGATTGTCGAGAAATGCGGCAACCTCTCCGTCTTCGCGTGCTTCGGCGTCCTTGCCTTTGATCAAGAGCCAGTTTTCCTTCTTGCCATCGCCATGCATGCGGACGAGATCCCAATCACCCTTCAGCCGTGCGCCGTGCAGCGTGAAGGACAAGTGGCCCTTCTGCAGGCCCGCGCCGGGATCGCCTTTCGGCTCCCACGTTCCTTCGTCCCACAGCATCACCGTTCCGCCGCCATATTGGCCTAATGGTGCCTTCGAAGGTTCCGTAGGAGAGTGGATGGTCTTCGGTACGAATAGCGAGACGTTTGTCGGCCGGGTTGATGCTGGGACCTTTGGTTACGGCCCAGCTCAGAAGCACGCCATCTAATTCGAGGCGGAAATCGTAGTGCAGCCGCGTCGCGTCGTGCTTCTGGATGAGGTAGCGCAGATTTTTCCTGTGCGTGCGAACGACGGCCGGTTTCGGTTCCGATGTTTTGGTGAAATCTCGTTTGCGTCTGTATTCTTCGAGGGGCACGGAGCCATCGATAGCTGCAATTTTGTTGCCGTGGGCGTATCAGTCTTTCTTATTTCTTTTTGGCGTCTTTGTGAGCGCGGATGCCATTCTGAAGAAAATGGAGCGCCTTTCGAGGGCCGCCCGTCAGTGACCTTGAATTTCTTTCCCCGTTGCTTGTTGTATGAGACAAAAAACTCTTCCAGTTGCGAAAGAAGCGTTTCACTGACATCTTCGATCTTGTCGAGATCCTCGTGATTGTAACTATGGATTGCAACTCCCAAAAGGCGGTCATTGCTCGCTTTTTTGCCGTCGTCAGTTTGTTTCGCCGTAATGATGCCAATGATCCTTACGTCCATCAGACAACCGACGTGAGCGGGGGCGTCCATGAGAACCAATATGTCCAGTGGATCTCCGTCTTCTCCCAGCGTTGATGGGATGAATCCGAAGTCGAATGGAAACATTATGCCTTCAGGCAAAAGACCACCAGCATGAATAGATTGGACTCGGGATTGTAGTCGAATTTATTGCGAGACCCTTTTGGGGTCTCAATGATGGCACGGCAAGTGCCCTTCTTTGCGTCAAGCTGATTTGAAAGTGTTGTTAGATCGGCCATGAGCCAGGTCATCCTTACTGCCGCAGGGAGTTGAAAACATGCACGAAATACGCGCCACCGTCCGTCGCGAATATATAGCCGAAGTGGCCCGCCTGGCGCGGGAGGCCGGAATAGAGCGCATCACCATCGCCGATGCATTTATTCACGGATCTGATGCGAAGTATCAGGTTGTCAGCGTGGAAACATCGACGCCGAGGGCGCACACCTTCGTCGACCTGTTTCTTGGGTCGAAAACCCTGACAAGCACCCACTATTCGATGACATCGCGTGAATTGCGGGCTATCATCGACAAGGGCGATCTCGCCGACCTGACCCGTCCGATCGGCGAACCGTTTCCCGATGTCATCCAGGATCTTTGGCAGCTCAGTCAGGTGACTCCGAGCTACGTTGCGCGTGCGGCAGCCGGCGCGATTCTGCTTGCGACCGGAATTATTGACAACAACCCAGTCGCCATAGTCACTGCGGCCATGTTTTTGCCGTTTTTGGCCCAGGTTCTTGCCATCAGCTTTGGTGTTTGGAGTTTGGATCGGCGCCTCATCCAGCGCGGACTGACTTCTCTGGCTCTCAGCGCCGCCTGTGCATTCGGCGGAGGTGCGGTGGTCGCGGCAATCGCCGGTGGTCAAATCCAGTTTTCTTCTTTCAAGAGCCCGTTGACCAGCCTGGCCATTTCTGCTGCGATTGGCATCACAGCTGGTTTGTCGGAAACCGATGACACCGGCCGGCGTTACCTGATCGGGGTGGCTGCCGCAGTTCAACTCGCCATCTTTCCGGTATGGCTGGGCGCCGCTTTCATTCTGGGGTTACCCAACTCTGACCTGTTGCGGAGCCGCCTCACGAGTTTCTTTGTTAATCTTGTCACCATCGCGCTCACTGCTGTAGGCGCTTATGCCGCCTTGAACCTGCCGCGCGGCCGGGGCCGAGCGGCAACCTCCAACGGTCTGCGATAAACAACCGCTCCGAAGGCTCGCAGGGTGCAATTCTGCTTCCAAAACTGGGCGGGATGCGATCAAGTGCGTCAAGCCAGCTACCGCCCCGCTGAACTGCAAAAGTCCATCGAAGCCTTCGACGCCAACTGGATCAGGTGGTCAATCTGCTCACATCGTTCGCCGATTCCGCTGACACAAGCGGTGCGCTACTGTGAATTGCGCAGTTCAACCTGCTGGCATGGATCGGAGTAGAGCTTGCAGGAGAGCTACGATGTGAACTCCGGGCTTTTCCAATCTACAAATGGACCAGAAGAGCGAGGCAGGTCAGTCCGAACGGAAATCAGGCTGGTTCACCTCAGTCTTGCTCGCCATCGCTGCCCTCCTGCTTCGTTTGCTGCTGAATGCTTTCGTAAACCCGGGCGCTCCCTACCTCACATTCTTCCTCGCGACTGCCACCAGCGCTGCCCTCGGTGGCTTCTGGCCGGGAATCGTCACGCTGTTACTCGGCGGAATCTTCTCCGGTTTCCTGGCTCCTTCCGGCGGTTTTGCGCACCTCAACGACCCCACCGACCCCTACGGATTGCTCCGCTACTTTGTCGCCGGCGGATTCGTCTGCTGGATCTGTCAGGCTTTGATTTCTTCGCGCGATCGCGCCAGATTGGCCGAACTGCGGCTGATGGAAAGCGAGCGCCAGTTACGCATCCAGGCGGAGGCGTTGCAGCGTTCCAACCGCGATCTGGAGCAGTTTGCCTTCGTGGCTTCGCACGACCTGCGGGAGCCGCTGCGAATCGTCAACATTTACTCCGAACTTCTGATTGCGCGACTCCATTCAGATAGCCCCAACCAACTACAGCAATACCGGTTTTTCATCGAGAGTGCCGTGAAGCGAATGGAAGACCTCATCCGTGATGTGCTCCATTATTCACGCGCCATCCACAGTGAAGGACTTCCCGAAGTGGTGGATGCAAACGCCGCCGCCGCACAGGCGATTGACATCCTGCGTTTGTCGGCCGAGGAAACCGGTGCGGAAATCCTCCTCGAACCACTCCCGGCTGTGCTTGCGGCGGCCGCCCCACTGACCCAGGTCTTCCAGAACCTTCTTTCCAACGCCATTAAATACCGCCGCTGCGGCGTCCCTCCGCGAATTCGCGTTACTTCAATCGTTCAGGATGAGACCGTCACGATTGCGGTCATCGACAACGGTATCGGTTTCGATCCTCAATTTGCCGACAAAATATTTCGCCTCTTCGCGCGCCTGAACGGAAGCGAGTACGAGGGAACTGGCCTCGGTCTCGCGATCTGCAAACGCGTGATCGAACGCTACGGTGGAACCATCCGAGCGGACGGATCGCCAGGGACCGGATCGACCTTCTCCTTCACCCTACCCGCCGCCCCGCTCCTCCCTCGCACTGAGATTCTCGGGGATGGCTTATAGCTATTTGACAGTGGCTCGGCACGTGCGTCTCTGAGCGTTCGGCAAGGTCGCGGCAATGGTCGGCATGCGCGCCAGGCGGTCGCCAACCGATTTGGAATTGGCGGAAGAAGGTCAGCCCGTAACCCCCCTCCGCGCTAGAGCAGTTTGTCCAGCGTAATCGGAAGACTAGTCACCCGCTTGCCGGTGGCATGGAAAACGGCATTCGCAACAGCTGCTGCCACTCCCGTAATACCGATTTCTCCGATCCCGTGCGCCCCGAGCGGTGTATGTGGATCTGCCACATCCGTGTAAACGATGTCGATCCGCGGCACATCTGCCTGCACCGGCAGATGGTAATCGGCCAGCGTCGCGTTCATAATCCGCCCCGTCCGGTTGTCGAACATCGTTTCCTCGGTCAGCGCCATCCCCAGCCCCATGATGATTCCCCCGCGGAACTGTGAGACCGCTGTCTTTGGGTTCAGAATCCGCCCGGTATCGAACGCGCCCACGAACCGACTGACGCGTACCTCGCCCGTCACCCGATGCACGCGTGCCTCGCAGAATTGCGCGGCATACGAATGCATCGAATACTTCATGATTTCCATTGGCGCCCCGGTTTTGTGGTCTGCCTCCACAAAACCCTTCCCGGCTCGCTGCAGGATAGCCGCATAAGTCTCGCCCACCGCCGGATGGTCCTTACGGAAAATTCCTTCTCTGGCCGCATGCACGTCATCCGCTTTCGCCTTTGCCAAAACCGAATCGCCATTCTTTTGCGCCAGCGCCAGCAGTTCCTTCACTACCTTATCTGCCGCCTCGCCCACCGCCAGCGCCACGCTTACTGTCTGCGAGGAGCCCCCGGCCACACCAGCCGCCGGCAGCGTGCTGTCTCCATATTCGAACCGAACCTTCTCCATCGGCAGCCCCAACCGCTCGGCGGCATGCTGCGTCTGCACCGTCTCTGTTCCCATCCCCATTTCCTGGCACGACGTCTGCACCAGCGCGGTTCCATCTGCGCTGATACGAACCCGCGCCGCCGTCACCATCCGGTACACCGGATAAGTCCCTGTCGCAACGCCTTGCCCAACCTTCCAGTCGCCATCGTGCTGCACGCCCACCGCCGCCGGCCGGTCTTTCCACCCGAATTTCTGCGCTCCCATCCGATACGCCTCACGCATATAGCGGCTGGAGAATTCATTCCCGCTGACCGGGTCTTTCTCCGGCTCATTACGCATCCTCAGTTCAATCGGATCCATCTGCAGTTCATACGACAGCGCGTCGATCGCGCTCTCCACCGCAAAGGTGCCGATCGATTCCCCAGGCGCCCGCATGAACGTATTGGCCACACGATTTACCTCCGTCACCACCTGCCCGATCCGGTACGCCTCCATCGCATACAAATGGCGCGGCGGAAAACTGAACTGCTCCGGAAAATGATTTTCGGTCGACTGCGCCGTGACGCCCTCGTGAATAAAGGACTGGAATTTACCGGATGCGTCCGCCGCGATCGCCACCCGTTGCTGCGACGGTGTCCGTCCCCCGACCTGCCGAAACACGCCTTTCCGTGTCAGCGCCACCCGCACCGGCCGCCCGGTCATCCGCGCCGCCATGACGCAGAGTTGAACGTATGGCCAGATCCCGCCCTTACCGCCGAACCCGCCGCCCACATACGGAGAAATCACACGTACATCATCCTTCTTCAGGCCGAAGACCTCAGCGATCGTGTAAGCCGTCCCGATAGTGAACTGACTGGTGTCGTAAATCGTGACCTTCTCGGTCCCGGCCCAGATTGCAATTGCCGCGTGCGGCTCAATCGCGTTGTGATTGTGCGGCGGCGTCGTAAATGCCAGATCTACGCGATGCGCGGCATTTTTCAAAATCCCGTCCGCATCTCCTTTTGTTACTTCCGAAGCTTCTCCCAGCACGTCTTTCGGCTTTTTTGCGTGCGGAATCGACTCCTCAAACGAATTCATCCCGCGCGTCGCCGTGTACGTCACCTCGATCAGCGACGCCGCATGCAGCGCCCGATCCTCCGTATCAGCCACCACCACAGCCACCGGTTGTCCATTCCACGAAATCTGATCGGTGTTCAGAATCCGCACCAGAGTGGTACCCGAACTGGGATCGCTGCCCGCCGAAAACGGCGAGGCCGCCTTCATCTGCGGTGCATTCAGATGCGTGATCACCTTCAGCACACCCGGCGCCTGCTCTGCCGCGCTGGTTTCGATCGCCTGGATCGCACCCTTCGAAATCGTGCTGTATGCAATCGCTGCGTGCACCAACCCATCCACCGGATACTCCGCCGAAAACTGCGCCGCACCCGTAACCTTTTCGCGCCCGTTAAGCCGATTCATCGGCTGTCCCAGGAAACGATGCGCCTGGCTGAGTTCGTCCTGCTCCCTGTCCGGCATTACGTGGGCGATCGTCTCCACAATTCTGTTCAGGATGCTCATTGCAGATCTCCCTCTGTCCCGGTAATTTCCGCCAGCACCGCCTCGATTGTGCGCTTCGTCAACTCCGGCTTGAATGCATTACCGCTGCGCACAACGGCCGGCGCAAGTTCCGCCTCAGCCGCCTTGGCGAAGAGTCCCGGCGATGGCGCAGCGCCCCGCAGAAGCTGTTCCGCTATCGTCGCGCGCCATGGTTTTGTCGCCAGACCGCCCAGCGCCAGCCGGACTTCTGACATCACCCCGTTTTCCATCCGGATCGCTGCCGCCACCGCAACCAGCGCGAAAGCATAACTCGCCCGGTCGCGCACCTTGCGGTAAATCGAGCGCAGGCCCGCCGTCGGCGCCGGCAGGTCAATCGAAGTAATCAACTCGCCCGCCGCGAGGCTGGTCTCCACTTGTGGCGTGTCGCCTGGCAGCAAGTGAAATTCGCCAAAGGCAATCGTCCGCTCGCCCGCCCGGCCACGCACATTGACTTTCGCATCCAGCGCCGCCATCGCCACACACATATCCGACGGATGCGCCGCAATGCAATGCGCCGACGTGCCCAGGACCGCGTGCATGCGATTGTAGCCATTCATTGCGTCGCAACCGCTTCCGTGCGTCCGCTTGTTGCACTGGCTCGAAATATCGTAGAAGTAACAGCAGCGCGTCCGCTGCATGATATTGCCGCCCGTTGTTGCCATGTTGCGAAGCTGCGCGGAAGCTCCGTGCAGGATCGCCTGGGACAGCAGTGGATACCGTTGGCGCACCAGCGGATGCCCCGCCAGATGACTGTTCCGCACCATGGCCCCGATTCTCAGCCCGCCATCCGGCAGTTCCTGCACTTCAGCCAGCGGGGCACGCGTGATGTCCACCAGCACCTCCGGCCTTTCCACCCCTTCGCGCATCAGATCGACCAGATTCGTTCCACCCGCCAGAAAACGCGCCGCCGCGCGCTGCTCCGCCAACAAACTCACCGCCGCCTCCACATCGCTCGCCCGGACATATGTGAAGTCATTCATCGCGCCATCACCTCCTGCGCCTGCAGAATAGCTTCGCGGATTCCGACGTACGCCCCGCAACGGCAAAGATTCCCGCTCATACGCTCCCTCAGTTCAGCATCGGTGAGCTCGAGCTTCCCTCCCTCTTTCGTAACCGCACTGGGCGCGCCCGCGCCGAACTCAAACAGCATTCCTACCGCCGAACAAATCTGCCCCGGAGTGCAATAACCACACTGGAAACCGTCATGTTCGATGAACGCCTGTTGCAGCGGATGCAACTCGCCGTTCGCGAGGCCTTCGATAGTTCTGATCTCGCGGCCTTCATACTGCATCGCCAGTGCCAGACAGGAATTAATCCTCTCGCCGTCGACCAGAACCGTGCATGCTCCGCAGGCTCCCTGATTGCAACCCTTCTTAGTGCCGGTCAGGTGAAGATGATCACGGAGCACATCGAGAAGAGAAACGCGTGCTTCGATGTCGAGTGTCTTTTCGACACCATTAACTCGAAGAGAAACTGGATGCAATTCAAACACCATACCCCTTAGATGGAGATTTGGCCTGCGTGTTTCGATGTTCTTCGAACGTCCAATCCTGAGATGCGCTTTTTCCTGTGCCTCCTCACTTAAACGACTGAGCTTTCGGGACGACAGCTTAAGAACTGATATCCATTAAATTGCCGGACATTGTGGAACATACCGGCCCGCGCCTTCCGTTCGGTATTCCACGTGCTGCGGGAAAGGCTGTATGAAATGGACGCCGGGTGGTACGAGTGATGACATACAGGACGAACGGGACAGCAGCGGGGGTACCGGCGGGGGGATCGGCCCAATTCATCTCGGGATTGGCGGGACGATTATTGTTGGCATCCTGAGTCTGGTCTTCCATCAGAACCTTTTTGACGTCATCAACGGCGGGGACAGTTCATCAGGTGCTCCTTCAGGCGTTCGGCGTCCGGCAGACCCGGCACAGAACAGTGCGCAGGATGCGGCGGAGAAGCCGGAGGTCGAGTTCGTGTCATTTGTTCTCGACGATGTACAGAAGACCTGGACGGCGTTGCTGACTGCGCAGGGCAGTGTTGCCTACCGCCGCGCGAAGTTGGTGCTTTATCGGGATGCATATCCGTCGGGATGCGGAACGGCGCAGACATCGACGGGTCCTTTTTATTGTCCGGAGGATCAGAAGGTTTATCTGGATCTGGGATTTTTCAACGAGCTGAAGACCCGGTTCCATGCTCCGGGCGAGTTTGCGCAGGCTTATGTGATTGCGCATGAACTGGGACATCATGTTCAGTATTTGCTGGGCATCGAGCAGAAGATGCGTCGGCTGCAGCAGCAGGAGCCGCGTGAGACGAATCCTTTGTCGGTAAAGCTGGAGTTGCAGGCGGACTGTTTTGCCGGCGTATGGGCCCATTCGACTGAGCAACGGCAGATTGCCGACAACCAGGATGTGGCGGCAGCTATCAACGCCGCGGCGGCGGTGGGCGACGATCGTTTGCAAAAGGCTGGACAGGGCTACGTGAATCCCGACAGCTTTACGCATGGGAGTTCGGCGCAACGCGAGAACTGGTTTCAACGAGGCGCAAAGGCGGGGCTGATTTCCGACTGCAATACGTTTGGGCGGTAGCCGACTGTGAACTGAGGGGTGCCTTCCGCTCGTAGATTTCGGAGTCGTGAGCAAGTTACCTTTTTAAAGCACCACTGAATTCGAGTCGAAAACCCCAATGCGGGACGCGTCATTTACTTTTCATCCCGTGTAACCGGCTCCGCTCCAGACATGGCACATCGTGCTTGACACTCTCCTTTTTCTGTCGTGATCGGGGCCATCATCTGGAAATTACTGAGTCGCACTGGAAAAATCCGAGTTCTTTGAATCTTAATGGGCATTGATATGCCGACCAACCGGTTCACACACTCTGTCACCAGATCTTACGCTGACAATCCGAGCTGAGCCCGCTTGGTTGTATCGCCAGCGTGAGCGATACTGCCAAATCCAGTTCACCGCGGCAGTCTCCAGGCATCCCCCGGGGCGGTCCCCCTGAGTGCGTGTGCAACGCTCGGCACATTTTTCGGCTTCACCGTTCCAGGCTGGTTGCGCGCCTGTCTCAAGCAGCGGTACCGCATTCAGGAGCGGTCGAGGAGATTAACAAAATGACGAAACTGCGATCGAGGCTCGTGTGTTTATCCGCAATAGCTCTCTGCTTAGCGGGTGCCGGCAATGTTGCTGCCGCAGGGCCGCCTGCGCCCGGAGGGCTCAGTCCCGCTGGTGGGGCCAGCGTTCAAACTCCTGTTGGGCTCTCATGGTTGAGTGTTACCGATCCCAGCGGGATCGTCGCGTACAACTGGCAGATTAGTACTTCGTCGAATTTCTCTTCACTTAGCTTTCAGAATTCGACAAATGGACAGACAAGCGATACCGCGAGCGGTCTGAGCAACGGCAAATATTTCTGGCGCGTTCAGGCTGTCAGTGGGGTCTTCGCTCAGGGCGACTGGTCGGCGGCCCAAAGTTTTACCGTCACCGGAGCGGGGCCCAATTCCCCGCCGCCGCCCATTCTGGCGCCCGCGAAGGGATATTCGACGTTTCACCCTCTGGAAGTCATGACATTCAACTGGAGCACAGTGGCTGGCGCGCCGAGTTACCTGCTTCAATACTCAACCGATTCCACATTTCCTCAGGCGACGAGGGGTCAATTCGACAATCTTCCGACACCGACAATGTCATTCGCAACGCCGGATCAGGGGAGTTACTTCGCCCGGGTTTTTTCCGTGAGTTCAACCGGCGTGTTGAGCCAGCCATCGAATGTGATCACCTTTTCGGTGTTCTACAGCAACCTGCTGCCAGGTCCTCCTTCGCCCATCTCCCCCACCAACGGCGCCACCGAGACCCTGCCCGTAACGCTGACGTGGACCGATGTTCCAAATCCTCAACCCAGCGGGTATGAGGTGCAGATCGCAAAAGATTCTGGGTTCAAAACCATCGAGGAGGACGATCCGCAATTGAACGAGGCGTCTCGCACAGTGTTGTCACTGACGCCCGGGACCAAATTTTGGCGAGCCAGGTCAGCGCAGGGCGATGCTTCTCCGACCACCGCTGCCGAAACAGGATTTTCCGCCACCGGAACATTTACGATTCCGTCGGCTCCGCCGGTACCTGTCTCTATAAGCTTCACTCAAAATCCGATCCCGAGTGGGAATACTGTCTTCATTCAAGCGCAGCTTTCAGTCGCGGCCGGGGCGAGCGGCGCTACCGTCCAACTCAGGAGTTCCAACTCCTCGGCATTGGCTCTTCCGGCGACATTAGCCATGCCGCCCAACATCGCCTGGGCGCAGTTGCAGGTGCAGGCGGGGCAGGTAGCGATCTCAACGCTCGTAACTGTGACAGCTACCCTCAACGGCGCCAGCGCAACTACGCAACTAACCGTGGCGCCAACCGCGTTGAAGTCGATTTCGTTTTCCTCGCCCACGATCACCGGCTCGACGACGGGCCAACTGAATGTGGTGTTTACCGGCCAGGCCCCCGCAGGCGGCGCGGTCCTGAATCTTTCAAGCGATTCGCCTGCGGTAAGCCCCCCGGCCTCGGCAACAGTGCCGGCGGGAAGCAGCACCGCAGCAATTGCGATACCCACGAATCCGGTGGCGGTTAACACGCTCGCGACCATTACGGCCACCTGGAACGGAACGTCCGCGCAAACCCAGATCACGGTTACGCCTCAGGGCAGCCCGGCTTCCATTACATTGAACCCGAGCACGGCATCCGGGAGTACGGGCTCCTTTGCAACCGTAAGTGTGCTCTCTGCACCTTCTTCAGATGAGACGCTGCAGATCACCAACAGCAACCCTTCCGTCGTCACTATACCCGGCTCCGTCATCATCCCGGCGGGATCGACCACTGGAGGCTTCAATGTCATCACAAATGTCGTCTCCACACCGACTGTAGTCACAATTTCTGTCACAGGCGGTGGGGTAACACAGTCCGCAAACCTGACGGTTGTTCCGCCGCCTCCACCGCCGCAGAAGTCCACGCTGCTTGTCCAGGCCAGCGGCCGCGCCGGCGAGACAGTGTCCTCCAGCCCGAGCGGGATCAGCGTCGCTGTCGGCTCGAACCAGTCGGCACAGTTTTCCACCGGTACTTCCGTGACGCTCAGCGTGAGCAATGGCCGGGATGCGATCTGGTCCGGCGCATGTTCCAGCGGGGGCAATAAGCAGAAGACGTGCACCCTTACTGTCAATACCAATTTGACCGTCAATGCGAATGTGCAGTAACCCGAACTGTCACTTCTCAGACCACCTTTTTAACTGTCATTAAGGAGAAACTTCATGTCCGATCAAAGGTCCTCCTTCACAAGTGAAGGAATTTGTGCACAACGTTGAGCACTCAATCTACGTTCAGCCTCTGATTTTTTCGCTGTTTCCGAACCCGGGACCGCGGGAAGATTCAGAGGTCACCCCTTCAAGGACTTCCGGGAATCTGGCCGTTGCGAGATCCGTTTTACCGAAGAGTGACCCTCCAGTTTGTGAAGCAGGCAAACCCAACCGGTTCCCTTCGGAAAGGGAGCAGGCATCGTTCCAGACTCGGCATCGAGATGGAGCCATTCGGCTACTTTATTCGGGACACCCGGGACGTGGTATTCAACGCCGTGAAAGCGCCCCCGGATAATCAATGCGTCACCTGACCCATTGGGATAAACATCCATCGTCGTCGGCCCGGTGAAGTGCTCGGTGAGAAGTAGCGGCACTCGCTGCCCCTGCAACTCTGGCAAATCGATCGGCGGAGAGATATGCAGTCCTACACGCGTGATGAACCACCACACTGGAGATAATCTCTGATCAGTTGATCCGTCGTCGTCGATGGCGAAGCCGGTAATCCGTCCGTGCTCCCACCAATCCCACGGACCACGGATTAGGGCGACAGCCGGCTCAATGTCAGTGGTCCCGTGGACCGTCATCAGAGTTTCGCAATAGATGAGACGCTGCTCTTGCAGATACCGCTGTCGAAAATGCGCATCAGAAAAACTTTCAACCCAGTCGCCGGCTGGGCTGTCAAAAAGATCGTCGCGGAAATTCACTTTGTCCATATCACTTTATCCATCTCAATGGAATGTTCTGGCAGCTTTGCAGAACCCGCAACCTGACTGTCCTCGATGCGCCTGTGGTTCTCTTCTAACCGTTCAAGCACGCTTGATTCCACCTGCCGTGCTCGGAACGAGCCCGAGGGACTCGGACGCCATTAGCGAGGTTAGCGCTTTACAGAAATAATTGCCACTAACTGTAACCCAAAGTAATAACGGCGGTTAACTATTGCCATCAGGCGATCAGGATGGCCGCTAAAACGTAGCGGCCATCATCTAAAACTCCCTGGCGAAACGCCACTCGTCGCTAATCGCCCGGCGCTCTGTGTTTCGGTTGCCCTTAGTTGTCCTGTTTACGGGCAGGCGTGCATGTCACAAACGCGACCTGAGCATGAAGCCTGAACGATGCAGCGTCATGGGCAAGTCCGCGAAAGCGAACCGGCAGTGGAAATCGGGCTTTCCCCGCATAACCTAACGAGCGCTCACGCGCTATCCCCGTCAGCCGTCCGGACCGTGCCAGCAAAAGGCAGACACAGTCCGGAATAGTCTGAGGAGTATTTTCTTTGTCGGAAGCCGGTGGATTGATCCATGAACAGTGGCCGGGGTCAGCAGTTGCAGCCCGGAGCGTTGATGCTGGGGGTTCTATCTAGGCTGGAGTGTGGACTGAACCAAAGCGCGGATCCGTGAGGCAAGGAAGAAATGCGACATAAGGTCATTCATCCACTGCTGTTGATCGTCGCCTTGAGCTCTGGTGCAGCAGCTCAAATGCCATGCCCGGAAGCTGCACCGGCTAACGTGCTAATTTCTCGAACGTCCGCTTTTAGCCCCGCGGTCGCCGCGGGCCGGTCTTTTCATCATGCTTCAAAAAAGACGACATCGATCGCTCCTTCGATGCGTGTAGCACACCATCGAAGCCCTCAACGGCTGAACATCGGGAGATGTCAAAACCGGTAGCCGAAGCCGATCGACGGCTCGGCCCGGTGCGTGATGCGATCTGTGCCGTCGAGACCCGTCAAATTGAAGGTCGGAGTGCTGTAAACGAAACCCCGATATTCAGCGCGCATGAACACGTGATGAGAGATGTTGAAATCGGCTCCCCCGCCGTAGAGGAATGCGGCCCGTGTCTGCGAGCCCGCTCCGGAGAAATCCCTCGGATCAAATACAAGCGCTCCCACTCCGGCAAGAACAAATGGCCGGAAGCGGCGGAGAGGGAAGCGAAAGACATATGCTCCCGAGATTTCGTGCGAGTCGGTCTTCACGCCCAGCGGGCCGCTCGTCGAAAGGAAGTTCTGCGTGTTGCGTGCATAACCGTAGTTCGCTTCCACGCCATTATGCGCATTAAAAAAGAATCGATAGCTGGCGAGTAAGCCGCCACTGTTGGTCGCGCTTTGGTCGACGCCGTCGCTGGTGGTGCTCTTCACAAAGCTTCCCAGCACCTGAACACTTGCCTCATTCTTATAAGCCGGACCCTCCTCCTGCGAGAACGCCGGCGCCGACACAGCTATGGTTCCCGCGATGATTGAGAGGATGACGTTACTTCTTAACATGAAACTTCTCCTTGTCTGTTGATTTAAGCGGACCCTGATGGGCCTGCCTGCGCTGATTAATGCAGTTCTGTTACCACGCGCTCCGTTGTGTCTTTGCAACAGATGCGGGTTTTATCCGGCGCCGGTATGCCGACTTACAAGCCGTCCCGATGGCATTCGCCAATCGATCGTCATGCGAGGTTATTCAGCCGCACGCGCCCTGCGTATTCCGAGTTTCTCCATGCGCACCTGCAAAGTGCTGCGTTTCAATCCCAACCGCACAGCTGCGCCCTTTGGACCCCCGACTACCCAATCGGTTGCCTCAAGAGTTTCGAGGACGTGCCGCCGCTCCACGTCCTCCAGAGTTTCGATCTTGCGGAACTTTCCGTTGACCGGAGCATTTGGCGGCGCGGCGGTCTGTGGCTGAGACTGCAGATCGCGGAGTGGCACGTTGAGCACAGCCCCTGTGGACAGAATCACGGCGCGCTCGACGAGATTCTGCAACTCGCGAATGTTCCCCGGCCAATGGTAGGCCACCAGAACATTCATGGTTTCCGACGGAATGGTGTCGATCGCCCGGTTCATTCGCCGCGCAAACTGCAGGGCAAAGTGCCGGACCAGCAGCGGAATATCCTCGGGGCGATCCCGCAGCGGCGGGAGCAGAATTGGAAAAACATTCAGCCGATAAAACAGGTCAGCCCGGAACTCATGGTCCGCAACCATTTCCGCCAGATCGCGGTTTGTCGCCGCAATCAGACGGGCGTCGCTCTTCAGCGTGCGCGAGCTTCCGAGCCGCTCGAACTCACGCTCTTGCAGAACGCGCAGCAGCTTCGGTTGCAGCTCGAGAGGTATTTCGCCGATCTCGTCCAGGAACACCGTCCCGTGGCTCGCCAGTTCAAAGCGCCCGATGCGTTGCGCGATTGCGCCGGTGAAAGCGCCCCGTTCATGGCCGAACATCTCGCTTTCCAGCAATCCCGTTGGAATGGCTGCGCAATTCAGCTTGACGAACGCATTCTTCGCGCGCGAGCTTAAATCGTGAATCGCGCGGGCGATTAGTTCCTTGCCGGTGCCGGTCTCCCCGAAGATCAAAACAGTGGAATCGGTCGGCGCCACCGTTTCCACCTGCTGCAGCACAGTCCGCAACGCTTCGCTCTTGCCGATAATCTCCTCGAAGTTCAACTCGCTGCGGATTTCATCTTCGAGATATACCTTTTCCCGCGCCAGTTTATCGGTAAGCTCGGCGATCCGGCCGTAGGCCATCGCATTCTCGACTGCGATCGCAACCGGTCCGGCCACTTGTTTCAGAAAGCTTATATCCCGGGTGGAAAACGGATCGTTCCGCTTCACTCCGAGAGTCCCCAGAACGCGGTCGCGGCTGATCAGGGGCACGCTGCAGGTCGAATGGCGGATTCCGTTCTTGTTTTGTTCCTGCACAACGGGCTCGCGCAAACGCGCCGCCTGGGCCGCGGGAGAATCCTCTGGCAGTATTTCGCCCTCCGCAATCCGGCCGTCGTTTTCGGGGAAGTCGATGACGCAGAGGCGCAACTGATTGCCCGGCTGGTCCATCAGCGCCACGCCCGCTCCCTCCGATTGCATAATAGATCGCAGATTGGCTGAAATGGCGCGCAGCAGATCGGGCAGTTCCAGGCTCGACGTGACCGCGTTGCTGACATCGAGCAGCATTCTAAGGCGATCCTTTTCCTGCTGCAGGGCTTCAAAATGATACGCGTCGTCGATCGCCAGTGCAACTTCATCGGCGACCAGAGAAAGGAACTCGATTTCTTCCTGGGAGTACGCGTTGGGCTCCTTGCTGCCGACGCCAAAGCAACCCAGCCTGCGGTGGGCGGTCCGGAGAGGAAGCGCACAGAGTGATCGAATGCCTTCGCTCTCAAGCAGCGCGTTGACACGAGGAAAGCGAGTTTCCCTTTCGAGGAACGGAATGATCAACGGCTTCTGGTGTTCATACACCCAGGCTGTCAGCGATTCCCGCGGCTCGAAATCGGGACGGGGAATGCGTCGTGCCGGCGTCTCAAGAACACAAAAAGAAGCCCCTTCTGCGGTGGGATCGTACTGAGTGCAGAAGAGTACGTCAAACTCAATGACGCCCCGCAGTTCGCGTACCAGCGATTCAAACAGTCCCGTGGGATCGCGATGCGCACCGATCGTCCTGGATACGCGAAAGAGCGCATCGTAGCGGGCGTGAACGGGAGACGCCACGGCCACGCTCACTGCGGACTCAAGAGCCATCGTCACCTATTATCGATTGATGGCAGAAGGCGCGATTGCGGTTCAGAAATCTGATCGTCCCGCGGTTCTTGCAGGGATTCCAAACGCCGGATCAGTCTGTTTGCTCTGTTCCTGAACCCATTCCAGAACGTCGTAACGGCGCGTCGCGCGGCCCGAAAAAAAACTGTTTACCGCATCCTGCTCATCCACAAAGACTTCAAACACTGTATTCAGCTTTGTAAGTACATTCACGCTCAGATGTTCGATATTGAGGCCACACAGCTTCAGCGCACCGCCGCACTTCCGAATTTGTGTGTCACACAACACCAGTGCCTGCAGACCGTCGCTGTCGATCTTTGTTACTTCCGCGAGGTTGAGGACAATATTCACGGCATTGTCTCTCGCGAGCGCGTTTATCGCAGAACGAAGGGTCGATTCCAGGCCGCCTGTTTTCAGCTGTCCCCGCAGATCGAGAATCCGAATCCCCTCTTTTTCGCGCTGACTGAGGCGCCTGTCCATAGACGATT
>Ga0206971_10105_pt1 | contig 30858 bp, 30 predicted proteins | sample Alteio_BWOrgHeat_85_FD_152917 | JGI IMG/M metagenome (GOLD analysis project Ga0206971, IMG submission 152917) | Enriched cells from forest soil in Barre Woods Harvard Forest LTER site, Petersham, Massachusetts, United States -... | ecosystem: Environmental > Terrestrial > Soil > Temperate forest >...
CCTTGGTAAGCCGTTACCTTACCAACTAGCTAATGTTCCGCATGCCCGTCTCAGTCCTATAAATATTTGATTATTCTATGATGCCACAAAATAATTTTATGCGGTCTTAATCTCTCTTTCGAGAGGCTATCCCCCTGACTGAGGTAGGTTACATACGTGTTACGCACCCGTGCGCCACTCTCACCAGAAGCAAGCTCCTGGATCCCGTCCGACTTGCATGTATTAGGCCTGCCGCTAGCGTTCATCCTGAGCCAGGATCAAACTCTCCATTGTAAAATGTTTAGTCTGACTTCCCGACCCTATTATTAATAATAGAATCTGATTAATCATTGTTATTGTATTCTTTATACAATATCTCCGCTTTCTTTCCGATTCTTCCTTCGTAAGCGCCCTCTTCTCTTAGTTATTAGTTATTGGTTATTCAGTTATTGGTTCCCGGCCGCTCGTTATTACTAACTGCTTTCTCTTACTGCTAACTGCTAACTTAAAACTGCCAACTTCCTTAAAAGCCCGCTCACTGCATGATTTTCTATTCCTTATAAGAACTTTCTTAGTTCGCTTCGCAGCAAACTTTGTATTTTGGTTATCACCTTTAACAGTGATTACTTTTTCAATTTTTGTATGCCGGAAATCGCTTCCGGCAACCGCTTTATTTAACGCCCCTTGTTTTGGGACTGCAAAGGTACGAACCTTTTCTGCTTCTGCAAGATATATTATTAAATATTTTTTTCTTGAATTTTCAGAGCCATTTCGCTATGTTTTTTGCGGGCTGCAAAGTTACACCGAATTTTGGCTTATTCAAATGGTTTTTACTATTAAAACATAAATCTTTGCAAATCAGGCGTAAAATTTAAAGGCAGCTTGTTAGCTCAATACTATCTTCCGGCACCATTCGTTAAAAGATGTTAAAACAGCACCATATATATACATAGAATAAAAACACGCTATATATTAGCCGGTAAATAAATAATTGACTGTTTTATAATATTCCCTTATCTTTGCAAAATGTTTAAAAAACACCAAGCGCTATTTGCCGGTATTTTACTTGTATTGATCTTTGCAGTAGCAGGCTGCAAAACCAAGTATGAAAAACTAAAAGCAAGTAATGATAACGCCAAAAAATTCCAGGAAGGTAAAAGGCTGTATGATAAAAAAGAATACAGCAAAGCATTGGGGCTATTTGAAACCCTGCTAACCCGTTATCGTGGCCAGGATGGGGCCGTGGACCTATTTTATTATAATGCGTACACTAACTACAGATTAAAGGATTATACAGCAGCGGCTTATCATTTTAAAGATTTTGCTACTTCCTATCCATCGGACCCACGCGCAGAGGAATGTAGGTTTTTAACAGCCTATTGCTATTACCTGGATGCGCCTGTATTTTCGTTAGACCAGGAGAACACCTTAAAGTGTATCGAATCATTACAATTGTTTATTAACCTTTACCCTAAAAGCGAACGTGATGCCGAGGCGAGTAAACTGATACAAAACCTGCGCGACAGGCTGGAGCAAAAGGCCTATGCCAATGCAAAAATGTATTTAACCATAGGCGAGAACCAGTCGGCTGTTATAGCATTTGGTAATATGCTGCGCGATTACCCCGATACTAAATATGCTGAAGAATTGGAATTTTTAACTATAAAAGCACAATATGCATACGCCCACGAAAGCCGTGAATATAAACAGGAAGAGCGGTACACTCAAACCATAACGGATGCTGACCTGTTTGTTGATAAATACCCGAAGAGCGCTTATGTAAGCCAGGCCCAGGCGGTAAAAAAAGATAGCCAAAGCGCTATCCTTTCGGTAAAAAGGTTGATGGCTGAGGCGCTCAATAATGACCGGATTGCCCGGAGGCTAGCTAAAAAAGATTCTGTAGCTATACCACTTTCAGAGAAACCTGACCTTAATAAAAAAATTCCATAATTAAAAAGATATGAGTAACAACGTAATTAATACAACAACAAACAAACCTGCTATAGCCAGCAGTACAGTAACCCGTGATCTGCGTGAACTGGATGTAGAAACAGGCAACATTTATGAGTCGCTGGTGATTATGTCAAAAAGGGCGAACCAGATATCAAATAATATAAAGGAAGAATTGCATCAAAAACTTTCGGAGTTTGCTTCGTCAAATGATAACCTGGAAGAGATATTCGAAAATCGCGAGCAAATAGAAATATCTAAATATTACGAAAAATTGCCGAAACCTTCATTGGTTGCAGTTCAGGAATTTTTAGATGGCAAAATTTACTACCGCAATCCTACAAAAGAAGTATAAGCTTCTTTTAATTCAAATCCTTAAAGTCAAAATTCAAAAATATTTGGTTTTCCAGTTTTTTTGAATTTTGGCTTTTTATTTTTTACTTTAACAAGATGCTTGAGGGTAAAAAGGTTATTATGGGTGTATGCGGCAGTATAGCTGCTTATAAATCGGCTTTGCTGGTTAGGCTGCTTATTAAAGCGGGTGCCCATGTGCAGGTGGTTATGACCGCCGATGCTATTAACTTCATTACCCCTTTAACCCTCTCCACCCTTTCAAAAAACCCGGTACTGTCCGATTATTTCAAGCCCGAAAGCGGCGAGTGGAACAATCATGTGGAGTTAGGTTTATGGGCCGACCTGTTTATCATTGCCCCTGCAAGCGCCAATACTTTAGCCAAAATGGCGGGCGGTTTAACCGATAATTTATTGACTGCTGTATACCTATCAGCCAAATGCCCGGTGTATTTTGCGCCGGCTATGGACCTAGATATGTGGAAGCACCCCTCAACTACCAAAAATATAGCCAGGCTCCAATCATTCGGAAATGTAATGATAGCCCCCGGTTATGGCGAGCTAGCCAGTGGGCTCCAGGGCGAAGGTCGCATGGCCGAGCCTGAAGAGATCATGGCTTTTATAGCTGCCGATATTAAAAAAAAGCTCCCTTTAGCTAATCAAAAAGCGTTGGTAACCGCGGGTCCCACTTATGAGGCTATTGACCCTGTGCGCTTTATAGGCAACCACTCATCGGGTAAAATGGGGTTTGCTATAGCGGATGAGCTGGCGCGGCTGGGCGCTGATGTTGTGTTGGTTTCGGGCCCGTCGGCACAGGTGAGCAGGCAGCGTTCGGTTAAACGTATTGACGTAACAACCGCCGCGGAAATGCTGCAAGCCTGCCAGCAAAACTTTGCGGCTGCTAACGTTTGTGTAATGAGCGCCGCAGTTTCCGATTATGCGCCGGTTACCGTCGCCCCGCAAAAAATAAAAAAGAAGGGCGACACGCTTACCATCGAAACCAAAAAGACCATTGATATTTTAAAGTTTTTGGGTGATAATAAACGCGGCGACCAGCTACTAATAGGTTTCGCGCTTGAAACTGACAATGAAGAGCAAAACGCCATTGATAAGCTGAAAAGGAAAAACCTTGATCTTATTGTGTTAAATTCGCTGGGTGATGAGGGCGCGGGGTTTGGGGTTGATACCAACAAGATCACCCTAATTGACCGCGACCTGCACAAAACCACCTTCGCCCTGAAAAGCAAGGAGGATGTAGCGCGCGATATTTGCGACAAAATTATAACCCTACTCAAGAAATGAAGGTAACCACCCTGTATATCGCCTTACTGTTTTTAAGCCTTGCGGCTTCGGCGCAGGATTTGAACGCGCGCATAACCGTGCTTGCCCCCAAAATACAAACTACCAATAAGCGTGTATTCCAGTCGCTGGAGACGGCTATGAAGGATTTTTTGAACGGCCATAAATGGCTCATCGACGCGGTAACCCCGCAGGAGCGCATTGATTGCAATTTCGTGCTGAACATTACCGTATGGGATGGCGGCAGTAACTTTAGCGGCGAGTTGCAGGTGCAATCGTCGCGGCCGGTGTTTAACTCCAACTACAACACTACCCTGCTCAGTGTTAATGATAAGGACTTTGACTTTGTGTATACCGAAGGGCAAAGCATTGACTATTCTGACCAGAGCTTTCAGTCGAACCTGAGTTCGGTGATGGCGTTTTACGCGTATATAATAGCGGGGTTAGATTATGACAGCTTTTCGCGGTACGGCGGCTCAACCTATTACAACCTGGCGCAGAACGTGGTTACCAACGCGCAAACCACCAGCTTCAAGGGATGGAAAGCTTTTGATGACAACAGCAACCGCTACTGGCTGGTTGAAAACATAAACAACAAGGTATACGCCCCCCTGCGCAGCTTTTTGTATGACTATCACCACAACGGGTTGGATGTTATGGCCGACAATGCAAGCAAGGGCCGTAAATACATATCTACCATACTGCCTGTACTGGGACAGCTCGACCGGCAGCGGCTGGGCGCTATGTTCCCGCTGGTGTTTTTTACGGCTAAGGCCGATGAACTGGTATCGTTATATGCCCATACCGACGGATCTGAACGTATAGCTGCCATGAACCTATTAATGCAGGCCGACCCGGCCAATGGCATTAAGTACCAGGAGTTGCAGAAGAACTGAAGTTGGCAGTTTGCGGTGGGCAGTTTGCAGTTACAGGGCGGCGATAACTCACCCCATCATCGCTTGCAGACTACCCGCCATACCCACTGCCAACTGCCTACTGCCCACTGCCAACTCCCTACCGCCTTGTTTCACGCGAGTGTGTAACAGATGAAACACGTGAAACACCATTTTAGCCTAACTAATTGAAATATAGTATCTTGTAAAAATGGAGTGAAACAGAATGAAACAAGATGTAACGACGTATTCGTCAGGGTTTTTAGGTGTGGTTTTGGGTTTATGTGTTGATAATCAAATAATTGCAAATTGGCTGATTTTGGCGGGGTGATACAAGCTGGGTGAAACACCTGAAACACGCACACGCCACCTCTCCGGGCGTCATTGCGAGGAACGAAGCAATCTCTACACATGCTAATCAATTAGAAAAAATTTATACTTGCGACAACATTGTCCCGCTCAATTGCCGCGGAGGCTGTTACTTTTGGCTTAGGCCCAAAAGTAACCAAAAACCCAAGCCGGAAAAACCCTTCCGCCCGCAGGCCATACTCCGTGGCCCGGTTTTCCGGCGGGCCTTTACGCTCTTTATTGTTACAGCCGTCTCTCCACACGTCATTGCGAGGAACGAAGCAATCTCTGCACGTGGTAATCAAATAAGACGGATGATAATAGGAACGAGTATGCCCCTTTTGGCGTATCCTGCTTTTAAGCTAGCAAACTCATTTTTTAAATTACAGGGTTCTTTTTAATAATTCCTTTAATTCTTCTACTGATAATGGATTGTCTCTTTTCCGATGTATCATTCGATGGCAATTTGCGCAAAGAACAGTCATATCTTTTTCCGGATCAATTAAGGTTTCTTCAACAAGTGTATATAATGGTTTAAGATGATGTACCTCTATATAAAACTCACCATGTTTCCCATAAATTTTTTCAAAATCAAATGAGCAAGCTTTACATACTGTACCATGAATTTTTATGGCATCTGTTCTTAAAGCGGCATTTCTTTCGTAGTAATTTATAAGTCGACTTTGCTTTGTTCCCTCAAAACTTGAGTTATTTTCATTTAATTGAGATTGGATATCTTCTGAAATAACTTCTAAGATATTGACTGCTTGAGAAGGCAACTTTAAATAAAATTTACTTACATCGATTTTTGCAGGATAATTGGATATTATTAGTTGATGATTAATAATATTTCCCATCCAACGCTTTCTTTGTTTTGTTACACTCTTCGAATAGTACTTTTCAATAAAGATGTTTTTAAGAATTTTATATGGAATAGTATAAAAGTAATTTGGATTATCCCATTCAGAAAAAATAATAATATTAAAATCTGTGCTTTTTTTTATATACCTGTCTAATGCTCCTTCTGAAAAATCAATCCAATAATTATTTGTATGGGATGCTTTTCTAATATAGTTATTTATAGATAATTCTTTTTTAATGTCTTTAGTTATCATTATCTGTAATTCTTTCTGGATTTACCTTCTTTTGCTTCTTTTCTTCGTCCGTTAATAAAATAGGTACATAATTATTTTCTAAAGCTTCAGTAAAATTTCTATTCATCCACAATACTTCGGTTCTGCCATAACTGGTACCATTTGAACCTTTAGTAGATGTTTCAATTTTTTTTGTGGACCAACCTAATTCGTCTGTAAGAATTGAATTATATAAATCATTTTCATAGCCGCTAATAAAAATCATGCAATTAGCTTTATTAGCAAGTTTCAATAATTCTGTATGAAATTTTTCATTGTTCGCATCTATATTATATCCATTTGTTCTGTCCCCCAAATAAGGCGGATCCAAGTATAATAGGGTAGCGGGGCGGTTCAAATATCGTTTAACTATTTTTCTAGCATCTTTATTTTCTACTCGAACACTTTTAAGTCTTTTTATTACTGTATCTAATCTATTTGGAAGGCTATTCCATCTGTTAACTCTGGCTTCATGCCCATTTCTACTATAAGAATCAGAATAAGAAAAGCCGCCCCTTTCATCTCCAAATACACCATTTATTGCCATCATTGATTGAACTAAAAAGCGCCTTGCACGTTCTACAGCACTTAACTCACCTTCTTTTGTTCTGGCTAAAATTAATTCTTGTTCCGCATAGGGGGTTAATTGAATCAAACGCAATAACTCTTTATTATTATTTCGTAATTGCTGAAAAAAATTAACAATATCATTATCTATATCATTAATAATTTCAATTTGGGATTTTACTTTAGATAATGTTAAAGCTGCGGAACCGCAAAAAACCTCGACCCAACAATTATGTGGGGGTAAATGTGTGCATAGTTGTAATGCTATTTTATTTTTTGAACCGAAATATCCAAAAGGTGTATTTATTTTTTTAACTTTTATATATTCGTCAACTACAGAATTCATCTTTTATTAAATATGATTAAGCATTAAATAAACGTTGATATGCATTGACATCTTCTTCATCTGGTTCGAACATATCTAATGAATAAATACTATATTCTTCTTCTATAATATCCAACATTTTTTTTGTTTTTTTTTCTAGATTATCTTTTATATCTAAATCAATAGTGTTTATATATTGCAAATAATGATAATTGGCAATAATTTTTTCGGATCCCCCAACTCTGTGTATACGATCTAACGACTGTAGATATTGTGCACAATTATATGATAAATCGTAATAAATTGCATGATGACAGGTTTTATGCAACGATATCGATTCTGCACAGGCGGCAGGATTAGCTATTAAAATATCTAAACCACTATTAGGGTCAATAAATCGATCCCTGATTTTTTCCCTTGTTTCTTCCTCATATAAGTTAGTCTGTCCTTCAACAGGGGTCAATCCATATATTTTACTGCAATTTAGCCCGATTTTTTGAATGTGTTTTTCTATAAGGTTAATTGTTCCAATGAAATTTGACCATATAACTACCTTTTCATTGTTTCTATTCAGAATATTAAGTTGTTTGATTAATTCAATTATTTTTGCAGGTATTTCAAGTTCGTCATAATTAACGATTATTTTTTCTAATTCGGATTCATTAAATAGTGAGTCAAAATCATTCTCGATAGCTGTATGAAGTAATTTTGTATATGATACTGCTTGGCGGAGCCGCATAATTCTACCGCGGCATAATTTTTTAACAAAATCTATATTTTGGAAATATTCATTTTGAGAATACTCTTTAATTTTTGTGTAAATAGAGTCGTATATTTTCCTTTCATTTAAATTCATTTCAATTAGTATTGGCGCAATAAAGTTTTGATCTGTTAATTGCAAATCAATTTTTCGGACCCTATAAAAAAGAGGTCCTACTTCTTCATCCAGTATTTTTTTAGCACTTTCAAAGTCATGACTTTCTTCGCTAGTTTTTAAGTGCAATTTGCTTTCAATTGAAATAGGATTATTATTTGGCCAAAGAAAAGAGAATAAATTAAAGATGTCCGAATAGCTTTTGGGTAGTGGTGTTCCAGTTAAGACAGTCCTGTTTTTTGCAAGTTCGCCTATATTCAATACTGCATTTGCCCAACCCCCATCAATTTTTTTTATATAGTGTGCTTCATCAATTACTAAAAATATATTGATATTTTTTTGAGTAAATAAAAGCTGGACTTCTTCTTTATCATATAATAATGTTTGATAGGAAGTAAGGTATAATTCATATTTCGTGGATGAACTCGCATAATAATTTAATTTTCGAGCATTCAAATCACCGCCTGCTAAAACTATTGAGTTTGGCAACCGCCCTAAAGTCTCAGCAAATTCATTTTGCCATGCAGAAAAACTAGATAAAGGGCCAACAACAAATAAAGTATTTACTTTACCTTCTAATCGTAATTTTTCATATACACTTAATACTACAGATGTTTTACCACTTCCAGGTACTGAAAAATTCGCTCCGTTTCCTAATATATAAAGGTGATAGGCTGATTTTTTTTGATGCTCTTTGAGTTCTCTGGGAATATTCTTTTCTAAAAAAGAAATAAAGTCATTATACTTATTCAAATCAATTTTACCGTCTTTAAAATCGCGCCCAAGTGATTTAATGTTTTTAAACTCACTTTCTCTTAAATTATATTTGTCCAGATAAGCTAAACATACATCACATATACTAAATGTAATATTCTCACTGTCAAGATAATTTATTAATTCCGGCAAAACGGTATTTGCTGATTCTTTGCTGATTGTAAGTAAGTTACCTTCAATATTTTTTTCAAACCCCCAAAATTCGATATTACTTAGTTGGTAGCTTTCTAAATTATCGAAACCATCCATCCATATTAATCCACTCTTTTCAAAAATATTTATCATAAATCAATTAAGATTTAATATTTCTCTTTCTAAATCTTTAGCTTTATTTTTTACCTTTTCAATCCAATTTAAAGCCTCACTAATTTTATTGCTTTTTATGGATGTTATAATCATATTATTATGATTTAATTTATCAAATGCCGCTTTTATCAAATCAATAGGTGTTTCACTACCCTTTACGTCTAAATATAATTCATATGACTTTCTTACGTGATGTATTATTTCGCTAGCATTTTTTTGACTCCATTGAAGATCTTTAATTTCTGCTTCTTTTGCATCCATTGATACTTCACCCTTATCGCTTATTTTAATGTGTTTTAATTCAAACAACTCTTCCTTTGCGCTGGGGTTTTTTAACATCTTTGGCAATAATCTCATCAATTCATGAGATTTTTTGTCAATCCCTTTTATATCTCTTGCTCTTATTAGCTTAAAAGATATATCTTCAACAATACCACGCTCTTGTTTAGATATTCCCAATTCAACCCATTTTGTATCACTATTTATATATTTATCAATATAATTATAATAATCTATGAAAGCTTGCCATTGCCCTTTTTTACTTCCTTTTGCTGTTGCAATAGTATTATATTGACCAGGCCGACCCAACCTCTCTAAGTACTTATCAACGCATTTTAATGGATTTAAAAAATTATTCTCTATTTCCTTTATTTTTTTATTTTTTTCAGTTACTGACAAATTCGCAAAAGAACCATCATATGACAACTGCTCTTGAATGCTCATTTGATTTTCCAATTTTCTCCTAATAGACAATGCTTTATCAAAATTTGAATATTCTGATTTACCATGAGTTTGAAATTGATATGCGCTTTCAATTTGTTCGATTTCATAATTTGATGGCGGAACTTCATCGGTAATTGCAATTTTTTTTCCGGGAAGTATTACAACTTCCATGGTTTTATATTTTGGATCCTTGTCGGAAAGAAGTTCAAGTATCATCTTTCTCCTGTTTCCATTTATAAGAAACCCGTCGCTTGTTATTACAGCCGGTTCGTCTTGTCCTCTCGCCTCTATAGTGTTCTTTAATTCAATTCCTTTTTCTTTATCCTTATCGAATAGAAACCCTCTTAGTACATCTTGCCCCAAATCAGTTGCCTCTTGAATTTCACCATTTAGTCGCTCATATGCTATTACATCAGAGGCTATTCTTCCATTATTTTTTCTGAATTTTAGATAAACCAATGGGACTTTAAAAACTTGTCGTTTTTTCTTTAAGCTTTTGTCATCTCTAAAAAAAATCGTTCTTAAATCGCCACTGATGAGTTCTTTATTCTCATTGATTTCCTTGACAAACTCGTCAATTATTTCTCTTGGCTGGTGTGCATTTTGTATTTTCATTTTAATCCTTTTAAATTCTAATTTTTGATAGTACTTCGAAAGCAAAAGCACTTGCATTTTTAGAGGCAAGTGCTTGATATCCCTTTTGATCTGTTTCTTCTTTGTTATCTAGCAAATCAGAAATTCCCCTTACTATTAATCCTTGTACTCCTTCATTTGATTCAATTGCTTTATAAAAGCCATAACCTTCCATTTCAACTGCAACAGTATCACTATAATTTTTTTTAATATGCCTAAATATTGGCGAACGGGTACTTGCAATTACCTTCTCTCCTGCAGCTATTGGTTTGGTAATAGCTATAGGGTCATTTTTTTCAGGATCGTAATCTATTATACGCTTTTTCCAATCATCATTTCTTGCTATTGCTTTAGCTCGCTGAAGTATTCCGTAGGTAGATTTACCTAAATCCGGTCTTGCCAGCATGTCCCCTTTTACAATTTTACCAATTTCATACCCATATGCTTTATCAGCAACAACTACATCACCGTAAGTTACATCTTTTATTCCGCCAGCAATGCCAACAAAAATCACAACACTTGGATTAAAATGTTCTATTGCTCTTTCAGTTTCTAAACAACACATTGTATTACCTGCACCCACTTCTGCAACTAAAATATCCCAATTATTTCTTTCCCCATAAAATAATCCTCGGTCATAGACGTCTCCTTTAGTTGGATGTTCTTCTTCGTTTGGACTATATAAATGAGCTCGAACAGCTTTAAACTCTACAGGAATAGCAGTTAATATTACAGCACGAGGTAGCGTATCGTTTTTCAATTATGCAAGGTTTATTAAGTAAATCTAATAAAATATTTATAGCTAGTATCTTTATAGCGCTTTGTATGTGATAATTATATATAAAATTCCGAGCGCCATGTTAACTGGACATATCCCCCTCGTTATCCGAAGTTTATAACTTCGAACCATTATGCCCGTAGTCTTTAGACTATCTAACGCATCTTTTTATTTGATTAGCAAGTGCAGAGATTGCTTCGTTCCTCGCAATGACGCGTGGAGAACTTTCTCGTTACACTGTCACGACAATTAAGAAGTAATCCTGCCAATCCGCCTAATCTTACAAATCATGGTTCAGACAAAAAGGGGATAGTGCCCCGGCCGCGTTAGCGATGGCAGCGTATACCGGCCTCGCGCCTAATGCCATGTGCGCGTATGAGCGTACAGCGCGGCCCGCAGGCAACGCCCATACCTTTCCCAAAAAATCTTTCCCCCCTGTAACATTTCTCAATTTTAAACGCCTTATAAATAAACCCTAATCACTTTTAACAATTTTTAACAAAAAATAATTAAAAACCACTTGCATATACGAAAACAATCGTACATCTTTGTACGAAGATATTCGTAGGATAGAAAATATGGAACTGAAACCAACAGAAAGCGAGCTTGAAATATTACAGGTAATTTGGAAAAAGGGCGAATGCACCGTGCGCGAGGTGAACGAGGAACTGGCAAAAAACAAGGACGTGGGTTACACCACCACACTAAAGCTGATGCAGATAATGCACGATAAAGGATTGGTTGAGCGCAATACCGACGCCAAAACGCATTTATATAAAGCGGTGATAAGCCGTGAGCAGGCGCAGAACACCGCGCTGGATAAAATTTTAGATACCGTATTTAAAGGCTCCACCGCCGACCTGGTTATACAGGCGCTTGGCCAGCACCGGGCATCGAAGGATGAGATTGAGGCGATAAGGGATTATTTGAAGAAATTTAAGGGTGAAGATTAGAGATTGAAGATTAAAGATTAGGTGTAGCAGCGGGATATACTATTGTAGAGTCAATAATAAATTGGCGCTTAGTCCCAAGTCGGGAGTCTTAAGTCCTAAGTAAAGAAAAAGGCAAAATTCGACTTATGACTTCCGACTAAAGACTATTGACTTGACACTATCAACTTATTAAAGAGATTAAATTTAACAGTTATGGAAAATCTGTTTTACAACATCAGCCAGGTTTTAGGTATAACCATTATCCACTCGCTGTGGCAGGGGTTAATTATTTATATCGCGTTGCGCGTATTTATGCAGGTGTTCCCGGCAGCGCCGGCCGCGGTAAAATACCGCGTGGCTTATTCGGCACTGGCGGTTACGCTTGGCTGGTTCTTGTACACCTTATTTAACGAGATGGGGCATTATGCCTGGCTATCAACAACGGCGCTTACCATTGCGCCCCTAACTTTACCCGCGGTAATGCACCAGTTAAGCGGGCCCGCCAATAAATACTATGTAACCATTTCGGGCTATATGCCCTGCCTCACCATGATCTACGTGGTGGGCCTGGTATTTAATACCCTCAAACTATCGTTGGCATGGAACAGCATTTACCGCATAAGGCAAAACATAAGCGACGCCGGTTTCGACGGCACAATAACCCGCTTATCAAAAAAACTAAACCTGGCCAAAACCGTACAGGCGGTATTTAGCGAATGGGTTGATGTGCCCTGCATTACGGGTTTTATTAAACCCATGATATTACTGCCCTTTGCTATCACCTGCTATTTATCGGCCGAAGAAACTGAAGCCATTTTATTGCACGAACTGGCCCATATAAAACGGAACGATTACCTGTTAAACTTTATTCAGCAGGTTATGGGTATCCTGTTATTCTTTAACCCGTTTGCAAGGCTGGTTAATAACCTCATTAATGAAGAAAGAGAAAACTGCTGCGACGACATGGTGGTGCAGGCAACCGGCAGTCCGTTTATATATGCACAGGCTTTACTAAAACTCGAAGAAAACAAACAACAGGGCTGGCAACTGGCCCTTGCCGCCACCGGAAAAAAGTATGAATTGTTAAACAGAATTGAACGTATTATGAAAACTAAAACCCAAACTATAAATATCCGCCCGGTAGTAATTACCCTGGTGGCGCTGGCCTGCAGCATCAGCAGCATAGCCTGGCTTAACCCCGAAATTAAAGATGGCAAGGTAACCCTAAAAAACGCCGAACCCGCCATGCGGATGATATCGGCAGCCATTACCGCCGCTGCGCCCGTCGTGGTAACACATCCTGTTGCAGCTACGGTTACAGTACCCCTGCAAAAAAAGAATTTAGTTGCAAAAGTTGTTACGGATAGCATCGGTACTGCTGATACCGCCATTAAAGGCAAAAAATATAAAATTGTGGTAGAGGATGAGCAGGGCAACAAAAAAGAATACAACTCGGTAAACGACCTGCCCGCTGCTGATAAGGGCGCTTTTATTGACGATAACGCCTTTAATAATTCTTATTCGAATTACAAAATGGCTGATAGCAGCCACTTCATGAATATGCGAAAATTTGTTTCGGGCGACGTGTGGAAAAAGCAGGCAGAGCAAATGCAGAAACAAGCTATGGCGATGTCGAAAAAGTTTAACAGTCCCGAATGGAAAAAACAGGTTGACGATATGGCAAAACATGGCGCGGAAATGGCAAAGAAATTCAACAGTCCCGAATGGAAAGCGCAGGTTGAGGAAATGCAGAAAAAGGGCATGGATATGGCCAAATACTATGATAGCCCCGAAGGAAAAAAGCAAATAGAAGCCATTGCAAAACAGGGCGAAGAAATAGCCAAATACTACGACAGCCCCGAGTGGAAAAAGCAGGTTGAGGAAATGCAAAAACAAGGCGCAGATGTAGCTAAATATTACGACAGCCCCGAATGGAAAAAGCAGGTTGCCGAAATACAGAAACAGGGTGAAGAAATGTCCAAATATTATAACAGCCCCGAATGGAAAGCAAAGGTTGAGGATATGCAGCAGGAAGGCGGCGACCTCAAGATCAAATTAATGAGCCCCGAACCCCGGCCGGCCAAAATGAAAGAGCCTGTAAAAATGAAAACCCCCAAACCGGCAAAACCCGAAAAAGCCCCCAAACCGGTGACCCCCGAAACGCCGGAACCAGAAAAGCCTTTATAGGATCAGTTAATAGTTAATTAAGAACAGGCCGGCGCGAGTTGGCCTGTTTTTTTTAATTTAAAAGAGCAGTAATTTCTTCTTCTAATTTTGGCAAATGTTTAACAACTATGGACCAAATTATGTCATCTGATACGCTATCATATCCGTGAATTATTCTGTTCCTGGTATCAATGATCTTTTTAATATCAGTGATTTTGATGTCGGGTTGTAGTTTTAAAATTCGGTTAGCCGCTTCACCAATTATCTCAACGTTCCTTTCAATTGCTCTTTTGGTTTTAATATCTTTTTGGAATTGAAAAAAGTTCTTTTTATCAGGAAGGAACTCATTGATCTCCATAATTGCTTTCTTTATATCTGAAAGCCAGGTTTTAATCTCATCTGCCATAAATAAGCACTTTGGTGTTATCTATCTGCTTTTTAAGGAAAGGGTTTTTAATTGCTTTCTCTTCCAGCAGGTCGATCTTCCTGTTAAGGATGCCTTCTAATTGAAATTTTAAAGCGAAGTAGTTATCGGTATAATTGAGGGGGTCTTTACTATCGATATCAACCACCAGGTCAATATCGCTTTCAGTTTTCAATTTATTAGAAACAACCGAACCAAAAGCAAAAAGCGATCTGACATGGTATGCGTTGCATAGCAGCTTTATTTGCTCTATATGGTCTTTAAGTTCTTTCATAATAATCAAAGTTAACAAAAAACAATGGCCAAAATTGTAAGAAATGTTCGTAAGTGTTTATGTATTTTAGTATCCTCCAAACCAGGGGATATTTTTTATGCTTCAAAAACTCAGTATCAATAATTACGCTTTAATTGATAACCTCGAAATTAGTTTCGACGCCGGGCTAAACATTATGACCGGCGAAACCGGGGCGGGTAAATCAATTATACTGGGGGCGTTATCGCTTATTTTGGGGCAGCGGGCCGAGAGCCGGTACTTTTTTAACCAGCAAAAAAAATGTGTGATAGAGGGCACGTTTAAAATTGCCGCCTTTCACCTCAAAACTTTTTTTGAAGATAACGACCTCGATTATGAGGCCGAAACCGTTTTAAGGCGCGAAATATCTGCCGACGGCAAATCGCGGTCGTTTGTGAATGATACGCCGGTAAACCTGAACGCCATGAAGCTATTGGGCGAAAAGCTGATCGATATACATTCGCAACACGCTACGCTTGAAATTAACGATCCGGAGTTCCAGTTATTAGTGGTTGATTCGGTGGCTAAGCACCCGGAGTTGCTGAGTGAATATCAAACTAAATTCCGCGCCTACAAGAAAGCTACGGCCAAACTGCAACAGCTGATAGACGAAAGCGATAAAACCAAAGCCGATTTGGATTATCACCAGTTCCAGCATGATGAGCTGGAAAAAGCCGGCCTGTCCGCTGGTGAGCAGGAACAACTGGAGCAGGAGTTGTATACCCTAAATAATGCCGAAGAAATTAAACGTAATTTATTAGGCGCAAACTACCTGATGCACGAAGGCGAAGCATCAGCATTGCTGCAATTGCGCGAGGCTGATCAGCAGTTAATTAGTATAGGAAAATTTAATCCGGGGGTTGAAGAATTGCACGAACGGTTAAACAGCGCCATCATTGAGCTAAAAGATATCGCCGCCGAAATTGAGAATATAGAACAACGTACCCATACCGATGAAGCCCGCGCTGCCGACATTAACACCCGTTTGAGCGTGATCTATACCCTGCAAAAAAAACACCGCCTCAACAGCGTTACCGAACTGCTGCAATTGCAGGATGAACTATCCGAAAAAATACAACAAGCTGTTTTTGGCGATGAAACCATTGAAAAACTTCGGCTGCAACTCGCTGCCGATAGAAAGGAACTGGAGCAACTGGCCGCACAATTATCGGCAAACCGTGCAAAGGCTATTCCTACTATTGAAACGCAGGTGCTGCAAACATTGGGCGAAATGGGGATGGGGAACGCGGCGCTCAAAATTGAATTATCGGCTATTACGGCTTTGGGGGCAGATGGGGTTGACCAAATACGGTTCCTGTTTTCGGCCAATAAAGGCCATGCCCTTGCCGAAATGAGCAAGGTAGCATCGGGCGGTGAGCTTTCGCGGCTAATGCTGAGCATTAAATCGCTCATTGCCAAAAACACAGCCCTGCCTACCATTATTTTTGATGAGATAGACACAGGCGTATCCGGCGAGGTAGCCAATAAAGTAGGGCAGATCATGGAGCAGCTGGCCAATAATTTACAGGTAATTACCATTACCCACCTGCCGCAAATTGCCGGCAAGGGACAGCGCCATTATTTTGTATATAAAGACGATACAACAGCAACCACCTATACCCGCATTAAGCAATTGGATAAAAACGAGCGTATTTTAGAGATAGCCAAAATGCTGAGCGGCGATAAGCCGGGCGAGAGCGCTTTGCAGAACGCGAGGGAACTACTTAGTTTGCAGTAGGCAGTTTGCAGTGGGCAGTTATTAATTAAACCAGTATAAAACCGTGTCGTTTCTGACAGTAAATATTAATTAACCATGAAAACCAAACTCCACCTCCTCACGTTCCTGATCACCACATCCGTATTTTCCTTGCTTTTGCTTGCTGGATTTGCCTTTACAAAGCAGGAAGATAAAGGCTATATAATTGATCATGAAAAAGAAATTGCCCATGATGAGCCCGGGCCGCATGACGGCGGCGGCAAAACTACGGCGTTCCCGTTCTTCAGTAAATTTAAGGGTGCTAAAATGTCTTTCCGTAAACGGGTATTGCATCCGGGTGCAACTATCGGTTACCATTTGCAGGAGCAGCAGGAAATTTATTATATCCTGAACGGCAAAGGCGAATTGACAACGAACGGCAAAACTATCACCGTAAGCACCGGCGACGCGATACTTACCCTGCCAGGCAGCCATCACGGCCTGAAGCCGGCGGGAAATGAGGACCTTGCCGTGCTCATTACCTACGAAAATTAAAAATGTTGTGTCATTTCGACCGTAGGGAGAAAACTATACACCTACATAGTTCGCGCCTGTCATGTATAGATTTCTCCCGCTGGTCGAAATGACAGTGGTTTTATATTTACAATAATTATATACCTTTGCCTCCATTATAATCAAACTTAAATATGGCTTATAATTTACTAAAGGGTAAAAAAGGAATTATTTTTGGCGCGCTGGATGAAAACTCCATTGCCTGGAAAACCGCGCAGCATTGCTATGCCGAAGGCGCCCAACTGGTGTTAACCAATGCCCCTATCGCTTTGCGTATGGGCGCCATTAATAAACTGGCCGAAGAAGTAAAGGCCCCGGTTATCCCTGCTGATGTTACTGTCGACGCGGATATTGAGAGCCTGTTTGCCCGTTCTATGGAACATTTTGGCGGCGGCGTTGATTTTGTTTTGCACTCCATAGGCATGAGCGTGAACGTGCGCAAGGGCATTCCTTATTACGAAAACAACTATGAGTTTACCCATAAGGGTTTTGATATTTCGGCATTGAGCCTGCACCGCGTATTGCAAACCGCCATGAAAATGGACGCCATCAATGAATGGGGATCGGTTGTGGCGTTAACCTATATTGCCGCGCAGCGTGTATTCCCTGATTATAATGATATGAGCGACAATAAAGCCGTTTTAGAAAGCATAGCCCGCAACTTTGGTTACTATTACGGCACCAAAAAACGCGTGCGCATTAATACCGTATCGCAATCGCCAACACGCACTACAGCAGGTTCGGGCGTTAAGGGTTTTGATGGCTTTATTAATTATGCCGAGAAAATGAGTCCGCTGGGTAACGCCAGTGCCGACCAATGCGCCGATTATTGCGTAACCCTGTTCTCTGACCTCACCAAAATGGTTACCATGCAAAATCTTTTCCACGATGGCGGGTTCTCCTTTACCGGCGTTACACAGGCGGTTATTGAGCAGATGGAAAAATAGTTTTTTGATTTCGGAAATCGCCTGCCTGCCGCAGGCAGGGAATTTCGATTGCGGAACTTAATATAAGGCTGACCAATAGGTTCAGCATAAAAACAAAAAGGGTTAACCAAATAAACGGTTAACCCTTTTTTATAACATCTTCCTAATTCGATTGCACCAGTACCAGCTTCACTGTAATATCGTTGGTTGGTTTAACGGGTGTGCCGCCTCCAGGGGGCTGCGCGTATAATACAAGGTTGCCGGGGTAGTGAATATAGCTGTAAGCTACATTGTTATATACCTCGGGTATTTGCTCATACACGTTATTAAAAAAAGAAAAATAAACCAGTGTAGCACCATGTGTGTTAAAGTAGCTATCTATTGCAGGCGCTTTAATAGAAACAGAATCTGATTTACCATCGGTGGTTTGAACCCAGCTGCTTGCCGAAACCGTAACAAAATAGGTTTGATTAGGAACAACATTAGTTACATAGGTTTTTCTGCAGGACGACAGCGCCGCAACTATCAGCACGACGCAGGTGATTGATAAGAGTTTTTTCATAAAGTATAAAGTTTTTTCCATTTGTTAGATGATGTTAAAACGGAAAGGTTTAATTTTTAGTTTGGGTTTATGAATATTTTTGTGAATTACATAAGGCCATGATACATTTTCACATAACCCGATGGGACAGTTTTAGTACTTATTTTTAAGCCGACACTGTTGCTTTTGTTAACCCTTCTATGTCAACCTGATTATATTAAATTGTAACATTTTTTTCTTTTGCACGTTAGCTTTAAACATGTACTAATGCGAAATTTAAAAGCAGGCGAATTTTTCGGAACGACCAATGAGACGGTCGAGTTGACAGGACTGACACTGACCGACACGGAATACACCCACCAAAAAGTGGACTGGCATTGGCATGAAAAACCTTATTTCACCTTTATTATTCAAGGCAAGGTGATCGAAATCAATCAAAAGGAAACGTATCATTGCACCCCGGGTACATTATTATTCCATAACTGGCAGGATGCACATTATAATATAAAGCCTCCCGGGTTTACGCGTGGCTTCCATGTGGAACTCAATAATGAATGGTTTAATTCGTTCGAAATAAAGACGAATGGTTTCCAGGGCAGTTTGTCTTTATCCGATCCCCGGATGAAAACGCTGTTTTACCAAATCTGGAAGGAGGCGAAAACCGGAGGACCCGCAACGCAACTGGCTGTTGACGCCCTATTGCTGGAATTATTTGGCCTGCTTTCAGGCTTGAAACCAACCCTGTCCAAGGCCAAGCCTGTTTGGGTCGGCAGGGTAAAAGAAATACTCCATACGGATGATCAGCAATGGAAATTACAAGACCTGGCCAAGGAATTGAACATCCACCCGGTCCACTTGTCCAGGGATTTCAGCAAACATTTTAATTGCAAACTAGGGGGTTATATCCGTTTAGTGAGTTTACAGCGGGCATTGGCCTTATTGCCTAACCGGGATATTTCGTTAACCCGTATCGCAACGCAATGCAAGTTCGCTGACCAAAGCCATTTTATCCGCGCTTTTAAAACGCAGTTTAAGGTTACCCCCTCGCAGTACCGGAACCTTTTTAGCCGTTGATGCTAATAGGGTTCTATTTTGAATGCTTTTATACCGCTAATTTTGAATAAAAAATTTAAATAACAGCTCATGCGTTTTTATTCCCTATTGATCATCGCCCTTTTCATCGGTTCACAACCTGCCGGTGCCCAACAAAAAGATATTGTCAAAAGCAGTGGCATCCATTCCATGTTTCACCAGGACCATGTCGGCCAAATCCTTTTTACAACCCGGGACATTCCGCTTAAAACGCTCAACCAAAAAAACGTTGTAAGCAACTACCGGTTGACGAATAAAAGCAATCTCTTTATGAACGCTTTCCTGGTCAATTCGCTTACGAACGAGTTGCATCGGCTGGCTCCGCGCTTAACCGCTGACAGCCTGGTTAAGGTCGGCAACTTTCAGTTCACCCTGTACGTTGATCATCATTTGATCTATCAAAGCAACCTGCATCCGGGAGCGCCCTCCGCAAAAACAAAGGACACGGCAACGATTTTCGCGGAGCCGCTCATCGATAATGACCATGAGAATGCGCTATGGAGCCAATATTTCTGGGGAAGGTTCATGTATGGGGGCGGCGACAGCGTGCTAACGGAAGGGAGACATTTGTTAAGATTAGAGATCAGGCCCTATATACAATCGGGGGGATTGAAGACGGGTAGGGTCATCGCTGCGGGGGAACTTCATTTGCTGGTTTACCGGAAACCCAAAGTCGATATCTCCAGGATCAGTTTATCGCCGGTCCGGCCATATGACGGCTTTGCCATTTCATCTGAAAAATTTAACACGGGCAAACTCAAGGAACTGAAAGGAAACATTGATGCGGCCGTTTTTAAAAAAATCACCAGCATCGCGGTCATTAAAAATGGCAAATTGCTGGTGGAAGAATATTTTAACGGCCTGACACGGGATTCCCTGCACGATCCGCGCTCTGTTGGTAAATCATTTTCATCGACACTGACCGGCATCGCCATTGCTGATCATTACCTGAAAAGTGAAGACGAACCCATAAAGGATTTTTACGATCTTAAATCATTTGACAATTACAGTCCTTTAAAAAATGAGGTAACCCTAAAAGACCTGCTCACCATGAGTGCCGTTTTTGATGGCAACGATGAGGACGGGAACTCACCGGGCGCTGAAGACAATATGTACCCCACCCCCAACTGGGTAAAGTTTGCGCTTGACCTTCCGGTTAACACCACAAAGCCAAAAGAGCAATGGCATTACTTCACCGCGGGTGTGATCCTACTGGGCGATGTCCTGAACAAGACCGTACCCGGTGGACTTGAAAAGTATGCCGACCAAAAACTTTTCCAACCTTTGCATATCACCCATTATCAATGGCCATATACCCCACAGCATGTACCCAATACCGCCGGTGGTATCCTGATGAAAACTTTAGACTTTGCCAAATACGGGCAGCTATATCAAAATAATGGGGAATGGAATGGCAGGCAATTGATTCCGAAAACATGGGTGGCCAAAACTTTAAGCAGGCAAAAAGCGATTCCGGGCAGGCTCAATGAGTTCTACGGCTATCTATTCTGGAATAAAACCTATACGGTAGCCGGGAAAGACTATGAAACCTATTACTGCGCGGGTAACGGCGGCAATTCTATATTTATATTTAAAAATCAGCCATGGGTCATTGTGATAACCGCCACCGCGTATGGCGCGCCATACGCCCACCTACAGGTTGACCGGATGATGCAGAACTATTTATTGCCGGCGATATTGAATATCAAATGAGGCAGCTTCGGGAAATTAGCATAATAAACGATTGCGCTATTGATTTGATATTGTCTAATGGCAATCAAAAAAGGTGGAAGGCTGGGCGTAACCAGTACCATTACCATTACGAATGAATGACTAACTGTCTCACTGGGTTATGTGATTATTTATCATTGGGTTATGTATTTTTATAATTTCTTTAAACCAAAAGAGCCTCCGAAAATTTCTCGGAGGCTCTTTTTTATATCAAGCTTTAATTTTGCTCTTCCTGTTTGGGTTTTTTGCTGGAAGATTTTTTGCCGGTTATTTTTATTTCGTCGGCAACCGCGTCATAGTCAACCAGCATGGTATCGCCGTCGCCCATTTCGCCTTTCAGTATTTCTTCAGCTATAGGGTCCTCCAAATATTTCTGGATGGCCCGTTTTAACGGACGTGCGCCAAACTGCGAATCGTAACCTTTATCGGCAATAAACTTTTTGGCGGCTTCGGTGAGCTCAATTTTATAACCCAGGCTGTTAACCCTGCCAAATAAAGAAGCCAATTCAATATCAATGATCTTAAATATTTCTTCCTCCCCTAACGAGTTAAATATGATAACATCATCAATACGGTTCAAAAACTCGGGAGCGAAAGCACGTTTCAGCGCGTTCTCTATCACACCCCTTGAATGCGAGTCGACCTGGTTGTTTTTAGCGTTGGTGCTAAAACCTACACCCTGCCCAAAATCCTTTAACTGGCGCGCGCCAATGTTCGAGGTCATGATAATGATCGCGTTCCTGAAATCAACCTTGCGGCCCAATGAATCGGTTAGCTGCCCTTCGTCCAGCACCTGTAACAGGATGTTAAATACATCGGGGTGCGCTTTTTCAATTTCGTCTAATAATACAACCGCGTAGGGTTTCCGGCGCACTTTTTCTGTTAGCTGTCCGCCTTCTTCATAGCCCACATATCCCGGAGGCGCCCCAACTAAACGTGACACCGCGAATTTTTCCATGTACTCGCTCATATCAATTTGTATCAGCGCGTCCTCGGTATCAAACATAAAACGGGCAAGCTCTTTCGCTAATTCTGTTTTACCAACACCTGTGGGCCCCAAAAATATAAACGAACCTATGGGTTTTTTAGGATCTTTTAGCCCGGCGCGTGTGCGTTGTATGGCGCGGGTAAGTTTCTTTATCGCGTCTTCCTGGCCTATGATCTTGTTGCCAATGGTTTCTCCCATGTGCAGCAATTTCTGACTATCAGTCTGTCCAACTTTCTGCACAGGTATACCGGTCATCATAGACACTACTTCGGCAACATTATCTTCAGTAACGGTATAACGTTTTGATTTTGTTTCCGCTTCCCAAACAGTTTTAGCCTGGTCAAGTTCTTCCAGCAAATGTTTTTCGGTATCGCGCAGTTTGGCCGCTTCCTCATATTTCTGGCTGCGTACCACTTTATTTTTTTCAACTTTGATTAGTTCTATCTTATTTTCAATATCCAGTATTTCCTGCGGAACATGGATATTGGTTAAGTGAACACGCGAACCCGATTCATCCAAAGCGTCGATAGCCTTGTCGGGTAAAAACCTGTCAGTAATATATCTTGTAGTTAAGGTAACACAAGCCAAAATAGCTTCATCAGTATAAGTTACACCATGATGGTCTTCGTATTTATCTTTTATGCGGGTCAATATCTCCACAGTTTCATCGGGCGTAGCCGGTTCCACCATTACTTTTTGAAAACGACGGTCTAAAGCGCCGTCTTTTTCAATATACTGGCGGTATTCATCCAGCGTAGTGGCGCCAATACATTGTATTTCGCCCCTTGCCAACGCGGGTTTAAACATATTTGAAGCGTCGAGCGAACCTGAAGCGCCGCCCGCGCCAACAATGGTATGTATCTCGTCGATAAATAAAATTACATCAGGCGATTTTTCCAGCTCGTTCATTACGGCTTTCATCCGCTCTTCAAACTGTCCGCGATATTTGGTGCCGGCCACTAACGAGGCCAGGTCAAGCGTAACCACCCGTTTGTTAAACAATACGCGCGATACTTTACGCTGTACAATACGCAGCGCCAGCCCTTCGGCAATGGCACTTTTACCAACGCCCGGCTCGCCAATTAATATCGGGTTGTTCTTTTTACGACGGGATAGTATTTGCGATACCCGCTCAATTTCTTTTTCACGGCCCACAATAGGGTCAAGCTTTCCGTCTTCGGCAGCGCGGGTTAAGTCGCGGCCAAAGTTATCCAACACCGGTGTTTTTGATTTAATATCCGATACTTTTTTTGGCTGGTTAAATGCTTCTTCTTCCTTAAAATCATCCTCGCCACCGGTTGATGAACCGGGCATCTCATCGGTAACATTGTTTTTATGCGATTCAACCTCGCCTTTAAAAACCTCGTAGTTAACATTAAACTGCATCAGTATTTGTGATGCTATATTATCTTCGTCGCGTAAAATAGACAACAATAAATGCTCGGTGCCTATTACATCGCTTTTAAATATTTTAGCTTCCAGGTAAGTTATCTTCAATACTTTTTCGGCTTGTTTAGTTAATGGTATGCTGCCAATATGTACATTGGTGCCTATAGTTCCTTTTACAGCGTCTTCAACAGAACGGCGCAGCTTCGCGGTATCAACTGCCAGTTCCCTGAGCAATTTAATAGCAACCCCGTCTCCGTCGCGAATTAGCCCGAGCAGCAGATGTTCTGTACCAATATAATCATGCCCGAGGCGAAGCGCCTCTTCCCTGCTATATTGTATCACATCTTTAACCCGTGGCGAAAATTTTGCTTCCATATATATCCTTACTCTTTAATACGCCCTAATTTATAAAATAGTTGCTATAAATTGAATGCGTTGTTTTTTAACTTATCAACAATATTGCTGCCAACTTTTTAAACCGACTATAAACAGACACTATTATGATGCAATCTATTAAAAGTTAAACTTTCTGCAACAATTATTGTGATAAATTTAGCTGTCGGCGCAAAAATTTTACAATTTAACGCTGATAACTGCTTGTTTGATATGAATAAACACTGAAAGTTTAATAAAGATGGGCATAATATTCCGCTATTGTGTGGAAAATAGGCAGTTTAGTCAGGGAAGGTGACGTTATGGCATGGATGTTTTAGTTTGCAGTTTTGAGTTTGCAGTGGGCAGGGGGATTGTTTATAGTTCCTGGTTTTCCGAAACATACAACTTCCGGAAAAATTGTATATTTACTTTTGTAATTAAAGGAATTGATGATGCTTACGAAAGATAAAGTTGCTGCACTTGTTGAACACATGCCCGATACCTTTTCTGTTGATGACCTTGTAGAGCGGGTATTGCTTTTACAAAAGGTTGAAATGGCGCAAAAAGAAATTGAGAATGGCGAGGGATTGGATTGGGATGATGTTAAAAAAGAAATGAACGAGTGGTTAAAATAGTTTTATCAAAAACGGCCAGGTTTGATCTTAAAGAAATTGTTGATTATATCAAGCGGGATTCTGTAAAGTATGCCATTTTAGAAAAACAGAAAATTGAAGATGCTATTAACAACCTGCCCAAACAGCCGTTATCAGGCAGGATCGTTCCTGAATTAAATAACAATAACCTGAGAGAACTTATTTTCAGAAACTACAGGATTATTTATGAGATAGCATCTGAAAAACAGATCAATATTCTTACCATTCACCACCATGCCAGGCTTATCTCTAATAATCCGGCTTTTAAAGGATAGGAATAACCTGCGCATTGTTATGAGGGCGGCAAACTGCTATATTTGCCAACCAATTAATCATTCACTAATTCGCTCAATCACTCATTCACTCAATATATGTCCGACGAAAAGATAATTTTTTCAATGGCCGGGGTAAGTAAAGTATATCCCCCGCAAAAAACAGTATTAAAAAATATATACCTGAGCTTTTTTTACGGGGCTAAAATTGGCGTTATCGGGCTAAATGGGTCGGGTAAATCGTCGCTGTTAAAAATTATCGCAGGGATTGACAAAACCAATATTGGCGAGGTGGTTTTTTCGCCGGGCTATACCGTGGGTTATTTAAGCCAGGAGCCCGAGCTTGACCCCAACAAAACCGTGCGCGAAATTGTGGAAGAAGGCGTAAGCGAAACCACCGCACTGTTAAAAGAGTACGAAGAGATCAACGAAAAATTTGGCCTGGAAGAATACTATAGCGATGCCGATAAAATGGATAAGCTAATGGCGCGCCAGGGCGAACTGCAGGATAAAATTGATGCCGTAAACGCCTGGGAACTGGATACCAAGCTGGAGCGCGCCATGGATGCCCTGCGTTGCCCGGAGCCGGATACTAAAATTTCGGTACTATCGGGAGGCGAGCGCCGCCGGGTGGCTTTGTGTAGACTACTATTAAAAGAACCTGATGTTTTATTACTCGATGAGCCAACCAACCACCTCGACGCGGAATCTATCGACTGGCTGGAGCAGCATTTAAAACAATATAAAGGCACCGTAATAGCCGTTACCCACGACCGTTACTTTTTAGATAACGTTGCCGGATGGATACTGGAGCTTGACCGCGGCGAGGGCATCCCCTGGAAAGGAAATTATTCCTCATGGCTCGACCAAAAGGCCAAGCGTTTGGCCCAGGAAGATAAAACCGAAAGTAAACGCCAGAAAGCATTGGAACGTGAACTGGAATGGGTGCGCATGGGGCCAAAGGGCAGGCATACCAAATCGAAGGCGCGCTTATCCAATTATGATAAACTGGCATCCGAAGAAACCAAAGAAAGAGAAGAAAAACTGGAGTTGTTTATCCCGCCCGGCCCGCGTTTGGGTAATGTGGTCATAGAGGCCAACGGCGTAAGCAAAAGTTACGGCGATAAATTGTTGTTTGATAACCTGGATTTTTCATTACCCCCCGCAGGAATTGTAGGCATAATCGGTCCAAACGGCGCGGGTAAAACCACGCTGTTCCGCCTTATAACCGGGCAGGAACAACCTGATGCAGGCACCTTCCGCGTAGGCGAAACCGTACACCTGGGTTATGTTGACCAACTGCATGACGATCTCGACCCCAACAAATCTGTTTGGGAAAACATTACCGACGGGCAGGAAACCATACTGGTGGGTAACCGCCCCATCAACTCACGCGCCTATGTATCGCGTTTTAACTTTAACGGGGCCGATCAGCAGAAAAAGGTGGGAATACTTTCCGGCGGGGAGCGTAACCGGGTGCATCTATCTATCACGCTCAAAAAAGGAAGTAATGTATTGTTACTCGATGAGCCTACCAATGATATCGACGTAAATACTTTACGTGCCTTAGAAGAAGCGCTGGAAAACTTTGGCGGCTGCGCCGTAATCATCAGTCACGATCGCTGGTTTTTGGACCGTATTTGCACACACATTCTGGCCTTTGAGGGTAACTCGCAGGTGTATTTCTTTGAAGGCAATTACTCGGATTATGAAGAAAACCGCAAAAAACGTTTAGGGGATGTTGGGCCTAAGAGGATTAAGTATAGGAAATTGACGGTATAAATTCACCACCATGTCATTGCGATCCGCCTAAAGGCGGAGCGGCAACCGCAAGGAGAAAAGTAAGCAATTAACACAATTCGCGATTGCTTCGTCGTCCATCCTCGCAATGACAATTTATATTACCTCAAATAAACTGCATCCTCTTCCCCATTCTCACTCAGCACTACATCAATATGCTGCTTAATAATGGTAGAGAGCGCAATACCCGAATAATCGGTAGTAACAGGGAAATTTTTATGGTTACGGTCAACCAGCACAACGGTGCGCAGTTTTTTTAGCGGAACATTTAAAAAAACGCCAAACCCGTAGGTTAATGCTTTGCCGGTATTTAATACATCATCAACCAAAATGATCACTTTATTATGGCAATCTTTAATATCAAAATCAATTTTGGCATCGAGGCTGCTGCTGAAACGGTCGAGGTCGATAGTGAACAGTTTGCTTTTAAACGGCGCTATCTCATCCAGCACTTTTTTTAACCGGGCGGCCAGGAAGTTACCGCGCGGCAACATACCGGCAATAATAATTTCTTTTTCATCAAAATTATCTTCCAATACCTGGTAGGCAATACGGTCTATCTTTTGCTGTATTTGCTGTTTGTTGAGTAAGAGTAATTTGTCGGGCATGCTGTTGTTTGAATGTTGTAAAGTTGAAAGGTTGTAATGTTATCATTTTCTACAGTAAAATTAAAACTTTATAACCAATATGAGCAACATTTCAACTTTGCAACATTCAAACCTTACAACATCAATCCCCGTACGGCACAAACACAAAATTCGCCCCCTCGGGCACTACCACAAAAACGCACATAAAATCTTTCGGGTTTTTGTAGGTATCAACAAATCGTTGTTTCAGTTCGGGTTTTATTACGCCGCGCTCCAAAAACTCTTCGAGGGTTGAGGCATGGATGGACCAGCTTGAATTCAGGTCGTGCCTGTCCAATATCACTTCGCCCAATTTCAGTTCATGCTGGTGCGCGATGAAGATGGGATATTTTGATAACCCCTCCACCATAATTTCAACAGCCACCTCTTTTATAGGTTCACTAAACATTTTCAGGTCGCGCCGCAAACTCACCAGCGGACTTTCCGCCGCCGGTTTTTTTTCGGCACTGCCGCCTTCATTAAGTAATTCTTCCGGTTCCATATAGTTAACCTCTTAATTCTTGCTTCTTAACTCTTGATTCTCAACAGCACCACATTCTCCACATGCTGGGTATGTGGAAACATATCTACCGGCTGTATTTTTACCGTATCGTATTTCTCTTTCAGCACCAGCAGGTCTCGGGCCTGCGTGGCGGCATTGCAGCTTACATAAACTATTTTTTCAACCCCAATTTCCATCAACCTGGCCACTACATCGGGGTGCATACCCGCGCGCGGCGGATCGGTTATGATCACATCCGGTTGGCCATGCTCCGCCACAAATTCGGCCGAAAGTACATCCTTCATATCCCCGGCGAAAAATTGAGTATTGGTAATATGGTTAATAGCGCTGTTTATTTTAGCGTCTTCAATAGCATCGGGCACATACTCTACGCCCACCACCCCGCGCACATGGCCCGCTATAAAGTTGGCTATGGTGCCTGCGCCGGTATAAAGGTCGTAAACCAGTTCGTCGCCTTTAAAGCCGGCGAAGTCGCGGGTAATTTCGTAGAGGCGCAGGGCCTGTATGCTATTGGTTTGGTAAAACGATTTCGGTCCGATGCGGAACTTTATGCCAGGCTTGCCCGCCGCGGCGGGCATCTCCTCATAAATAAACTCCGGGCCTTTCCACGCAATAACGTCCTGGTCAAAAATTGTATCGTTCTTTTTTTGGTTGATGATATATAGCAGCGAGGTAATTTCGGGAAATTCCTTCTCCGCAAAACCCATCAGCTTATCTACTTCATCCTGTTCTGCAAAAGCGAAAACCACGATCACCATCAGTTCGCCCGTGCTGCTGGTGCGGATAATGAGGTTACGCAGCATCCCGGTATGCGCCCGCAGATCGTAATACGTATAACCTTCGCGCTTGGCAAACTCATCCAAACGGTTGCGTACGGCGTTACTTGGGTCGGCCTGCAGGTAGCAGTGGTTTATATTCAGTATTTTATCAAAACGGCCGGGGATGTGAAAACCCAGCGCATTCATATTTAAGTTCTCATCCTCACGGCTTTCACCATCATACAGCCAGCGTTTGTTGCTAAAGGTAAATTCCAGCTTATTACGGTAATACCTGTCGTCGGGTGAGGGAATGATGGGCAGCATACCGCTCACATCAATTTTGGCGAGGCGGGTTAGCGCGTCGGCTACGGATTTTTGTTTGAATTGCAGTTGCGCGGCATACGTCATGTGCTGCCATTTGCAACCGCCACAGGTGCCAAAATGCTCGCAGAAGGGCTCAATCCGGTGCGGACTGGCTTGTTTAAGCGCCAGTATCTTAGCCTCGGCGAAGTTTTTTTTGCTGCGGTACACCTGTACATCCGCCACATCGCCGGGTACGGCTTTTTCTACAAACAGCACAAGGTCATCAGCTTTGCCTACGCCCTTGCCTTCTTCGGCAATATCAATAATGGTAACATTCTCAAAAACCTGGTTATAGGGGATTTTGCTCATCAGCGCAAAGGTAAGGGATTTTTGTGGATGTGGGGATGTGCAGATATGCGGATGTGCAGATGAAAAGCGCAGAAACTAATGACCAATAAATAGTGTTCTGCACCCCGCCGCATAATCCCTTCATTTGCACATCCGCATATCTGCACATTTGCACATTTGCACATCTTGGCTACTATACTTAATTTTATGCGATAAAACCTATACCCTTACCTATGAAAAAGATAAATTTTGGCAAAATATTTATTGTTGTATTGCCGGTACTGTTAACCGCCTGCGGTAACCCGGCCGGCAACACCGCGCAACAGGCAAAGGCCGACAGCACGCAAGTGGAGCCCTATAGACCCGGCTTGGGAGAATTTATGATGGGCATACAGGTACATCATGCCAAAATTTGGTTTGCAGGGAAAAACCAAAACTGGCCATTGGCCGATTTTGAGGTGGGTGAAATAAAAGAAACCCTGGAAGATGTTAAAAAGTATTGCACCGACAGGCCCGAAATAAAATCGCTGCCTATATTATATCCCGCCCTGGATAGTGTTAACGCGGCTATAAAAGTTAAGGACCCGGCAAGGTTTAAAAAAAGCTTTGTGTTGTTAACCAATAGCTGCAATAATTGCCACCAAACCACCCACCACGAATTTAATGTGATAAAAATACCCGATACGCCGCCTTATACCAATCAAGAGTTTAAGGCGCGGTAAAACCCTATAGCGCTACCTCGCGGTTGGGCCTGAATTTTAACAGATCAGGGTTGATCTTGTTGGCTACCATAGGGAAAAACGAAAATGTTTCTTTAACTGTAAAAGCAGCACTCGCTGTTTTGTCCCTAAAAGAATCCATTTTTTGTATCATTTTCATTGTCTTTATGGTTGCTTGAAGCTCCTTCTTATTGACGGAATCGTTTTTAGTTTTCATTGTTGCTATTTCACGAACCAGATTTTTACGAGTCGTAGCTACAGTCTTAGCCGGATCAACTATGTATTCCGTTTCGACCTTACGTATCAAAAAGTCATTTTTGGTTATCCAGATGATAATTGATCCGCCGAGCCTGTATGTCCCGGTAATTTTATAGCAATCGTTACCATTTACCTGTTCCTGGCCGGCTAATACCCGTTTGCTTATCATACGGTAAAAATTGTCCTTTTTAAATTCGGCGCTTAATAATAGCTTAGGTATAATTGCTGACGAGGAGCCGGATGCACTTGATGCGCTTGCTAAAGCAGTCGACATGCTGGGCGGGGTATCTGTTTTGTTAAGCAACCCCCACCAGGTTTGTATAACATTATCTGTACGGTTAAGGGTATATAGCGAATTAGACTTGCCGATTGTATAGCATTCAAAATTTATATTCCCGGTGTTTATATAAGCGGTTTTAAATATTATAGCGGTTTTAAATGGGTTGGCCATTAAAAACGTTTGCAGCAGTTTGCCTGAATCTGTATAGGTTTTAATCTCGGCGTATGCTTTTTCTGACAGATGGATTACAGAATCTGCAC
>Ga0206971_10106_pt1 | contig 30803 bp, 30 predicted proteins | sample Alteio_BWOrgHeat_85_FD_152917 | JGI IMG/M metagenome (GOLD analysis project Ga0206971, IMG submission 152917) | Enriched cells from forest soil in Barre Woods Harvard Forest LTER site, Petersham, Massachusetts, United States -... | ecosystem: Environmental > Terrestrial > Soil > Temperate forest >...
CTAAAGACTATTGAAATGAAAGAAAAAATTACCCGATTGGATTGGCCGGCGCTAACCGAAAGTTTAAATAATAAAGGCTATGCTGCCGCGAGTAACATTTTAACCGGCGAGGAGTGCGCGCAACTGATTAGCCAATACAACAACAAAGCCCTTTACCGCAAGACGGTGGTAATGGAACGTCACAATTTTGGTTTGGGAGAATATAAATACTTCAGTTACCCGTTACCGAATATGGTACAGGCGCTAAGAGAAAATATCTATCCCAATCTCGCTCCGATAGCTAATAACTGGATGCGGGTTTTAAATATCGACGTCAACTATCCGGCACACTTTGAAGATTTCATGGCTAAGTGTCACACGCATGGCCAAAGCCGGCCTACACCGTTGATATTGCAATATGAGCAAGGCGGTTATAACGCGCTTCACCAGGATTTGTACGGCGATATTTATTTCCCGATGCAGGCTGTCATATTTTTAAGTGAGGCGGGCATTGATCATGAAGGCGGGGAGTTTGTACTGGTTGAGCAAAGACCAAGGGCGCAATCAAAAGCAATTGTGTTAAAACCCCGAAAAGGCGATTTGTTGATCTTTACCACCAATTTCAGGCCTGTGCAAGGCAGCAGAGGCCATTACCGCGTAAACATGAAGCACGGTGTAAGCGAGGTTACCGCAGGCAACAGGCATACGCTGGGTATTATTTTTCATGATGCTTCATGATAAGGCATACTGAATTGGGCATTCATCCGTTTGAACGAAGCAGGCAACTGAAAAGGCTGCTGGATGCAGGGCGCATCATGCTTGGCGGTAACTTGAAACTAAAGATATACGGTAAAATAAATTGCGCCTCGGGCAAAAGGATGAAAGTTGAAAACCGGGTTTTCTTTGAATCGGAATTTGAAGCAATTGCGAACGATTTCAGACCTTGCGGACATTGCTTGCGGCGGGAACATAAGGCATGGAAAGCTTAAAGCAATGGCTGAGTTGATAAATGGTTTTTATATTTGCCCCTTATGCTAAAAAAAGCTGTAATCACGATAGTTTCTGTTTTGATTTTGTTGGCCGCCAAAGGGCAGTCGGCCGATTCCGTTTACAACCAGTATCTCGATTTTAATTTGGCCCGGTTCCAGGGCCAGCAGGACAAAGCCTTCGTGCTGGGCGAAAACCTGATCCCGCTGTCGGATAAGTTACCCGAAAAAGCCCGTATCAGTTTTTATTTTTCGATCGGGAAGATGTATGATGACGATAGCCAGCCGGACAAGGCGCTGCCGTTTTATGAAAAAGTAGCTGCGGCGGTTCCCGACTATTACGTGGTGCATCGCGCCCTGGGTTATTTATACCTGGAAAAAGCCCGGTTGATAGAAGATAAAATTAATGCGGGCACAAGTGATAAGGCAGACGCCGATAGCCTCCGGGCTGTTTATGTAAAGCTGGGGCGAATAATTTTACCTCACCTGGAAAAAGCCCAGGCTTGCGACCCGAGCGACGATACCCTGGAGATCATCAAAACCCTTTATAAAAAATTAAATAACACGGCGGGCCTTGCCACCTTAGATGAGCGGCTAAAGCGGTTAAGCGCAACTTGCGTTGATGTTTTGAATGATAATTAAAACGATTTTGCGTTATTTTGCCTGCTATGAAAATGAGCAAATCGGCCACCAAAATTGTGGTACGCGTTTTTTTTATCCTGTTGCTTTTTGCCCTTGTCCCTTTTTTTCATGGAGATCAGCATAAATTTCAAAATATTTATTTTGCCTTTCCGCACAAATGGGAAATGATCTTCCCCCTGATTATCATTACCGCATTTCTTTTCCTGCTGATCACCTGTGCTGTTAAGAAATTTAATGAACCCGAACTAAACTGGTTGCTGGTGGTAAATACCATTGTGCTTACTGCCTACGGCGTAGCGATTTTTATAAAGGTTAGTCATATGGTTTGAGAAGATTTCAGTTTGCAGTTTTAAGTTTGCAGTTGGCACTTTTTAATCGTCAATTACTAACTGCAAACTGAAAACTGCCCACTCGCAGCCTTTTAGCTCACTAAGTCTTATCCGCAGTGACCGGTTTCATTTTCTTCAGGGTAGATTTCTTCTGCTCGGTACCACTCCCCATCACAAACCCCCATGGTTTCAGGCTTTCTATACGGTCAAAAATAATTTTGAAAATAGCGAGAACCGGGATTGAAAGGAACATTCCGGAAAGTCCCCATATCATTTCGCCTAAAACGATACCGAGAAAGGAGACCAATGCATTTAATTTAACCTTAGATCCAACAATAGTCGGCAGGAAAAAATTTGAATCAACGAGGTGTATGCCCACCACGCTCCCTGCAACCCATACTACGTCCTTTACACTTCCGGTGGCAAATGTGATGAGACAGCTTAACAGCAATGCCGAAAATATCCCGACATATGGAATCAGGTTAAAAAGCGCTACGATTATTCCCAACAGCACGGCGTATTTAATGCCGATGATCCAGAACGCAATGCAGGCGATACAGGCTACCACAAACATTTCAAGCAGGAGGCCCAGGATATATTGCCGCATGATGCTTTGTATGTTTTGTACAATGTCATGCACGATGTGGGCATATTCGTCGCTAAAAACCCATTCTACAAACCGTATAAGGATGGTGCGGTAAAACAGTATAAGGAAAGTGAAAATGAGGATAAATACATAAAAAAGCATCAGCGAAGAAATGGCGCCCACCGTTTGGCCCGCTACTTCGCCGCCCGAAGCCATAAGCTTTTGGGTAGTGCTGTGGACATAGCTCATCTGTTTGCTGGCGTTGATATGGAAAGCGTCCTGTATCCATTGGGAAAGATCGTCGACCGACTGGCTTACCTGGCTTTTCAACATTGGCCAGTCGCTGGCCAGGCCGGAAATTTGCGAGCCAACGAGGTAGCCAATGCCGGCGATAAAAGCGATGAGCAATACGATTGAAAACAAAACCGCTATACCGCGCGGAAGCCTAAGTCGTTTTTCGAAAAATGAAGCGATAGGATAGAGTAAAATTGCAAACAGGAGCCCAAATAAAAGGGGATCGAGGACCTCCTTGGCCAATATGACGACATAGCCCAGCGCGATAAGCGCAATGAGGACGAGGGCGAGCTTTTGGTAAAACGGGGTAAATATCTTCTTTACTGGCATAACTCAGAGTTTTCAATAGTGTAGTAAAACGACGGATTCGTTTATCAGCTTGAAGATAGGAATAATCATTTGATAAACTATTTTTATTAAGAAAATCGGCGTGATGTTCAAAAGCTTTATTCCGTCGAAATTTTTGGCAACTATTTTGCTCTCACACTAATTATTTACCTATAGAAAAACATCATGGCAAAGTATTCAGAAAAAGCACAGGAAAAAGTGCACGAAACCATGCACGAAATGAAGGAAGGCAAGTTAAAAAGCGGCAGCGGCAAAAAAGTTACCAGTAAAAAACAAGCGGTGGCCATCGGATTATCCGAGGCCCGTAAAGAAGGGGCAAAGGTGCCGAAGAAAAAATGACGCATGGGTTGAACAGGGTAGGGATGCGATGTATCGTTTCTCTACCCGAGGTTCGATGTAAACGCATCCATAATATCCATCAGCACAATTGCCTCCTCAATCGAACAGGGATTTAACCCCTCGCCATTGAAATATGCAACAATTTTTTCGATCATCGGCTGTTGGATATGCTCCGGATGCGTAAAGTTTAGGGTTTGTTCTTCCTCGTCGGTTTTGTAGCTGATAAAATTTCCAAAAAAAGGGAATATAATCTTGCCTTTGGTACCGATGACCTCGCAAGTATCTGTCGTTTGGTTTTCGGCTACATTAAAACACCAGGAACCATTTACAACGACCTTGTTTTTAAAAAGGATCTCGCCGCAAACATGGTCGTCGGCCGAAGTTGCACCCGACTGGTTGAGCGAAAATCCATGATACCTGTCCGGTGCGCCAAAGTAAAATAGCATCAGGTCCAGCTGGTGCGGGGCCAGATCATGAAAATAGCCGCCGCCGGAAACCTCCGGTTGCAGGCGCCAATTGACTGTGGTGTTGGCGATGAGCGCCGGTTTTCGGCTTTGCCACATCCGAATTTGCACCGTCCTGACATCGCCCACCAGTTTCGCGTCCAGGAATTCCTTCACTTTCAGAAACATGGGCAACGCCCTGCGATAGTGGGCAACAGTTAGCTTTTGCCCGGCGTGGTTTCGAACGGCCTCCGCAATATGGCGGGCTTCGGCGGCGTTGCGGGTAACCGGTTTTTCCACGTAAACGTTGAAGCCTTTGGCAAGTGCTTCAATGGCGTAATCAGCGTGGGAGTCAGGCGGCGTTGCGATGTAAACCGCGTTCAGGCCTTCGTGGTTCATCAGGGCTTCAGCATCATCGAACCAGTTAGCAACGTTATGCCTGCGGGCATAATCTGCAGCCTTTTCCGCGTCACGGCGCATAACGGCCGATAAGTTGCTGCCGCGCACTTTGTTAAAAGCCGGACCGCTTTTCTTTTCGGTCACATCGCCGCAGCCGATTATTCCCCAGTTGACCATCCCAATTTTTTTATGTAGAGACGCAATACTTTGCGTCTCCGACTCCGACCATACAAAATTTAATATGTTTGCTACCTATCAGCGGGAGACGCGATGCATCGCGTCTCTACTTTAGTATATCCTCTATTTTCGCCAATTCCTCCGCTGAAAACTCAATATTATCCAAACATTTTAGTGAGTCTGCCAATTGCTCGGGCCGGCTGGCGCCAATAAGCACCGAGGTTACGCGTTGGTCTTTCAGTAACCATGCCAACGCCATTTGCGCCAGTGTTTGGCCGCGTTTTTCGGCTATGGTATTTAGCTTTCTGGCCTGGCTTATCCTTTGGTCGGTTACCTGGTCCAACTGCAAAAAGCCCGTTGATTTTGCGGCCCGTGAGTCTTCGGGAACGCCATGTAAATACTTGTTGGTGAGTAAACCCTGTGCTAAGGGTGAAAAAGGTATACAGCCAACCCCGTCTTTTTCCAAAACATCAAGCAGCCCGCCTTCTACCCAACGCTCAAACATCGAGTATTTGGGTTGATGGATAAGGCAGGGGGTACCTAATCTTTTCAATATCTGAATGGCTTCATCGGCTTTATCAGCAGGATAGTTGGAGATGCCGGCATATAATGCCTTTCCCTGGCGAACGATCAGGTCGAGCGCGCTCATCGTTTCTTCCAGTGGAGTATCAGGGTCGGGGCGATGGTGGTAGAAAATGTCCACATATTCCAGCCGCATGCGTTTAAGGCTTTGGTCAAGGCTGGAAACCAGGTATTTTTTGGAACCCCATTCACCGTAAGGTCCTTCCCACATGTAATAGCCGGCTTTGGTTGAGATGATCAGCTCGTCGCGGTAGCCATGGAAGTCCTGCTCCAGCAGTCGCCCAAAGTTTTCTTCTGCGGATCCCGGCGGCGGACCGTAATTGTTGGCCAAATCAAAATGCGTAATGCCGCTGTCGAACGCCAGGTGCAGTATTTTGCGGAAGTTTTCGGCCACATCCACGTGACCGAAATTGTGCCACAAGCCCAGCGAAACCGCCGGTAATTTGATGCCGCTTTTGCCGCAGCGGCGGTATTGCATGTTTTTGTATCGGTCTGCTGAAGGTTGGTAGCTCATGAGTTTTGGTTGGTTTGTTCGCTGATAAAATTAGGGTTTTAAAAGATATTTGAAAAGGTAAAATTCCGATTGTAACAAGAGTTTTTCGGACGTTGAGTTGTAGTGTTCAGGTGTTCAAGTGAGTTGAAAATTGAACACTTTGAACACCTATGTTTTTTTATAAAATATTTATAATCAACAGTTTATTGTTTTTTGAGAACCTCGACTCACGCTAAAATGCCGTTCATACCTAAATACTAAATTGAACACTTTTTGCTTAAAAAAAACCGTTAAAAATTAACCGCGAAGGACGCTAAGGTCTTCACAAAGGCCGCAAAGCCTAAACATTGCTGCACCTTCACCCTTTGCCATTCAGTAAAAACAATATAACAATAGTTTTATAAAAGCGGCCGGCTTAGTGGTCTTAGTGAAAATCTTCGTGAACTTCATGGTTAGAATCAGCCACTAAACGGGCAACGAAGCACATCGAAAGTGAGTTTCAAAACACATGCAAATAACTATCAAAACGCTCACGAAACGCCTTCAAAACGACGACGAAATGCATACATACGCTATCAAAAAAAATTTTCAAAACTCAAAAAGCGTTCATTTTTGAACACCAAATGAACACCCCAAAAATCTTTACACCACTTCCGCTACTACAAATGTACTGCCCCCAACAAAAACCAGGTCATTTTCTCCGGCATTGGCCTGCGCTGCTAAAAATGCAGCCTTAACTGAGGGATAGACCTCGCCAGCCAAACCAAAGGTTTCTGCGTTCTGTTTTAAGTTTTCCGCTTCCAGTCCGCGCGGTATATCCGGCTTGCAGAAATAGTAGATGGCATTCTTCGGCAGCATGCCCAGCATCTTGCTGATGTCCTTATCATTTACCACACCCAGCACAAAATGCAGATTTTCAAATTTAACAGCCTTGATGTTTTGCAATACTTCATTTATCCCTTCGGGGTTATGCCCGGTATCGCAAATGGTAAGGGGATGTTGGCTCAAAACTTCCCAACGTCCGTGCAGCCCGGTTAGCAGAGTTACATTCGCCAATGCTTCCCGAATGTTATCGTCACTAATTATAAATCCCTGTTTCCTTAAATTCAGCGTAGCAGCCAGCACCCCTTTAAGGTTTTTTAATTGGTAAGTGCCGGTTAGGTCCAAACTAAAGTTTGAATAGAATATCGGGTCTTGCATCCTCTCGATCTTGCCTTGAAGCAAACCACTATTGCTTTTTACAATTGGATAGACCTTCCATGCCTCAGATGCGAAGCTAATATCGGAGCTTTCCTCTTCGGCTTTTTCCAAAAAGATACCTGCAACTTCAGGTTGATACTCACTTACAATTACCGGCACGTGTTGTTTAATAATTCCAGCCTTTTCCGCCGCGATGAGCTGAAGCGTATTGCCCAAAATATTCATGTGGTCCCAGCCGATGTTAGTGATAACCGACAGCAGCGGCGTGATGATATTGGTTGAATCAAGCCTTCCGCCCAGGCCCACTTCGATAATGGCTATGTCGACCTCTTCCCGGGCAAAAATATCGAAAGCCAGGCCGACCGTCATTTCAAAAAAGGAAGGGCGGATCTCCTCAAAATCAGCTTTGTGCACTGCAACAAAATCAATTACTTCCTGTTCGCTGATCATTCGCCCGTTGATGCGGATACGCTCCCTGAAATCTTTCAGGTGCGGGGAAGTATACAAACCTGTTTTATAACCGGCCATTTGCAATATAGCCGCCAGCATGTGCGAGGTTGAGCCTTTGCCGTTGGTGCCGCCTACATGTACGCTTTTGAATTTATGCTGCGGATCGTCGAGTCGTTTGCATAATTCTATGGTATTATCGAGGTTAGCTTTATAGGCAGAGGGGCCTACGCGGGTAAACAGGGGTAGCTGGCTGTATAGGTAGTCGATGGTTTGCTGGTAGTTCATGGTTCATAGTTCATGGTTCATAGCCTTGTCAGCCGGCTAACCACGGAACCGGCCGCAAAGTTAAATCAATGTTTATTTAATAAAAGCAATAAAATGAAGACTGGATGATGCGGTTACGAAATATTAGCCATTAACTCTCCCCTTACTCTACATCAAATGTGATCTTTACCTGGCCTTGCTGGGTGCCTGAAGCAGGGGCCGACGAGGTTAACCTGGAGCTTTTTACTGCGGCAATACATCGATTTATCAGGTCGAGGTCGCTCATGCGGGTTTTACCGTTTGAGTGGGCTTCGACGATATTACCGCTGGCATCAATGGTTACATCTATGTATACTGTACCGGGTGTACGGCTTGGGTTGCGCACCTCGGGCAAACTTACAAAGCTCCATTGGGTGCCTTTTACCCCGTTCCCATTGCCGCCATTGCCATAGTTACTGGCCAGGGGAGATCCGTTCCTGCTGCCCTGGTTGCCCGGTGTATTGGTAGTGCCGTCGCCACCGCCGTTGCCTGCTTTCGACGGACCTTTATATAGTGCCGCCTGGTTCACTACCTCTTTTTTAACGGGTTTAGCTATTTCGGCAGTAGCGGGTTTGTTTGATTTTTTTGAATTTGGAGTAACAACCGGCGCATCCTCGTTATCCTGTGTTACCACCTTTTCATTGCTGGTTTCCACCTGCGATTTTTGCTCGGTTGGCGGCGCTGGCGTAACCTTGCTGGTTTGTTCATGATTGGCATTCGGCGCAACAGATGGTTCTTCTGTGCTGTTGATGTCCTTACCCATGCCGGCATCGGTAGTGCCGTAATTCACCACTACGCCGCCGGTCCCGTCAATTTGTACGGGCGGATTTTCCATGATAATAATATAACACAAAAACGCTAACGCAACCGTTATTATGCCGGTTACCATAAAGGCTTTTGGATAATTATTTTCCTCTTCGTAGTTCATTTTTTTAGTTCATGGTTCATAGTTCATGGTTCATGGTTCATGGTTCATGGTTCATGGTTCATGGTTCATGGTTCATGGTTGATGGTAAAGAAGCGCGCGGAAGCGGCTATGAACCATGAACCATCAACTATGAACTACTTCGCTACCGTCGCTAATACCAGTTTAATATTCAGTTTTGCAGCCATGTCCATAATATCCACCACATCCTGTATGGCTACCGTTCTGTCTACATGCAAAATAATCGTCAATTCAGGATATTTCTGTTTATCGGTGGTTAATGCGGCAGGTATATCCGCCAGGGCCATGGGTTGATTGTTAACCGTATAAGTTAAATCCTTGCTAATGGTAACGTTTACCGTTTTTTTAGATAAAGCTTTTCCCGCCTTTGATTTTGGCAGCAATAGCTTGATCACATTCGGGTTGGTAAGCGTTGAGGCGATCAAAAAAAACAGCAGCAGGAAGAACATAATATCGTTCATTGCTGAGGTATGCACCTCGGCCGAAACGGCCCTGGATTTTTTTCTCAAGTTCATTTGCTTGGCTCCTCCAACAGATCAATAAACTCAATAGCATCGGTCTCGAGCTTCAGAATCACCTTGTCGACCATCATATTCAGGATATGGTAACCTACATAAGCAACTATACCCACGAACAGGCCGGCCGCCGAAGTTATCATTTTAACGTACAAACCGCCCGAAATTGTACTGATACTAAAGTTGTCAGTTGTAGAAATATCAAAAAATATTTTGATTACGCCGATGATCGTTCCCAGGAACCCGAACATCGGCGCAATACCGGCAACGATGCCCAAAATGCCAATGTTTTTTTCGAGCTTGGATACTTCCAGCTTGCCCACGTTTTCAATGGCCCCCTCTATATCTTTAATGGGCCGGCCAATGCGTAGCAAACCTTTTTGCAGCATGCGCCCCAGCGGGGTATTGCTGTTGCGGCAGAGGGCCTTTGCGGATTCGAGGTTGCCCGACAAAATACTGGCGCGCACCTGCACCGTCAGGTTCGAGTCGTCTTTGGAGGCTTTTCGGATCGTAAAATAGCGTTCGAAGAAGATTACCAAAGCCAGTATCAGCAAAATCCCGATCGGGAGCATCACCCAGCCGCCTTTTACAAGCAGGTCGCCAAAGTGGATCTCCTGTGTCGGGGTTAAGGCCTGGCCCGCAGTCTTCGCGGTATCTGCCAATTTGTGCGCGGTGTCTACTGCCTGAAAAAATAATAGTGTCATCTTTTGGGTATGTTTCTTATTGGGGGTTTATTTTAACGGAAACCTTTGGGTTTTTAATTTTACCGGCCTTGTATAGTAAATTGAGTACCGAATCCGCTTCAGCCTCAGTTGGGTACGCACCAACGGATACATGGATGTAGGGCCCCGGCGCATCGAGCACGATATAAGCGTTATACCCCATCCTCTTTAAATAGGCAACCCGTGCGTTTGCAGGTTGCAGGTTATTAAATTGATTCGTAATCGCTTCCCATCGCGGCGCTTTTACACTATCGGGTTTGGCCGCTGTGGTAGCCGCTTTCTTTGCCGTATCTGTAACCGGCATTGTTTTTTTTGCGGTATCCTTTTTTATTTCTTTCGACTCATGTCGTATTACAGCAGCTGTATCTGCTGTTTTACCCGTTAACTTGTTATATTCATCCTTCACCTTATCAAATGCCTGCGGGTAAAATTTATAAACGCCAAACGCTGCAAGTCCTAACAAGGCCAGCACGACCAATAGGATAAGCCACACATTAACGCGTTTTTTTTGCTCAACTTCCTCTTCGTAATATTCCGGCGCATGAATGCCCCTCGGCGGCGGAGGCATCGCCGCTGCCGGCGGAACGGGCGCCGGCGTAGGTTGATCAGGCACGGGCGCAGGCCTCTTCACTTCAGCATGCAGCGGCGTTGCGGCCTTAAAAATAGCTACGGGAGGGAAGCCGTAAAATTCCGGGTCGGCGGGAATTCGTTCATTCGGTTTAAAAACCAGCTGGCCCAGGTCGCTTTGAAAGGAACCGAGGTCGGCAAATAGATACTTACCTTTCGAGGCATCTTCTTTCAGTTTGGTAATAAACTTCTCAACAAAGTATTTGGATGACGCCAGCGAAATGTTTTTTTTATCGGCCACATACTGCGCAAAAGTATCATCGTCCTTTGGCTGCGGTACAAACTTTACCTGGTGGTAGGGCGGGTAAAAGCGGCCCTCGGTATCATTATAAAAGGCGCTTACCCGGTTCCGGATGAAATAGCCAAGCCCGGGCACATTTACTTCATCGTGCAGTCCCAGTAGTTCGCTTAAATAGTCGGCTAAATTCATTTTTTAAAAGTACGGTTTATTATAATCTATCAAAATGCCCGTAAAAACCTTTGTGACCCTGGTGTTAAAAAATAACCACGAAGGACACTATGAACACAAAGATAAGATGAAGACAAATTTTTGTTGATCAATATCATTAATAGCTTTAAAATTTAAAGCCAACCCCGCCAAATATATTAAATCCGTAATCAGGATAGTATAGCCAGGTCGTATTTGTTCCGTTCAGCAAATTGTTTACATGCACAAAAACGGAGAGTTGTTTGGTTGCCTTGTATTCCACTTCGCCGCTTGCATCAACAAAAGAGCTGATAGAACTATAGGTTTTTGCATCGGCAGGCAGCGGTGTAAGCCCGGCATTAAAATAAGGATCCGTTGTCGAACCGCGCACAAATACGGTACCGGTTACATTCACCAGGTTGCTCACATGTATGGTGGTGCCTGCGGTCAGCTTAAATTTAGGCATATTCCACGCTTGCGGCAAGGTAGCCATTTGATATTGTTTAAACTCCGCCCGTCCAAACAGGTCAAAATCGTCCGACGCCTTATAGTCCAATTCCGCGTTCAGGCCGCTCACCCGCGATTTGCCGGGATCGTAGATCACGGTAAATCGGTTATATCCTGCGGCTAAATTAAAATTGCTGACGAAAAGCGGCATGTCCGAAATTTCATCCCGGTAAATAGTCGCTTTAAAGCCTAAGCCAGGCAGAAGAGTACCTTTTAAGCCGGCCGCGATATCCAGGCGGTCTACCGAGTTTTTTATCGGGATATTTTGGCCGAGGAAGGGGTTGATATACGAAAAATCAAGCAGCGACGAGCGGTTAACGTCACCCTTTGCCTCCACAAAAATGCGGAGGTAATTCGGAACGATCTGTAGTTCGGCCTTTGCCGCCGGGAAGATGTAAAGCGCCGAGCTGTAGCCAAACTGGTCCACAATATTTATCCCCGCATCAACTTTATAGCTGTCGCCCTGGAATTTAATATAAGGGTTTGCCCTGATCAGGCTATTATCGATGTCATAAGCGCTGTCCTGCTGGGTGGCCACATCAACCGATGCGCTTACCCCTGCATAAAACTGGTGTATGTTCTCATTCAAAAAGCCTGACAACACCACATTGCTTTCTTTAGCCTGAAAAGCATTGCTAAAGCTGTAGCCGCTTAGTTTCAGGGCATAAGTAAAATCGTTGTCAACATCCTGGTAGTTTTTAACCAGTTCGCCCTGTGCGCTCAGCGTACTGAAATGCTGTTCGTTGCGCTGCAGGGATGGCGGCGGCAAAGCCAGCTGATCAAACCCGTAAAAAAAGTTTGTGCGGTAATTATAGGTGATATTTCCGTCGAATGAATTGGTGGCGCCGATACTTTTTACAAATATCGATCCTTCATCGCGACTGGAATTTTGATCTTTTATGGTGCCGCTTTGCATAAAATGCTTCAGGTAACCGCCAAGTTGCAGGCCAGGGTCGCGGCCGTTGTTAAAATAAGCCTCGCCAAAACTTGTTTTTAAGCTGCCCAGCCCAACTTTTGCATAATTGTTATACAGATCAGAATCACGCTCCTTCGGTTGTTTCATGGCCTCAAACGGCTTAATATCAGTATTCAGTTCCAGGCGTTTGTCAACCGGGAAATAAGTTAAGGGCGCCTTGAACGGTGTTTTATCCTCCAGGTCCGGGTTGATCCTGATCTTTACCGCATCGGCCAGCACGGGCTTATAGGCGGTGGTCACAACAATCTCCTCGGAAAGGCTATTGCCGGGTAAATTCCCCTTTTTGGTGGTGTCTATTTTTACTTTTGCCGCGCCTTCTCCCAAACTTTTAGCTTCGGATTTTTGCAGCGCGATAGGTTTTGCTACAGTTTTATGCAGAACCTTTGCAGGCGCTTTATGACCTTTTGCCGTAGGTTTGTGCGCGCTTTTTCTGACCTGTTTTTTTGCTTTGTGTTTAACCTGTGCGCCGGCCGGAACAAAGCATAATACTGAAAACAGGGTCAGGAGCGTAAACAGGACGTATTTCAATTTCATTTCCCTTCTCATTATTCTTTGTTCTTCTTTATATTAGTAGTATCCGGTTTTGCGGTCGTATCCGATTTTGCTGCGGGGGCCCCTCCGCCCGGCGAAAGCGCTTCAAGCTTCTGCGTTGCAGTCGGAATGATGTCGTCGTTTCCTTTGTAGTTATCAATAATGCTCTGCAGCGTGGCTTTTGCCTGGAAAGTATCCTTTAGCCCGACATAATCATCGGACAGGAGAATAAACGCTTTGGTTACCCAGTAGTCATAATTCGGCAGGTCTTTTACCAGCTCGAAACAGGTTTTTTGCGATTCTTTGTAGCGATGTTTTAAATACTGTATCCGCGCGATATTGTATTTTGCCTCGGCAGCGGCAACCGTTTTTGTATTGGCCACGGTGTAGTCAAACTCTTTCGCCGCCGCCGTGGTATCGCCTTTTTCCAGGTACGCATAGCCGGCGTACAAACCTGTTTTGAACTTATCCTCCTGCGACGACTTTTCATTTTGACGTATGGCCTGCACATAGTTCAGCGCATCGTCTGCCATCGACATTTGCGCGTAGCAAAGCAGCAGGTTATTAATGGCGAACGTATAGTCGGACTTATACTCCGAGTTGGTTTCCAGCTTTTTCAGGAACGGAACGGCTTCATTATATTTCTTTTGCGCGATATACAATTTCGACATAGCGATAAGCGACTGCTCGGTATAGTCGCTGGTCCAGTCGTTTAATATTACATTGTAATCGTTAACGGCTTCATCGGTGCGGTTCAGGTTAACCAGGCTTTGCGCGCGGATAAACCTGGCGCCTTTATCATAGATCGGCTTGGTCGGGAATTTATCAAAATAGGCATTTACCGCGCCCACCGTCCCCTGCCAGTCGCCCCGCTCATATAGATTTTTGGCCGCCGTGTACATAATATTTTCCTGGTCGGCCTGCGAATAGTTGGCTATCGGCACCGTCGCCGCATAATTGATAAATGATTGCCCATCGCCTTTGTCGGTATAAATCTTTTCGATCTGTTTCAGCGCCTGCCTGGCCTCATCTGTTGATGAATAATCGGCCACCACCCGTTTAAAGGATTGAATAGCCAGGTCATCGTCGCCTGCATTATAATCGATAAGGCCGATGGTAACCAATGCACGCGGTACATAGCTGCTGGTGGGATACATCTGTATCATGTTCAGCATGGATTGTTTTGCTTTTACAGTGTCGTTCTGCAGGTAGTATGTATAAGCGATCTCGAATGAGGCGTCATCCGCATAATCCGATTTCGGAAATTTGCTGAGCACATCCTGCAGCGTGCCGATCTTGCCGGCCGGCGAGCCCTGTAATCCCTCGATCATCCCCCGTTGAAACAAGGCATAATCCTGCCCCTGGCTGTGCCGGTCGATAATGCGGTTATAAAACTCCAGGGCGCGGGTATAGTTCTTCAGCACAAAATAACTGTCGCCCAGCCGGGTAATCGCGTCATTTACCGTGGCTGCGTCTTTTTCTTCGCCGTCTAAAAACTTTTGAAAGTAAGTGGCAGCTGTTTTATATTTCTGCCCGTAAAAGGCGGCATAGGCGAGGGCGTAATTGGCATAATTGTACACGCTGGTTTCAGGCGCATCGGGCATATCCAAAAACTTTTGGAAGGTTTCAACCGATTCATCATACTTGCGCACCTCATACATGGATTCTGCCATCCAGTAGGTGGTGAGTGTCGCAACATGGCTGTCAACCGGGTGCTTCAGGGAACGCAGGAAAATACCAATAGCATTTTCAAATGCCCGTTCGTTATAAAATTCCAGCCCGCGGAAATAGGTAACCTTTTGATAGGCGGCCATGGCGCTGGCGCTTTTATTGGGGATCGGCTCCAGTATGTCGACTGCTTCCGCGTAATTGTGCGAATTGAGTAATTCCTCGCCCAATAATGTTTTCATTTCGTCAGTACGCTTCGAGCCAGGATAATTTTTTAAGTAGAGCCGGGTGGCATCAAGCGCCTGGTTGTTGTAGTCCAGTTCGTAGGATAGCTTCGAATATTGATATAAGGCATCTTCCTGCAGCTGCTTATCAAAGCTGAGCTTCGAGGCCAGGAAATAAGCGCTGCGGGCGCTTTGCTTGTCGTTCATTTTCAGAAACACCTCGCCCAGCGTATAATCGCCGTTCTGGCTGAAAACGTCGTTTTGCTGCTGTAGTTTTTCCAGCTCAGTTGCCGCTTTCGGATAGTTGGCCACCTTATAAAAGGTATAACCCATCTCGTAGCTGTCCTGGGTGTTTTGGGTGCGGCCAAGGTCCTCATCTTCAAAACGGGTATAGTACCTGGCTGCTTCAGGATATTTTGCTTTCGCAAAGTAAGAGGCGGCGATCAGCCGCAGCATTTCTTTTTCGTTTTGCTGGTGGGTGTTATTGAGGATGGGCACCGCGTAACTGATCACGTCGTCGTATCGGTTATCCAAAAAATAAACGGCGGTGATATAATAAGGATAACTGGCTTCGTATTTTTTTGAATTTTTGAGCCGTTGAAAGTTTGCCAGCGCCAGGTGATAATCCTTATTCATGTAGGCGATGTAAGCGAAATAATAAGTGGCATCGTCCGTAAACTGCGACCGGCGACCCTTTACTTCGCTGAAGAGCTCCTGGGCTTGTTTGTAATCGTTAGTTTCAAAATAGGCATAGCCTTTACGAAACTTATATTCAATGTTTTCCTCGCCGTTCAGGTCATCAGCGGTTATTTTATCGAACCAGACTATCGCTTCTTTAAATTGCTCATTTTTTGAGTAAGTGCGGCCAATCTGGTAGTAAGCCAGTTTTACGAACGGGTTTTCGGGATGTTCCTTGATAAACCGCAGGAACATGCTCTGGGCATCGTCATTTTCCAGTTCCAGCGCGCACAGGGCTTCGTAGTATTGCGCGTTTTCCTTTACCAGCGACAGGTCTGATTCAAACCTTGACTGCGTGCTTGTCTTCACTTTCGACTGTTCCACCAGGCGAAACTGCTGGGCGGCGGCTACGTATTCACCTTTGTCGAGCAGGTCGGTAGCTGTGTTGAAAGTATTGTAAACCTGGAAGGATGGGTTTTGCTGGGCGTACAGTTGTGAGGCAAAAAACAGGAGAACGAAGAACGCGAAATATTTAAGTTTCATCATGAGGCATGAACTAACAATAGGCAAAATTACTCAAACGCTCCGGGCGTATTTCACAATAGTAATGCACAATATGTGGAGAACGTTGCTTTGTTAACGGGCAAGATTAGGGGGATGGTATAGCTGTTGAAAACTTTTGAGCATGTGGGAAAGACGCCTGATGCCGCTCAATAAACCGTTATTACGCCGATCAGGAGCGATTTATAGAATATCCATTTCTTCTTTAAATTGCTGAATTATAAAATGTTCTAAATAATTATCCTTATTATAGAGAATAGAAGAATTGACGGTATAACCGTTTTCTGATTTGACAGTATAATTATACTTAGCTATAAATTCATGTAATTCGACAGCCTTGGAATACCAATATTCAAACACTTTATGCCGTTTATCCCCCTTTTCGTCATCGGGATCACAAACGTAAAACACCACATTTGAATCGGTTTTTAAAAATTCTGATATTATTCTTATTACAGTATTGTTAACCCAATAATCAAAAAATGTTGTTTTCTGTATCAGGATATAACGACAAAGAAAAAACCCTGACTTCTCCCATTAAATAGGAAGTTAGGGTTAACGAATATTCAATATTATATCTCGTAGTGAACGTGTAGATTAATCCGTTCTCAGATAGATGTATATTATAAAAGTTTTGCAAAATGAATATCCTTTTCTTTTGCTAATTCGCTCAAGGATTTCTTATCCTTTAAAGCTTGTTTAATATCCCTTTTATCCTGTATGATCTTACGCAGGAACTTAGGAATATCATTAGGTATTTCCTTTTTTTGTGGTTCCATAATATTTTTATGTTGATAAAATCCTCTTCCAGATATATGTACAAATATAAATAAAAGTTTATAAATATCACCTCCAAGCCAGAACTAACGGGCAAATGCATCTAAATTTATGCGGCCAAACGATTATGTCACTGTCCGTGCGAATTGAGTTTTAGGCTCTCAGGTATAAGCATAAAACATGGTCTTCGGTATTGCGTTAACAGTTAGAATGATCAAACTGATATGTACTCAGCCCCGGCTGTTTTCGTTTATATGCTTAGCAATGCTCATTTTCTCAACGCTGGGTTTTATACGGCCGTTTCAGCAAAAAAACGAAATCATACTGCATGATGAACGCCTGAAGATCATCCCCGGAGAGTTTTACATCGCCGATGTTATTGACGACCGCGATGACCGGCGCGCCATAGCCTGGTTATTGCCGGCTAACAATACGGACGCCCGGACGCAAACCTTACCTTACGATTTTAACGGGGGTTTTGGCGCTGCTAAACGATTTATTGAAAACAGCATACCGCAAAATGCGACGCTGCACCCCATCGTTGTTCATCTCAAAAAATTCCGGGTGATTGAAACTGCAGGCACCGATGGCCTCGCCCAGGGCAGAGCTGAATTGATGATCACATTTGATCTTCAGCAGGGCGACGAAACACAACACCTAATTGATTACGCCGGCAATGCCAACTATTCCCGAACCGCCGGGCCGCCGCAGGATGTTGAACCGACACTCCGGAAAATGCTGGGAACCAGCCTTGCGTATTTTAATACCTGGATAAACAAGCAGGCAGGCAGTGATGTTCGCCTTGCAAGCTCCGTAAAAGTTTTATTTGGCGATTACAGCAAAAAGCCGGAGGGGGATACCATTTACTATTCGGTAAACAGGCCGCTTACCTGGGAAGATTTTAAAGGCGGCGTTCTCAAAAGCCGGTACGCCGCCGAAGTGTCGCCATCAATTGCCTATAGTGAACGGGCCGAAGTTAAGGACGGCGTTATCTGCGTAAACCTGGAAATAAATGCCTGCCTGCCCAAAAGTGTTTGCTGGGCCAAAGAGGGCGTTCGCGATAGTTACACGCTTAATCATGAACAGCGCCATTTCGACCTCGCCAAAATTGCAGCCATGCATTTAATCCAAAAAATAAAGACCGAAGAGCTGCCGGTTAGTAATTACGAAGGACCGATTAATTTTGACTACGTTGACGCTTACCGCCAGATGGACACGCTGGAAAAACAATATGACGATGAAACCGCGCACGGCCTCGATCACTTTGCCCAGGGGAAGTGGAATGACAGGATTGACAGGGAACTGAGAGAACTGGGGGTGAAGAACTAAGGCTTTCTCTTCAGGAAGAATTCACAAACTTTTACGGTATCATGTTTGAAATTTCCCGGAACCTTTAACCAGTAAATTTTGAATTTTATTTTTGAAGGCGGGGCCTTACTATACGCGTCCATTACAACCATCCCCCCCTTCCCCACCATTCCACTGGTCCTTCTCGTCAACCATGAGCCATCTACTGTCATTATTTTTGTTATAATAACTATTGCCGGTCATATCAAAAACGATGTGAAAAGAAGTATCATCTTTCTCGCATGTTTCTTTACCCCAGGCGTTTGTGGTTATGGTGTGCGTTTTTTCTGCCCATACGCTTCGCACAATGAACGGTTTGTTATTGTCGGCAAGTTGAAGGCTATCGACGAGGTATTCACACGAAAAAAAACCGTCCTTTTTTGATTTTGCAATACTGAAAGAGGTGTAAGACGGGGCCACGTCGATGTCGCAACCCCATAATATCATAATCTGGGCGGTGCCCCAAATAAAAGGGATTATTTTTCTTCCGGAAATGAGTAATTTCATTTATAAAACTTTGACGATTACATTTGGTTGTAAGAAAGATAGATCACGTCACCTTGCAATTTACTGATTTTTGACGAAATAACTATTTAACTTAATCAACTCAGTCAACTCAGTCAACTCAATCCAACTTAATCAAGCATCCGCCCCCATGCCCACCGTTTACCAAAGAATAACCGAATTTAACAAAGGCCGCCAGCCCGAAATACTCCAGCGCAAGTACAAGGCGATGGCTTCAAACGTATTCGTCTTTTACCGCGGCACCTGTCATTTATTTTATGAAGATCTGTCGAAAGCCGCACCGTTACCCGCCTCACCGGCCACCTGGATATGCGGCGACCTGCACCTGGAAAATTTTGGCAGCTTTAAGGGGGATGACCAGCAGGAATATTTTGACCTGAATGATTTTGACGAGGCAATGCTTGGGCCGGCCTTATGGGAGGTGGTGCGAATGGTCGCCAGTATTTTTGTTGGTTCAGACAGCATGGGTCTTACAAGAGCGGAAGCCGAACAAACGGTGCGGTTGTTCCTGGATACTTACAGTGGTGTTTTGGCCAAAGGGAAGGCTTTATCCATCGATCCGCGAACGGCGAGCGGCGTCGTTTGTGATTTTTTAAGCGCGGTTAAAAAAAGGAAGCAAAAAGAATTGCTGAAACGGCTGGCCGCACCAAAGAAAGGAAAATTTACAAAGCTGCTGGTTAATGAACGGCACCTGCAGCTTGAAGACGCTTTAAAAAAAGAGTTGTTGGCTTACATTGGCGTGCTTGTCGGGAAAGGTGAAGTATTAAACCCCAGCTATAAAGTGTTGGATGGCGTTTTCAGGCTGGCCGGTACCGGAAGCCTGGGCGTTAAACGGTATTTATTTTTATTAAAAAGGACGGATGCAAAAAACAAATATTTGTTCCTGGATATGAAACAAGCGCTGCCTTCCTCGCTCAAGCCGTACATCGGCATAAAACAGCCGGTATTTAAATCTGAGGCGGAGCGGGTTATTGCCATACAGCAGCGCATGCAAAACGTAGCGCCTGCTTTATTAAGCAGTGCTATTTTCAAAAACGAGCCTTTTGTTTTAAAACAAATGCAGCCTATTGCCGATAAGATCAATTTTGACGCGTTAAATCACGACTTAGATGCAATAGAGAAAGTTGTGACAGACATGGCGGCACTTACTGCATCGGCACAGCTTCGCAGCAGCGGCAGGCAGGGTTCGGCAATAGCCGATAATTTGATAGCTTTTGGCGCCCGCAAGCAATGGCATAAACCGGTTTTTGACTATGCCCGCCAATATGCCGCACAGGTTAAAATTGATTACAACGAATTTGTAGCCGGAATAGCTAATGGCTTATACGGGTGATAGTGAATTTACCGTTGATTTGGAAAAGAATGGTGAGCCCGATTTATTGCCTAACGAAACACGTAAAAGTTACGTTTGCAGTGATAGCAAGCATACTTGCGCAGGGGCAGCCAAAAAAGAAAGGTTTTTACAAAGAAACTCCGGTGCAGACGCTCATCAAACTCGTGCTTGCATTTTTTGCAATGATAAATCTTTTTTTCGTCGCTTGTTGCGTTATCGTCGACGCTCAGGGTCGCAATCATGTTCGGATGGTTTAATCGTTTAACAGTACGCGTATCAAAATCAAAAAGTTACACCTATTCCGAAATAAAACATGACGTTATCGCCGGGTTCATTTGAAATAACGGTTACCGGGTAGCCACACCCGATTTAGTATCTAATTTGCAGGAGGCAGGAGCCTTAAAAGAGAAAACACAATCGCTAAAACCGATTGAAACTGTTATTTAGTGCCACTCGTAAAACTTGTGATTGCACTTAAAACATGCATATTTTCTGACAGGAAGCCAAAAAAGTAAATTTTTAACAAAAAACCCCCGGTGCACCCTTTCATTCGCCGTGCCTTTGCACTTCGGGCAGGTATGTACCTTTTTGTGAACTTTAGTTAAACTGGTATCGCCGTTTAGTGAAACTACCATATATTATCGTTGAGTGTGAAAAACAGCCCCTCGAACCTCTAAACAAATATAACAAAATAATTTTCGGGATTTTGTACAAATTATTAGATAAATGTTAATAACCGCCCCTATTTTTATTAAGCTGCCCCAGGAAATTACTTGCGGATTACCTTTTTGTTTAAAACGCCTCGCCAAGCGCCAGGTTAATGTCAGAATATCCTTTACTCACGCCATAGTCAATACAAATATTCGTGCCTGATTTTTTGTTGAACTTTATACGCAGCCCGGCCCCGCCTGCCGGGTTAAGGTAAGCAAACTGGTGGCTGTTTGGTTGGCTGGCCGAGTTTATATTGGCGAAAACTACAAAACCCAGCAAACCGTTTACGGTGATGTCTCGACGGTATTCTGTTTCAAAGTAGGCTAAAGCTTCGCCGCGGTAACGGTTTTGTTCTATTCCCCGCCCCGACCGCTGATAAGGGTCCATACCGATACTGGGCAGATTTAAGTATGGCGTACCGGTGCCTAACGTTGTCCAATAGTACACCCAGAAATCCAATTGGTTTTTAAGGCTCAGGTTTGACAGCGAAACGTACTTTCGCAAATCGATATAAACCGACTGGCTGTTGTTATCGCTTCCCAAAATGTGGGTATTGTCGCGGTAGATGATATTGGTGTACGCGCCGGGTATCGGGTTAAAAACATTCTGGCGCGAATCATATAATAAATTAAAGGTGACGCCCGAACTGAATGAGTTTGAATTTTGCGCGGTACCGTAGGAATACCCCGTAAAATCAGCCAGCGAAACCGGCCCGCTGGCGTTGATATTGATATAGTAATCGGCATCGTAGCCAATGCCGGCATACAAATACGGTGTAATGCGCTTTAAGAAGGCCTGGTAAAACCGGATATAATCATAGTTGACTAAAATATTCTGATTTTCGGGCTGACCACTGCCAAGGCCCCACGTGGCTTCCGGGTAAACCAAAAACCGGGTGTCGCCCTGTATATTATAAGTGTTATTTTGCAGCCAGATGCTCGAGTGGATAGGAAGCCCGTACCTGCCTTTAAGGTTAAAATAGGGCGCAAAGGTTACGCCTGAAAGGTAGGTCGTCCGACGGGGGCCGAGATAGAAACCTGCCGTAGTAGAGGTAACCAGCGCCTTGCTGGCGCCCGGGACATTGGATGACAGCGGTAAGATGGAAAAATATACTTCTTTTTGATAGTGTTTCGGATATTTACGCGGTTTGATCTTTAATAATTTGTTGCCGATGTCCAACAGGTCCTTTTGCTGGGTGGTGTCGATAAAAACATTCGTGGTGTCAACCGGAGCTTGTGCTCTTACTAAAAACGGAAATGCACTGAGGATAAGAACAATTAAAACTTTATTCATCAACCATAAAAGCAGAAATCTGCCATTTTGTTTGAAACGTTCGCCCGGAGTTTATTTGTTAGCTTAAAAGGCTTCTCCCAGTCCGACAATAAAAGTGGAAAAGTTCTTGCTCGCGCCGTAATCGATGCAAATATTAGTATCCGATTTTTTGTTAAACTTAATACGTAAACCGCCGCCGCCTGCGGGGTTCCAGTATTGAAACCTGTTGCTTTGCTGCTGCGTTGCCGAATTAATATTGGCAAAAAGCACAAATCCCAATAGCCCGTTTTGTGTGATATCCCGCCGGTATTCGCTTTCAAAATAAATGAGACTTTTGCCCCGGTAGCGGTTTTGTTGTATACCACGTCCCGATCGGTTATAAGGATCCATCCCAATGGTCGGCAACTCCAGGTAGGGCGCGGCAGTGCCGAGCACAGTCCAGTAATAGGTCCAGAAAGCCAGGATATTTTTTGGGCCGCCATTCGTCAGCGCCACGTATTTTCGGAAATCGGCGTAAACGGACTGCCAGGGTTCTGTGGTGCCCAGCACTTCGGCATTGTAGCGATAAATTAAGTTGGCATATACACCGGGGATAGGGTTCAGATCGTTTTTGCGTGTGTCGTACAATAAAATGAAGCTTGGCCCGGAAGAAAATGAGTTTTGATCGGCAGAGGTACCCGTCGCATAATGCGTAAATGCAGCGACACTATTATTCGGCGTATTGCTGTCGTTGTTTTCAATGTCGATATAGTAATCAAGATTATAACCAATTCCGGCAAAAAAATAGGAAGTGATCTTCTTCAAAACACCCTGGTAAAACCGGATATAGTTATAATTTACTAATAAACGATCGCTTGCAGGTTGGCCGCCGCCCAGGCCCCATGTATACTGCGGGTAAACTAAAAACCGGGTGTCGCCCTGGATTAGCCAATTATTATTGTTCAACCAGATGTTTGACCGTATCGGAAGTCCATATCGCGCTTTTAAATTAAAATACGGTGTAAAGCTAACACTCGACAGATAAGTGGTCGCTCTGTCTCCAAGGTAAAACCCTGCGGTTGTAGACGTGAATGCGGCCGTTCCGCCACCCGGTACCCCGGTTGAAACCGGTAAAATGGAAAAATAAATGGTCTTTTTTTCGGTGGAAGGTGGTCTTGGTTTTTCGTGCAGCAGCGAACGGCCGATATCGATGATGTCTTTTTTTCCCGCCGTATCGAAATTAAGATGCGTTTTATCAAGCGCACCCTGAGCCAGGAGCAGTATCGGGGTGAAGCCAAGCAACTGCACGATAATAATCTTCGTCGTAAAACTCATCAGATGCTAAAACTACCCCTAAACTTTGAAGAGAAAATGAAAAAGAGGCAGATTTAAAAAAACTAATTTTAACAACGCCCGGATTATTCCTTCAAAAACTTCAATGCTGCACGGCCAAATTCAGGGGTACGAATGGCTGCGTTATGATCACCGGGTACATAGGCTACTGCCGAGCCGGGTATCAGTTTATTTAAAACGGTTTCCGATCCGCCTGTTTTGTCTTCCGTTCCCCTGATAATTAAAACCGGGATTTTTACCGAAGCCAGCTCCGCGGGACTGGTTGAAGGCTGATATTTTTGCTGCAGGGCCAGCGCCTGTTCGTCAAAATGCTGGCTATGGATGTATTTCATCATTTCGTCCGTATCATGCAGCGTAGTGTCACCCATTAATGCGCGGTATGCATGTACCCGGAGCGGCCAGTCCGGATTAGTATAGGCGTCGCCCATGCCACCCATGATCGCATTGTGCAACCGTTGGTCGAGCACAATAAGTCTTGACGTTATAATGGAGCCCCGTGAATAGCCAACGGCATCATACTGTTTGATTTCTAAAAAACTCATCAAGCCCATGATGTCTTTGGCTTCGGCATCATTTGCGTAAGCGGCATCGGTATGGGGTTTGCCTGAGCGGCCGTTGCCGCGCTGGTCAATCAGTATCACTTCGAAACCTGCATTTAACAGGTCATTATAAACCGCGCAGTTTTTCCATCCCTGCCCGGTTCCCGAAAAACCATGAATTAATATCACCGGGTAGCCGCTGCCTTTTATCTCGAAATAAATTTTTGTACTGTCGAACGACGTAAAATAACGGCCCGCATCCGAAACCTGCGCAACCAGGCGACCGGCAAATAAAAAAAATGCGACTATCAGCGCGAATTTTTTCATCGATTTATAATTTACCGAATTTAAAGCTCTGCGCCAATTTAGCCAAATACTATTTTTTCGCAAAGCAACTGCCTGGTTGTTTACGGCGTAAGCATATTGGCCGACGGCAGTTTAATATGCAGCAAACAATACCCGTCAAATCTTCTGTTCCCAGGTACCGGCAGCTCGACAGCCTCCGCGGCCTCGGTGCGCTTTCGGTTTTTTTCGCTCATTTTATCAGCCTGAAGATGGCGTTGCCCTGGTTAAATACGCTGCATCAAACACCATTGGGAATTTTGTGCAACGGCACGGCTGCACTGATGCTGTTTTTTGTGCTCAGCGGTTTTGTGCTCAGTCTGCCGTTCATTGACAAACAAAGGCCCTTAAAACTGAGCGAATTTTATATAAAACGCGTCTTCAGGATATACCCAGCTTATATTTTCGCCATCATCCTCGCCGTATTATTAAAACAGTTTGTGTTTGATAAAAACGGACTGGCGCCATGGTCCGGCTGGATCAATAACTTCTGGAACTGGGTATGGGATAAACGTAGTCCTGAAGAAATTTTGAAAACCCTTCTGCTCATTGGCCCCGATTTTAAGATCAATTATATCGATCCGCCCATCTGGTCGCTGGTCATCGAGATGAAAATGTCTATTATCCTTCCTTTTTTTATACTTATCGTCGCCCGCGGCAACAGAACAGTAAACATCGGCTTCCTGCTGGTGATAGCATGGCTCACCTACGAGCACCACGCATGGGCAATAAGCGTGTTTTACCTGGGTATTTTAATGGCGAGATACAAAGACTCAGTGTTAGCGTTCATCCGGTCGTGGAAAAGCCCCACCATTATTGCCGTTACCGTACTGGCGATACTTCTGTACAACAATGACTATGAACTTTTAGAGTTGATCAGGCGGCTCAACCTGCCTTCGAAATATATCCTGAGCTATTTTTTAAGCGCGATTGGCAGCTGTGCAATCCTCATGATGGTTTTGGCCGGGCCTCAAGCCAGCCGTTTCTTACAAAGGCGGGTGTTCACTTTTTTTGGCGATATATCTTACAGTTTTTACCTGGTACATGTTCCGCTGATATTGACGATCGGCTCCCTAGTATCAAACCGGTTTGCTTACAGCCCGGTTTATATTTTCGTCGCAGCTTTCGCCAGCGCAGTAGTGATAAGCTACCTGGTGTGCATTTATATTGAGAAACCTTTTCAACGACTGGCAGTGGGTATTGTAAAGAGGCTCAAATCATCGCCTCGCTAAACAGCCATTCATCTGTCCTTCGGACTTTTCCGACTTTCCGGACTTACTCATCCTTCATAAACTTATCCATTCCGTCGGCCGGCTTCCAGTCGCTTTTAGGCTCATAATAGTGCCATAACAATGCGGAAATTTTCCTGATCAGTATATAGGTCTCGTTATCCTCCGTCCAGCGCTGGTCTTTTATGTTATTAGTCATGACAGAGAAAACATAATCGCCATGGGGCGCATTCACCAGCACTGTTTCCGATTTTGCCTCATCCAGGGCGCCTTGCTTGGATGCAGCCTGCACATAGGGCGGAATTTGCGAGAGCGCTTTATCGTCCCAAAATATGCGTATTAAGGTTCGGTACATCCGCTCACTGGCTGCCGGGCTTACCGCCTGTCCGTTTCGTATCAAAGTAAACATGCGGCACATTTCGTAAGGCGTGCTTACCCCCCAGCCGTATTTTTTATGCATTTCGTCGCGCCCCGTAGCATGCGAGTTATCGCGATACACTTTAAAGCCATTGGTAGCCAGCCAGTTGTTTATATAGTCGGTACCCACCAGTTTTTGCAGCCACAGGCTGGCGGTATTATCGCTCATGGTAATCATCAGCATAGCAACTTTGCTTACCTCGATGGTGTCGCCATCCCTGAACGATCCCAAAATATCCTCGCCTTTATACAGCAATGAATCGCGGTAGGCCAGTTTTTGGTTATACTGTATTTCGCCCTTGTCTATCTTATCCATCAAACCGCAGAGTATGCTCACTTTTACCATGCTTGCGGTAGGGAAGAGGGTATCGGCATTAATGGCCGCCGTTTTGCCGGTTTTAAGGTTTTGCACGTAGATGCCTGCCTGCCCGTTATAGCCTTTGAGAACATCCTGCAGTTGGGAGGTAAGTTTGGAATCGGTTTGGGCAAAGGCGGCGGATGTTATAAAAAGCAGTAATACGATCAGTTTGTATTTCATGACGGAAGGGTTTTTAAGGCAACTAAGTTACAAAAAGACGAGAAAGTTGTCCTAATCGTTGATGATTATCAGCCCCACAATTCTTTCAAAATGCTTTTTATTAAGCGTGGCAATTTTCATATTGTTGGATATTGCGGTTGCACCGATGAAAATATCAGGAACTTCAATAAGTTTGTTTGTTGCCTTTAAAAGCCTGGTTATTTCTATGGCTTTGTCAGTTGCGGTTTTGTCAAATGGAAGAATGGTAACCCTGTCAAAAAAACCTGTCCAATATTGAGTTTGTTCGGCGTTTGCCCCTATCATTATCTCATAGACCGTGACGATAGACACAGCAAAAAGGCTGTATTTTGTTGTTAACTGAAAGAAAACGCTCTTTTGTTTTGCCGTTTTCCTGTAAAAATCAATTAAAATAGAGGTATCAAGGCAGATTATTTCGTTCTCCATGCATCGAAATGTTTTCTGTCAGCCAGGTGGTCTTCGTATTGTTCGGCACTCATAACCGGCCCGCGTATCAAAAAATCTTGAAAGTCTGAAAGTTCAACCGATGCTTTCTCCCGAATAAAGTCATCATCCAGCACTGATTTTAATTGTTTGATCTTTGCAGCAGGTAATTTTTTTATTGCAGCCAACAATTGGTCATACTTAATATCTATCGTTATTTCCATAATAACCGGTTTCCTTTTTCAAAAATACGTAATGTCGAAGTTAAAGCCAAATAGTGCTTTCTCTTAATCATTTTGATATGCATTCAACATAGAAATGTTGTTTTTGGGGCATCACGAAAGTTAGTTTCAGACACATAAACGGACATGCGTTGTATCAAAAACGGACAATTGTAAACCATAAAATCATTTCAGTGTAATGATAATCAATTAATTAACTCTTTGGCATTTTCTTCGCCTATCCTTTGCTGAAGCCATCCAATTGGATAGCTGTAATGAACAAATGACCAAATAACATGATACGCAACTATATAAAAACAGCATACCGGAGCCTGTTGAAAAACAAAGGCTTTACAATTTTGAATGTCCTGGGTTTATCTTTAGGGCTGGCCAGTTGCCTGCTGATCATATTTTATGTGGTGGACGAACTGAGTTACGACCGCTATAATGCCAAGGCCGACCGCATATACCGCGTAAACGAGGACCTGAAGCTTGGCGAAAACAACGTGCTTTATGCCGTATGTATGCCGCCCCTGGCGCAGACGCTGAAAAGCGATTTTAGTTATGTGGAAGATGCAGTAAGGATAAAGAACGCCGGCTCGCACCATGTAAAAAAAGGCGGGGAGAGTATCCTTGAAAATAATATGGCTTTTGCCGATCCTTCGTTGTTCAACGTTTTTACCTTGCCCGTGATCAGCGGCAGTCCCCAAACGGCTTTGGCCGAACCAAACACTGTGGTGCTCACCGAATCGACAGCAAAAAAATATTTTAACAGCACAAACATAGTTGGCAAAACACTGACGTTTGATGATCAGTACGCTTATAAGATTACCGGTGTAATAAAAGACATCCCCAGGACCTCTCATTTTAACTTCGACTTTTTTATCTCCATGTCAACGTTTCCGGATAGCCGGTCGGATCAATGGTTGCGCAGCGATTACAACACATATGTTTTATTTAAGGATGCCGCCGATCACAAAAGACTTGAGGCTGCACTGCCTGCTTTTCTAAACAAGTACAGCGGGCCGCAAATGCAGTCGCAATTGAAAATGAATACTGCCGCGTTTGAGAAAAGCGGGAGTTATTTCAGGCTCAATTTAACTGCGCTTACCGATATTCACCTTAAATCAAACCGCAGCGGCGAACTGGGGCCAAACAGCACCATTCAATATGTTTACATTTTTTCGGCAATCGCGCTTTTTATCTTGCTGATCGCCTGCGTAAACTTTATGAACCTTTCCACGGCCCGTTCATCCAACCGCGCCCGCGAGGTTGGTGTGCGCAAAGTTTTGGGATCGCCGCGCAAATACCTGGTATTCCAGTTTCTAACCGAATCCATTTTAATTACGCTGGTGGCTACGGTAATTGCTTTTGTCGCTGCCTCGGCGTTGCTGCCGGCATTTAACCAGCTATCCGGTAAAAATATGGTCATTAACGGGCACATGCTTGCCTGGTTAATTCCTGCGTTGCTGGGTATCATATTAATCGTTGGTTCGCTGGCCGGCGCTTACCCCGCTTTATTTCTTTCAGCATTTCAGCCAATAAATGTGCTGAAGGGTAAGTTATCAGCCGGGTTTAAAGGCGGCGGTTTGCGCAGTTTCCTGGTGGTTTTGCAGTTTTCCATTTCCATTTTCCTCATCGTAGGCACTTTGGTAATTCATAACCAGCTAAATTATATTCAAAGTAAAGACATCGGCTACAACCGTAACCAGGTACTCATTATCCAAAATGCGTTTGAATTAGGCAACCAGGCCGGGGTATTTAAGCAAGAAGTGAAACAAATACCCGGCATTGCCGATGCCACGCTTACCGGCTATTTGCCAACTGCCAATCAAAAAAACACCAGCATATTTTTTAAAGATGCTTCGTTCGATCAGAAAAAAGCGATGTTCCCGCAAACCTGGGAGGTGGATGAGGATTATATAAAAACGCTCGACATGAAAATGGCTACGGGTCGTAGTTTTTCCGCTGACATGCTGACCGACTCCTCAGCCATCATTATAAACGAGGCCGCCGCCAAATTTTTAGGTTTGGATAATCCCCTGAATAAAACGTTATACCGCTCAAACGGCGGGGAACAAGTGGTGTCGAATTCGAAACAATACCACATCATCGGGGTAGTTAAAGACTTTAATTTTGCTTCGCTGCGCGACGTGGTCAGCCCGATGGTTTTGGTAATGGCTCATAACACCGGCGCATTAAGCGTGCGTATGAGTGCGACGAATATTCCGGCGCTGCTATCGCAGATCAGGGCTAAATGGAACGGCTTATCGCCGGCTGTCCAGATGAATTTTTCGTTTATGGACCAGGATTTTGAGGCAACCTATCGTGCCGAGCAGCGGGTAGGTACTGTATTTATCGTATTTACCACGCTCGCTATAATAATAGCTTGCCTGGGCCTGTTTGGTTTAGCGGCGTATGCGGCCGAACAGCGCACAAAAGAGATCGGTATACGGAAAGTGTTAGGCGCAAGCGTGTCAGCCATCACCACCATGCTTTCCTTTGATTTTATAAAACTGGTATTAGTAGCGATGCTGATTGCATTACCCGCCGGATGGTATTTAATGAATAAGTGGCTGCAGGATTTTGCCTATCGTGTACAAATACAATGGTGGGTTTTGGCGCTGGCAGGCATCACCGCTGTATTAATCGCTTTTATAACCATCGGTTTCCAATCGATAAAAGCTGCGTTGTCAAACCCGGTGAATAGCTTGAGATCGGAATAAAACCTCACCCAACCCTCTCCAAAGGAAAGGGCATATAAGAGAAGCAGCATTTAATAATTAAAGAAATGTCAAAGGTCCTTCTCCTTTGGAGAAGGATTTAGGATGAGGCCAAAGGGCAATGAACCAATGTACATAATCAACCCATGATAAAGAGTTATATTAAAACGGCATTCCGTTTTTTGCTGAAAAACAAGACTTTCAGCGCTATCAATATATTCGGCCTGGCGGCAGGCACTTTGTGCTGCCTGTACATTTTGGTGTATGTACAGCAGCAGTACAGTTATGACAAACAGCACAAGGATGCCAGGGACATTTACCGGATCACCACCGATCTTGCATTAACCGGCGACCACCACCACAGCGGCGCATCGTCGCCGCCGATTGCGCCGGCTATGCGGAGAGATTTTCCGGAAGTGCAGAATTATACCCGCGTGGTAAGTACTGATATACTGGGCGCCAAACAGCATTTGCTCAGGTATAAGGAACAGTCGTTTTACGAAACAGGTGCGTTATATGTCGACTCAACTTTCTTTGATATTTTCAACTATAAGTTCGTTGAAGGGCACCCTGAACATGCCCTGGATGAACCGTATGATATAGTATTGCTGAACGCTACAGCCGGGAAACTTTTTGGCCATGAGAGCGCGGTGGGCAAGATGGTAAATATAGATGACGCTTACGGCAAACATGATTTTAAGGTTACCGGCGTGGTTGACGAAAGCCTGGGCAATTCGCACATCGAAGGTAATATGTTCATAATGATGAAGAGCGGACAGGTTGGCAACGGCATATCCAATATTACCGAATGGGCCGGAAATAACTTTTTGTTTGCCTACGTTAAGCTCAGACCCGACGCCAATCCGCTTGCACTGGAGAAAAAATTGCCCGCCTTTTTAAATAAATATGCGGGAGACCGGCTAAAGACTTTGGGCATGCAAAAGCAACTGCATTTGCAACACATCACTGATATACATACCACTGGAGGTTATGAAATAGAGTTGACTAAACCGACAAGTCAATCTTTCCTTTTGATATTAGTTGTGATTGCGGTTTTAATACAAGTGATCGCCTGCATCAATTTTATGAACCTTTCCACCGCGCGGGCATCCAAACGCGCTAAA
>Ga0206971_10094_pt2 | contig 30743 bp, 24 predicted proteins | sample Alteio_BWOrgHeat_85_FD_152917 | JGI IMG/M metagenome (GOLD analysis project Ga0206971, IMG submission 152917) | Enriched cells from forest soil in Barre Woods Harvard Forest LTER site, Petersham, Massachusetts, United States -... | ecosystem: Environmental > Terrestrial > Soil > Temperate forest >...
ACTGGCCAATATATTGTTGATAGAAAAGTTAGAAAACTGGTAATTGAAAACAATGAAACGTTGAGTTCAATACGCATGCTTGTTGTTGAAGACAATCCCATTAATATATTATTAATGAAAAAAATACTGTTTGGCTGGAACATTGTACCCTCAATTGCCGAAAACGGTGAGCGCGCGGTTGAACTGGTGCAATATGGTAATTTTGATATTATTTTAATGGACCTGCAAATGCCGGTCATGAATGGTTTTGATGCCACTGTGGCCATACGTAAAATGCCCGATCCTAAAAAATCAGGCATACCTATTATTGCATTAACGGCGTCGGCTTTATTTGATATCAGGGAGCGGGTACTTGATTCGGGTATGAATGATTATGTTTCGAAACCATTTAAACCCAATGAATTATTTGAGAAAATTCAAAACCTGATTTCTAATCCATCTGCAGATCTAAATCTTAGTATAGCCGGGTAACTCATCAATAAACTGGTAATTCTTTTCTTCAAAATTAATGCGGCAATAATAATGCTGTAAGCCATTGGTAACGGCCAGTAAAGCTATTTTATGTACTATATTGTACCGTGCAACCTGATCGAACACTTTTTGATCAATAGCAATCGAAGGCGCTTTGCACTCCACCAGTAAAATTTTATCGCCCGCCGAATTAAACGCGATGATATCCGAACGTTTTTGTTTCCCATGTAATTTATGGCCGCCTTCCAGTTTCAGTAACGTTTTGGGGTAGTTTTTTTGCCTGATAAGGTATTGTACAAAATGCTGGCGTACCCACTCTTCGGGAGTAATAATAATGTTCCGTTTCCTGATCTCATCAAATAAGGATAGCTGCCCGTTTTCATCGGTTATTTTAAAAGGATATGGCGGAAGGTTAAGAGGCTGCAGTTGGTCCATTTTCAAAAATATACATAAGATATTAAACAATGGCGTATCATTAATATCGAATAATGAATGTTGAATATCGAATGACGAAGTTACTTCATCATTCAGTGTTCGATATTCGGTGTTCTACATTAATTTATTAACACTGCTCATTTTGATTTGATGATTTTTTACTTTTGACTTATAATGACCGCTGCTGATATTATAAAAGATCTATCCAACCGTAAATACAAACCGCTTTATCTTTTACACGGGGATGAACCCTATTTTATCGACCTGGTAAGCAATTACGTTGAGCATAAATTATTACCCGATGCCGAAAAGGGTTTTAACCAGACCGTGCTGTATGGCAAGGATACGGATATTATGACGGTGCTAAATGCGGCCAAACGTTACCCAATGATGGCCGATTACCAGGTAGTGCTGGTAAAAGAAGCCCAGGAAATGAAATGGGGCAACGAAAGCGATGATAAAAAAGGTATTAACCCCCTGCTTAGCTACCTTGAAAACCCGCTAACCGGTACCATACTGGTGTTTTGCTATAAATACGGCAAGTTTGATAAGCGCAAAAAAACCTATAAAGCCATTGAAAAAAATGGGATTATTTTTGAATCGGCTGCCTTATATGATAGCAAGATACCCGCCTGGATAGAAACGTACCTCATCGAAAAAGGATATAAAATTAACCAGCAGGCATCGTTAATGTTAGCTGAATATTTGGGTAATGACCTGTCAAAAATTGTAAATGAACTGGATAAGCTGATGCTTAATGTGGCTGCCGGGCAGGAAATAACCCTTAAACATATCCATGATAATATCGGCATAAGCAAAGAATACAATGTTTTTGAATTGCAAACCGCTTTGAGTAGAAAAGACGCTTTAAAGGTTAACCGTATCATTAATTATTTCGAGGCTAACCCCAAAGCTAACCCTATGGTGCTGGTATTGGGCAACCTGAACAACTTTTTTAGTAAAGTGTTGATCTATCATTATTCGAAGGACAGATCGCCCCAAAACCTTGCCCGAGAATTGGGCATAAGCCCTTTTTTTATAAAAGATTATGAGCAGGCGGCGCGCAGCTACCCGGATAATAAAACCAAACAAATTATAAGCTACCTGCGCGAATATGATGTAAAAAGCAAGGGTGTTGAATCAAACACCGACGCAGGCGGCCTGATGAAGGAGTTGATGTTTAAGATATTGCATTGAGGTTGCTGTAAAGATATTAATATCGAATAATGAATGTTGAATATCGAATGCCGAAATTCCTTCATTATTCAACATTCGATCCCGATAGCTATCGGGAGGGTGTTCGATATTATTTACCCCCGCCCGAACTGCCGCCGCCCGATGGAGGCGCGCCCATACCGCCACCCTGGTCGTCTTTCTTAAGGTCATCATTATTTACTCCTTTCTTTTTCTCCATGGGGTTGCTAAAGGTTGTTTTACCAAAACTATAGCTAAAGGTTATGCCAAACGAGCGGAAAGGAAACTGCGTGTACCTGGTTTGCGAAAAGCCGGGGCTTGAAATACTCGAGTTAAAGTTTTCATACAAGCTCAACGGGTTAACCATATTTAACCCAAGCGATGCCTTTTTATTATCAAACTGTTTGCGTAAACCCAGCGCGTAGTAGTAAAAACCCGGGTTGGTACCTTGTATAGTATGAACGGGTGAAACGCCTATCCCGAAAAGTTCAGCAATAAAACCGTTATCCATCGCTACCGAAGCGCTGCCGAATAGGGTATACTGTATAGAAGTGCCCTTGCTTGATTGCTGGAACAAATAAGCAAGTGACGGGTCGGGAGTGAAAGTATACGCATTTATACTGCTGCGTATGGTTAATATTTTTATGGGGTTTACCGATCCGTAAAAACTCGCGCCCCATGAGTGCAGGCTACCAATATTCTGATAGCGTGTTAAGGTTGCCGGTAAGGTGTCTTTAGCGCTGATATATACAGTTGGGTGGGCAATACCTTCTATATGGTCGGATGTGGCTTTGTAATAAACCGAAAAGTTTAGCAGCGACGATTTTATAAAGGTGTTAAAATTCAGCTCGACCGTTTGCGAAATTTCAGGCAGTAATTGCGGGTTCCCCTGTGTTTCGCTTTGTATGCTGCTGGTATTTAAAAACGGGTTCAAAAATTGCAGGCTTGGGCGCTGTATACGCTTGCTGTAGCTTAATTTAATAGTATTCGAAGGGTTAATTTGCTTTTGCAACGTTAAGCTCGGTATAAAAACACCGTACGAACTATGAAATGTTACCACATTGCTTTGCAGTAAACTATTCGGCTGGCCGTCAATTTCAGTATCTTCATAACGCGCACCGGCCATAACAGCATAACCCTTTTTTAAAGTAAGTGTTAAAACACCATACCCGGCATATACATCCTGGTTATAGCCGTAATTGTTTGAGTTTACGGCATCAAAAATATAGTTGCCGGTGCTGTTTAAATTAAAATTACTGTAATCGCTGCTTAAGCGCCTGAATATGCTTTTGCCCCCCGCCTCCACTTTTAACAGTTTGCTTACCGGCAAAGTATAATCGGCCTGCACGGTGTATTCGTTATTGGTACCATTGTTAAATCCGTTCGAGCTTGGGTTTACGGCAGTGTAATTGTACACATAGTTGGTATTGATAATACTGTGGCTCCATTGTGCCGAAATATCAAGGTCATGGCCCTGCTTTTTAAACTTGTGGTCGTAGTCGGCGCTCCAGTCAAACCCCGATAGGGTATTGTTTGATAAGGTTGTACCGGTGTACATGGCGTTGGCCGATGCTATTTTGTTGGCCTGCACCACGTCGCTTTGCGCCCCGTTTATATCAAAACCGCCCTCTGTTAAACGGAAACTGGATGATATGGAATTATATTCATTAAATGAATAATCCGCGTTAAACGACCCCATTAACGCGTGGCGCTTTATGTTACTTGTCGCGTGATAGTGGGTATAGCTGCTGGTATCGCCTTTTGAAATAGTTTGGGTAAAATCAGTAGGCGTGGTTTGCGGCCAGGTGAGGTTACCGCTTAAATTAGCCGAAAAGCTAAAGCGGTTCTTATTATAATTTAAGTTGAAGTTACCGTTGTTTTGCTTGGTGCCGATACCGCCGCTTATTGAACCGCTTACCCCCGATACATTTTTTGATTTGGTAATAATGTTGATAATACCCGCCGAGCCTTCCGCGTCGTATTTTGCCGACGGTGAAGTAATTACCTCAATGGTTTTTATCTGGTCGGCGGGGATAGATTTTAACGCGTCTGATAAACTGGTTGAGGTAATACCCGACGGCCTTCCGTTTATTAAAACCTTTACATTTTGGTCGCCGCGTATAGCCACATTACCGTTAATATCAACCGTTACCAGCGGAACCTTCTGCAAAACATCAGCGGCATTGCCGCCTGCCGCTGTAAGGTCCTTCTCGGCGTTGTAAACAATTTTATCAATGCGGTTCTCTATTAATGGTGTGGTGCTGGCTATGGTAACCTCGTTTAATGCCTTTGCGCTTGGCCGAAAAATAACATTGCCTAAACTTTTATCAGGTTTTGAAGGCGTAGTTTCTACCGGGTTAACAATTTTGGTTGCATAACCTATAAATGATACCTCTATTCTATACCTTCCGGGATGGATGTTATCTAACTTAAAGTTTCCTTTTTCGTCGGCTAAAATACCGCCAACAGGCGATTTGCCAACGCTTCTGAACAAGGTTATGGTAGCATAATCTACCGGCTTTTTAGTAATGGAATCTATAACTGTTCCTGATATTCTCCCCACAACGGACGGCCCACCGCCAACACCAAACTGCGCTTTAGCCGAAATAACAGAACAAATTATTATTAGAAGTAAAATTATACGCTTCATTCTTTAGAAATTTTTTGCTTTTGGAGGCAAAAATACTTCAAATGTTACAATGAAACGCCCTATTTCTTATAATAATACGTCAAAGGGATGTAATACTTAAACTAAGAAGAAAAGTGGATTGCATGATACACTGTTCATAAGTGTTCACGCAGCGTTCACGGGCGTTCACGCTCCAAAACGTGAACATTGTAAAACGCTCTAAACCACCATATTAACAATACGCCCCTTAACTACAATTACCTTTTTTGGTGGTTTTCCATCGAGGTATTTCTGTACATCGGCATTGGCCAGTACAAATTCCTCCACTTCCTTTTGCTCGAGGCTAAGCGGAATGTTCAGGTTCATTTTGGTTTTACCGTTAATGGAAACCGGGTAGGCAAATTCATCCTCCACCAAATAAGCCGGGTTATATTTCGGATAGGACGCATACGATAACGTACCGGCCTTGTTACCCAGCATCACCCAAAGTTCCTCGCAAATATGCGGCGCGTAGGACGATAGGGTAATAACCAGGTCCTGCAAAACCTGGCGGTTATTGCATTTTAGGTCGGTTAGTTCATTTACAGCAATCATAAAGCTGGAAACCGAGGTATTGAACGAAAAACGCTCAATATCTTCCTCTACCTTGCGGATGATCTTGTGCAGTGATTTTAGCTCGGCTTTTGTTGGTTCGGCACCTGATACACTAAACTCCCAGGCATCATTATGGAACAACCGCCAAAACTTACGCAGGAACTTAAATACACCTTCAATTCCATTGGTGTTCCAGGGTTTGCTTTGCTCCAGCGGACCTAAAAACATTTCATACATGCGCAGGGTATCGGCGCCGTAACGGGCAATCAGATCATCCGGGTTAACTACATTGAATTTGGATTTGGACATTTTTTCAACCTCAACGCCGCAGATGTAAGCCCCCTCCCGGCCTCCCCCGGTTGGGGAGGAGATAGAACCATCTTCTAAAATCAATATTGCATTCTCATATTCAGCGCGTGATTTCCTGAACTTATTAATATCTAATTCATCATTATCCACTATGTTTACATCAACATGAATACCATTAAAATATCCAAATTCTGGAACATGATTAGCTTCAGCAACCTCTATACCTGGAAATATAGGATCAATTGTTTTTAACAAATTATAAAACTCTTTCTTGTTTTCCTTTTTTAGATATTTATTTATTAACCCTACTGAAAAATATATAGGATTTTCGTCGGGAATATACCCGGCTAATGTAAAAATTGATTTTTGCAGTCGATACATAATACTACTGCGCCCCTGTATCATCCCCTGGTTAATCAGCTTTTTAAACGGTTCTTCCACAATTACCAACCCTATATCTTTCAAAAACTTGTTCCAGAAACGGCTGTACAGCAAATGGCCTGTTGCATGTTCGCTCCCGCCGATGTAGAGGTCAACATCCTTCCAATATTCAATAGCTTGTTTAGAGGCAAACTCCTTATCGTTATGCGCGTCCATATAGCGGTACCAGTACCAGCTTGATCCGGCCCAGCCCGGCATGGTGGAGAGTTCGTAGGCATAGCCTGCCCCCTCTTGACTCTGGACTCCTGACTCCTGACTCTTATAACTCCATCCCTCCGCTCTGCCCAACGGTGGTTCGCCGCTTTCGGTTGGCAGGTATTTATCTACTTCGGGTAATAATAGCGGCAGGTCGCTTTCGCTTATTAAATGCGGTAAACCTTCCTTAAAATATACCGGCACAGGTTCGCCCCAATAACGCTGGCGGCCAAATATGGCGTCGCGCATACGGAAGTTTATTTTTGCTTTCCCAACACCTATCTCTTCGAGTTTCGCAATTACAGCGGCTGTACCTTCTTTATAGGTAAGGCCGTTCATAAAATCCGAATTTATATAGCGCCCCTCCTTAGTAGGGTCGGCTTCGGTTTCAATGTTTTGTATATCCATGATCGGCACTATCGGCAGGCCAAAATGTTTGGCAAACAAATAATCACGCTGGTCGCCTGATGGCACGGCCATTACCGCACCGGTTCCGTAACCCGCCAGCACATAATCAGCAATATAAACGGGCACTTTTTCATTCGTAAGCGGGTTAAGCACATAGCTGCCGGTAAACGCGCCCGATACCGTTTTAGCGTCAGCCATACGGTCAAGCTCTGATTTCTTTTTTGTTTGGGCGATATAGGCTTCAATTTCACCTTTTTGTTCGGGTGTAGTTAGTTCCCCCACCAACTCATGCTCGGGGGCAATTACAAAAAATGTTACCCCGAAAATGGTGTCAACGCGGGTAGTGAAAACTTCAATAAACTCTTGACTCCTGACTCTTAATTCTTGATTCTCAATAGGGAACTTAACTGACGCTCCTATACTTTTCCCTATCCAGTTGCGCTGCATTTCTTTCAGGGGTTCGGGCCAGTCAATGGTGTCTAACCCTTGCAATAAACGATCGGCGTATGCGGTAATGCGCATGCTCCACTGCATCATTTTCTTTTGCTCAACCGGGTAGCCGCCGCGCTCGCTGAAACCATCTTTTACTTCATCATTGGCTAAAACCGTTCCTAAAGCGGGGCACCAGTTCACCGTACTTTCGCGCAGGTAGGTTAAGCGGTATTTTAATAGCTCTTCTTGTTGTTCGGTTGGGGTTTTAGCCTTCCATTCACCTGCTGTAAAAGCGGCAACTTCTTCATCACAAACCGCGTCAACTCCGACCGAACCATTTTTTTCGAAATGTGCAACCAATTTGGTAATTGATTCGGCTTTATCGGCCGATTTATTATACCAGGAATTGAACAGCTGCATAAATATCCACTGCGTCCATTTATAATAACCGGGCGAACTGGTGCGCACTTCGCGGCTCCAGTCGAACGAAAACCCGATCTGGTCAAGCTGACGGCGGTAAGTAGCAATGTTAGCTTCGGTAGTAACGGCAGGATGCTGCCCGGTTTGTATAGCATATTGCTCGGCGGGTAATCCGAATGAATCATAACCCATGGGGTGCAACACGTTGAAACCCTTTAAACGCTTATATCGTGCAAAAATATCAGAAGCGATATAGCCCAGCGGATGCCCCACATGTAGCCCCACACCCGATGGGTAAGGGAACATATCCAGCACATAATACTTGGGTTTGGTGGATTTATCTTCAGCTTTGAAAGTTTGGTTATCGGCCCAAAACTGCTGCCACTTTTGCTCTATATCTTTAAATTGATAGTCCATTGCTTAATTCGCGGTAATAAGCTGCGAAATTAAGAAAATCTCTATTAGTTTGGTAGTTAATTGTAGCAGACCTATTTCCTCATCTTCAAAATGCCCAAAACCTCGCCATCAGGCAAGGTGGCGTCAACCCTTTTAACGGGTTCATAGCCCATTGCGGTATAAAGCGGCACACCCGGCAGCGTGGCGCCTAACTCAAAACGGGTAAAGCCATTTGCTTTTGCCGCGGTTTCGCAAATAGTAATAATATGGCGGCCTATGCCCTGCCTTACATAGCCGGGATGAACAAAAAACGCCCTTATCCGAGCAGCGTCATGTGTTGGGTCAAGCAGCGGGTCGGCTTCCTCTTTATACTGATCGCCGCCAAATAGCGTGTCACGCTTGCTCCAGCCGCCACAGCCAATTAAGCTGTTATCCATTTCGGCAACATAATAAGTGCCATCAATAATTAGTTGTGTATCCACGCCAAACAGATATTTGAGCGAACTTTCTATTTGGGCATCTGTATAATAACCGGTGCCTAACCCGCGAACAGACAATGCTATTAACTGTTGCAGTTCTGGTATATCCTCAAACGTAGCAAGGCGGGTGGTAAGCGGCATAACTATTCGCTTAATACATCAACGCAATTTTTAGCCAACACGGCAAGTCTGGCATTTAATGATTGCAATGCTGTTGTATCTTTTATATTCCTGTATAATAGTTTGATAAGCGCCAGCGTTTCGTCGCTCGGGTCGCAGGCCTGGGCTTTTTCTAAATGGGGCAACGCTTTAAGCACCGCCTTTTTGTATTGCTCAAATAGCTGCTGCCAGTCTGCCGTACCGGGTGTTGCTGCCTGTAATTTATCGTTCAGTTGTTTTGCTGGTATTAAATACAAATAGCCCAGCGCGCGGTGCGCGACATAAAAATTCGGCTCGGCGGCGGCCACCAGTTCGTAATATGGGATGGCCTTATCTGGTTGGTGGCTATCCTCATATACTTTGGCAATCCCATTATAAAAACTTATCCTGCTTTTCGCCGGCAATTTAGCTGCATTGGGCAATATAGCCTCGCCCAATTTTAGTGATTTAGGTAAATCACCGTAAAATCTTGCGTTGTTAAAATTAAGGTACTGGTCGTAAACCGCATCAGCAGTTTGCGATTTTGCTAAATGGGTAAGGCAGAGTATAAATAGCAGGAGGAATGTTTTTTTAGGCATGGGGCAAATATAAATCAAACACGTTAGACTTACGAAGTTTTTAAAACTTCGTAAGTCTTTCAAGTTCTTTTATTAAATTACACTCATGCAATTTCTACTAAAAAACGGCGCGAGTAAAAAAGAAATGGAAGCCATAGATAGGAAACTTTTTAAAAGAAAAACTTCCGGCGGTTTTAATGCGAAAAAATATAATGGTATGTTGTCTTTAAAAGACGAGCCATTGGCCATTCAATTAAAATTAAGAGATGAGTAGAATTATTAATCATTAAACAATGGCTTTAATACGCTAATAGCAAAATGTTCTATATTGTCTAATTCTACATTTCTCGTTGCATGAAACTTAAACTTCAATTCCTTTATATTGGCGTTTACGTTTTTTTGCGCTTCTTGAAATTGTTTTAAATCCATAATTGAACTTTCAATTAATTTATTCTTTGTGGTTTTATTTAATCTTGGAATATTGTACCCAAGTTTATAAAAATGTTCCACAAGCATTTTCTTATTAAAAGTATGACTTCTGAAATCAGCTGCTAATTCTCGCAAACGAATTTTTCCAGCACGAGTGGTTTTACCCACATATAAAATCTCATCGTCATTCATAACTATATATACTCCCATTTCATTAATAGTCATCAAATCACTGTAATTTAAAAAAGTCGAATTTATAGCCTGATCTAATTCCCTTTTTAACCATTCTATTCTTTGTTCAATCGATCCAGTTCTAAAATATTTTTCCATTGGAGTTTTTTGGCATTAAAATAATTATTCCTCAATGTACAATTAATTCCGAAATCCCACTTCCGAAATCCGAAATCCTCACAAAAATTCCATTCTAAATCCTATCTTTGCCCATGCAAGAAAAAATCCTCATTCTTGACTTCGGCTCGCAGTTTACACAACTCATCGCGCGCCGGGTTAGGGAGCTCAATATTTACTGCGAGATCCACCCTTTTAATCATATCCCCGAATTCGACAGCAGCTTAAAAGGCGTTATCCTTTCAGGCAGTCCGTACTCGGTACGCCAGGAAGACGCCCTGCATTTTGATTTCGCGCAATTCCACGGGAAACTGCCCATTTTGGCGGTTTGTTATGGCGCGCAATATTTGGCGCATTTTCACGGCGGCGAGGTTTTGCCGTCGAGCACACGCGAGTATGGCCGGGCCAACCTGCAATATATCAACCAGGAAAACCCGCTGTTTAAGCAAATACCTTCTGGTTCGCAGGTATGGATGTCTCATGGCGATACCATTGCCAGCATTGCCGGTAATTTTGAGATCATTGCCAGTACCGATAGCGTAAGGGTTGCCGCTTACCAGATACAGGGTACACAAACATACGGCATACAGTTCCACCCCGAGGTTACCCATAGTTTGGATGGCAAACAACTGCTACAAAACTTTTTGGTTGATATTTGCGGCTGCGCGCAGGACTGGACGCCCGATTCGTTCATTGAAACTACCATTGCCGCGCTCAAAGAAAAATTGGGCGATGATAAAGTGGTGCTCGGCCTTTCGGGGGGCGTTGATTCATCGGTAGCGGCAGTATTGCTGCACCATGCCATCGGCAAAAACCTGCATTGCATATTTGTTGATAATGGTTTGCTGCGCAAGGATGAATACCAATCGGTGCTCGACTCGTACCAGCACATGGGCCTCAACATAAAAGGTATTGATGCCAAACAACGGTTTTACGACGCGCTAAAAGGTTTGTCTGATCCTGAAAAAAAACGCAAAGCCATTGGCCGCGTATTTATTGAAGTATTTGATGATGCCGCGCACGAGGTGCAGGACGTAAAATGGCTCGGGCAGGGCACTATTTATCCCGATGTTATTGAATCGGTATCGGTAAAAGGGCCGTCGGCTACCATTAAATCGCACCATAACGTTGGGGGCCTGCCCGATTTTATGAAACTGAAGGTAGTTGAGCCATTAAATACCTTGTTTAAGGATGAAGTGCGCCGCGTGGGCAAAGCTTTGCACATTGATGATAATATATTAGGGCGTCACCCATTCCCCGGCCCGGGGCTGGCTATCAGGATATTAGGCGATGTTACGCCCGAAAAAGTTGCTATATTACAGGAAGCCGATGCGATTTATATCAACAATTTGCGTACTGGCGGTGTTTATGATAAAGTTTGGCAGGCCGGCGCTATATTTTTGCCGGTACAGTCGGTAGGCGTTATGGGCGATGAACGTACTTATGAGAACGTTATTTGCCTGCGCGCGGTAGAATCGTTGGACGGAATGACGGCCGATTGGTGCCATTTACCTTATGACCTGCTGGCCAAAATATCAAACGAGATCATTAACAATGTAAAGGGAATTAACCGGGTAGTATATGATATCAGTTCGAAACCGCCTGCCACAATTGAGTGGGAATAAGTGGTTACTTTATTTAGGAATAGCGCTGGCAGCGGCAGCGTGTACACCCAAACTACATCCGCCTCCCCCTCCTCCCGTAAAAGTTGAAACTGAAAAACCTGTTGTTAAGCCCATAGTACCCCCGGCAGTAAAACCTCCGCCAAAGCAGGTTACCATCTCGTTGCTGCTGCCGTTTGAGTTAGACCGCCTTAACCCCGGCTCCAGTTATACCGCTGCTGGTTTAAAACAGGCAGGCATTGCGTTAGATTATTACCAGGGGTTTAAACTCGCGCTCGATTCATTGACCGCGCTGGGTTATAATTATAAACTGGTAGTTTATGATACCAAAGGGTTGCCCGCACAGGCCCACGCAATGGCGTACAACCCGCAAATACGGGCAAGCGACCTCATAGTAGGCCCCGTGTTTCCCGACGACCTGAAGGCTTTTACGGGCGTATTAACCAGTGAACGCAAATTGATCATTTCGCCGCTGTCGCCCGCCAAACCATCAACTTTTAATAACCAAAACCTGGTAACCGTTATGCCCCCGCTGGAGTACCATGCAAAAGCCGCGGCCGGTTATATTAATTCGCGCATAAAACCCCGGAAAATATTTATTCTGAAATCAGGGTATTCAGAGGACAATGAATACATCACCCCTTTTAAAAATACTATTGATAGTTTAAGCAAAGGGCAGGTCCAGGTAGTTCAGTTAACCGTGGTAAGGGGGCAATTAAGTAGTTTACTCCCGCAGCTTTCTGCAAGCAGCGCGAACGTTTTTGTTATCCCATCAACCAACGAAGCGTTTTTAATGGTTACTATGCGCGCGCTCGATTCATTGGCGAAAACCTACCCGGTTATTTTGTTTGGCCACCCCAGCTGGGAGAAATTCGGCTTTTTACATGCCGATATTTTGCAGCGGCTCAAAACGCATATTACCTCGGCCGAACATGTGGATTATAAAGCTGCGGCTATGCTGAATTTTCTGCATAGTTATAGAAATGCCTATCATATTGAACCCAGCGAATATGCTATTAAAGGGTTTGATGAGGGTTTGTATTTTGGAAAATTGCTGGGTGAAAATAACGGTGAAATAAATAATTTAGCAGGTGCCGGTTTTACAGGTTTACATAACGATTTCCATTTTATAAAAAAACCGGGGTTAGGGTACATTAATACGCATGTAAATATTATGGATTACCGTAATTATGAATTAAGAAAGACCGAATGAAGGCGCTCAACCAGCTTAAAACATTTCAGCGCATTTTGGGCGAATACCCTGCAGAAACACCTTTAAGCAAATTTTTGCCCGGCTTCTATCGCCAGAATAAACAAATGGGCTCGACCGACAGGCGGGTAGCCAACCGGCTGGTGTATAATTATTTTCGTTTAGGCAAGGCATTGTGGAACACCCCTACCGAAGACAGGCTGATGGTTGCCGAGTTTTTATGCAATACACAGGTCAATTCATTCCTGCAGCATTTTAAACCCGATTGGGCGACTTGTATTAATTTCACCATTGAAGAAAAGATAGCGCTTGTACTTAAAACTTATCCGGCTTTTAAGTTGGCTGATATTTTCCCGTGGGCCGATCAGCTATCACCGGGTATTGATAAAACTGCGTTCCTGCAATCGTTTTTTGTACAGCCCGACCTGTTTATCCATGTGCATAATGGTTATGACCATTTGGTAAAGGCCGAATTGAGCAAAGCAGAAATCGTTTTTAAGGATGAGGGCAATGGTTGCTTGGCGTTGCCCAATGGTACACGATTGGAAGCTATCTTCCCTAACCAGCATTGGTTCGAGGTGCAGGATCATTCGTCGCAACAAACCGCCAGCTTTTTTAAACCTCAAAAATGGGATGCCTGGTGGGATGCCTGCGCGGCTTCGGGCGGTAAATCGCTGCTGCTACATGAACTGGAGCCCAATATAAAATTAGTAGTGTCTGACATCCGCGAATCCATCCTTGCTAACCTGGATGAACGTTTCAGGGCGGCGGGCTTGCTCAAATACCAGCGCAAAACCCTCGATCTTACCCAAAATGTAGATCAAACCCTGCATGATTACGAGTTTGACGGCATTATTTTAGACGCCCCCTGCAGCGGGTCGGGCACCTGGGGACGTACACCCGAAATGATAGCCCAGTTTGAACCGCAAAAAATGGAATTCTTTCAGCGCCTGCAAAAAACCATAGCCGCCAATGTGATCAAATTTTTAAAGCCCGGTAAGCCGCTCATCTACATAACCTGCTCGGCCTTTAAAGCCGAGAATGAGGACGTAGTTGAGTATTTGGTGAAGGAATGCGGTATGAAGCTGGAGGAAGTAAAAGTTTTAAAGGGGTATGAATATAAGGCGGATACAATGTTTGTGGCGAGACTTAGCCCCCCAACCTCCGCCTAATGGCGGAGAAGTTTTTGAAGTAACCCTTTTTCGTGTCATTTCGACCATAGGGAGAAATCTATACATCTACAAATCCGAACGCGTGTATAGATTTCTCGCTCGTACCTCGTTCGAAATGACACGAATTATATATTTCTATAACATTTTCCTTACAAACACCATTTCCCACCTATCTGTTATCCATGTACTTTAAGTGTTGTTACGCAATTGTTATCTTTACAGCCCGTATAACCAATAACCCATTATGTCAAGCTACAGGTCAGTTATCAAAATATCAGCTATCGTATTGTTTTCGGCGGCAACGCTTTTACTCGCTTTTACAGGGGATATCCCTAAAAAGCCCGACGAAAGCCGCTTTACCCCCGTGGCACTTACCCAGCCCGGCGACCTTGACGAGCCCAACACTTTTGAAGTGCTTAATGATGGCCGCGTTTTCATCAGCGAACGCAAGGGAGCCATTAAATTATACGACCCCATAACCAAACAAACAAAGGTAATTGCCACTATCCCGGTAAATACCAAATATACCAGCGCGAAAGGTACTGTAACCGAAGCCGAAGAAGGCCTTTTAGGGCTTACCGTTGACCCTAACTTCGATAAAAATCATTGGCTGTACACTTTTTATTCTCATCCAACCGAAAAAAAATGGATGCTTACCCGCTGGAAATTTGAGAACGACGCTTTAGTGGCGGGTTCAGAAAAAATATTGCTGCAATTTGAAACCCAGCGCGAAGTTTGCTGCCATACCGGCGGCGGCATGACCTGGGATGCCAAACACGACCTGTACCTAACCGTAGGAAACAATACCGGCGCGTTATTATCTTCATCAACCGATGAGCGCCCCAGCAGGGTGCATTGGGACGATCAGCGCGGAACAGCCAATACCAATAGCCTGATAGGGAAAATATTACGCATACACCCCGAACCTGACGGTACTTATACCGTTCCGCAGGGAAACTTGTTTCCGAAAGGCATGGCTAAAACCCGCCCTGAAATTTATACCATGGGCCACCGTAACCCGTGGCGGCCATCCATCGACAGTAAAACAGGCTGGCTGTATTGGGGGGATATTGGCCCCGACGCGACAGAGAACAGCGAGCGAGCCCCGCAGGGGTATGACGAGCTTAACCAGGCGCGCAAACCGGGGTTTTTTGGCTGGCCCTATTTTGTGGGACCAAATGCACCATACAACATATTTGATTATGACTCGGGGGATCTTGGTCCGCCGAAGGACCCTAAAAAGCCTATAAACAACTCCGTTAATAATACCGGTTTAAAAGAACTGCCCCCGGTTGCGCCGCCTTTTATTTATTATCCTTATTCGGCTTCGCCGGAGTTTCCGCTGGTAGGCAGCGGCAGTCGCAGTTCGGTTGGAGGGCCTATTTATCATCGGGCAGACCGCCCTAAAGCCAAACGCCCCTGGCCCGCTTATTACGAAGGCAAGTGGCTGGCTACCGACCTGGCGCGTGGCTGGATCATGGCTATCTCCATGAAAGCTAACGGCGATTACCTGGGTATGGAACAATTCCTGCCGTCATACCACCCTATTGAGCCTATAGATATGAAATTTGGTCCCGACGGCGACCTGTATGTACTAGAGTATGGCAGCGTTTGGTTCGGCAAAAGCGACAATGCCAAATTGGTGCGCATAGAATATAACGCGGGTAACCGTAAGCCAACCGTAATGGCGTCAACCAGTAAGCAGGGAGGCAGCGTTCCGTTAACGCTTACGTTATCATCAGCAGGAACTTACGATGCCGACGGCGATAAACTAAAATATAGCTGGAAAGTAACCGGCACGGGTATGCAGCCAAAACTATATGCCGTAGCTAACCCCGCCATCACCCTAACTAAACCCGGCGTTTATATGGCCGCGTTAACCGTTACCGATATACACGGGGCAAGCAACAGCAAAACCGTAAAAATAATTGCCGGTAACGAGGCGCCGGTTGTAAAGATCGACCTGTCGGGTAACAGTTCCTTCTATTTTAACAATAAACCCGTTAACTACGATATCAGCGTGAGCGATAAGGAAGATGGCAGCCTGGCAGCAGGTACCATTAAACCATCACAAGTTTCGGTAAGTATAAATTATACATCGGAAGGATTTGACATGGAACAGGTGGCACAGGAGGAAAGCAGTGTAGACGCGTCTACCCAGTTTGCCGTCGCGCAGGCCCTGGTAAGCCATACCGACTGCAAAAACTGCCATAGCATTAACGCGGTGAATGTAGCGCCGAGCTTTACCGATATATCGGCGAAATACAAAGATAATCCCGCGGAAATTGAACGTTTGGCAACTACTATCCGCAATGGCGGCAGCGGGCACTGGAACAGGCCAATAGCCATGCCTGCCCATCCCGGCATTACGCTGAATGACGCGCGCACTATTGTCAACTACATTATTAATATCACCAATAAAAATATCAATACCCTACCTGTAAAGGGCGCTTATACGCCTAAAGTACCTGCTGAAGATAATGGTAACGGAAGCTATATTATACGCGCCGCTTATACCGACAGGGGCAATAAAAATATCCCGAAACAAACTACCGTATCAACCCTAATTTTGCATAACCCGCAGGTAGGCGCGGCGCTTGCCCCCATAATGAAGGGGGTAAGTGTAAAAGTTAACGGCCTTAACGGAACAACCAATGTGGTAGCGCGTAAAGATGGTTATATAGGCTTTAAAAAGCTGGATATGACCGGCATTAAGCAACTGGAACTGGCGGCCACCGCAACCACGCTTGCCAATAACCCCGGCGGCGCCATTGAAGTAAGGCTCGATTCGCCAACTGGTACATTATTAGGCCAAACCAAAGTTGAACAGGCCGATCAAAACCCCAGTGATGTAAAATGGTTAAAAACCGATATTAAAGAGAGCACAGGCATACATGATGTTTACTTCGTATTTAAAAATGATAAAGCAAAACCATTGGATGCGTTGCTATTATTTGGGATGATAAGGTTTGAATAAGCCAGCTCAAACCCTTGATGGTTTTAAGCTTACACATAAAAGCGCGTGTCATTTCGATAGAGCAGAGGGGAAATGTGGAGGGTGCGAAAGAGAAATCTTATACATTATGCAAAGTTCATTATGCATGGCGTATAAAAATAAAATTACGGCCAAATAAAATCTTTAGCATGTTGACTTTCGGGGCCAAACCATTCTTCTGCCGATTCTTTGTAAATACGAGTTCCATCTTTATTAGTTCTTATTAATATCAATTCTCCCACCGGTGCGCCATGTAGATATCGTAGCCGACCATTAGAATCAAATTTTATTTTCCCCTCTTTAAATAACTTTTCGAATATTACCCACAAATTTAAATTGTCCTTGGTAATTTTTATTCTTTTTACAGGATCGCTTTTATTTGATTCCTGCCCTAATATTTTTTTTAAAAAACTCATTTTAAAGTTCAGTTATTGCTACCTGAAAATACGATTAATTATTATAATAATGAATCGAACAAATATCCAGAGCTTAGAAAACTCCTATTCTATTTCACCCGCTTTAATGTCCCCTGGAAATTCGTTCCCTGGAAACCCACGGTAACATCCATTTTATCTCCCTCCAGTTTTCCTTTGATATAGGATACGGCGATACCGTTATACGAAAATGGTTTAAACGTTATGTCGCTGCCGGTTATAATGCCGTTGGTTAACGGAATATCACCGATCTCGGTGGATACCGTTCCGGTTATTTTGCCATTGTCTTCTTTCATGTTTACGGTAATATCATACAGCCCCGCAATGGTGCCCGACCACCGGCCACTCACACTTTCGGCGAAACATACAGCCGCGATCAGTAAAATACCTAACAATAACAATGCGCCTTTCTTCATCCTGCAAAATTAAGTAATTATAAAGTATAACGAAAACATACTAATTTTAGCGTATGAAATCACCGGGGCGCAGATCGGCAATAAAAAATATACTGGCAGGAACGGGGGCAATAGCCGCCGGAACCCTGTCTTCTTATAAATCTGCAGAACAAAAGCCTTACCATTTAAAAGGAAATATTAATCACGCGGTTTGCTGGTGGTGCTTTAAGGATATACCCTTAGATACGCTTTGTGCCGAAGCCAAAGCAATGGGTATAAAAGGGATAGACCTGGTTGGCCCCGATGATTGGCCCACGCTAAAAAAATACGGATTAACCTCATCCATGTGTAACGGCGCCGAGATCAGCATACCAAAAGGATGGAACGATAAACAGTATCACCAGGCACTTATTGACAACTATACCGATATGATACCCCGCGTCGCCGCTGCCGGGTATAAAAACCTGATATGTTTTAGCGGCAACCGCAACGGCATGGATGATGAAACCGGCTGGGCCAATTGCGCCGAGGGTTTAAAGAAAATTTTACCGCTTGCAGAAAAACACGGCGTTATTATTTCAATGGAATTGCTGAACAGCAAACTCACCCATAAAGATTACCAATGCGACCGTACCGAATGGGGTGTAACGCTGGTGAAACGGCTTGGGTCACCAAATTTTAAATTGCTGTATGATATTTTCCACATGCAGATGGATGAGGGCGATGTGATAGATACCATACGGGCCAATCACCAATACATATCACACTACCATGTGGCCGGGGTACCGGGGCGGCATGAGCCTGATGATACGCAGGAAATTTATTACCCGGCAATAATGAAAGCCATAAAGGAAACCGGCTTTACCGATTTTGTGGCCCAGGAGTATCTGCCCAAAGATCCGGACAAAAAAATAGCCTCTTTAAAAGAAGCTATTCGTATTTGTGATGTTTAACTACCCGTTATAGTTTGGCCATCCTGAGTGTAGCCTTCACGTTTTGGGTGCCAAAAGTAGTAGTTAACACCAGTTTATCGTCGGCAAAAACCCCTTTATAATAAACAGGTTTGCCGTTAAATGTGGTAGTAAATGAAATATTATTTCCATCAACTTTACCATCAGTAATAGTATTTTTTCCTAATTGAGCAGCTACGTAAGGGCTGTAACCGGTATCATCAGGGTTGTACCCTTTAGGGTTATTATCAACCAAAGCAAATTCGCCGGTTAATTTAGCCCCATCGGTTTTTAAATTAAGCGTAAGGTTGTACTGCCCTTCAATATATCCTTTCCAAAGGCCGTCAAATGTTCCCGCCAGGCATATCGCGATCACAGAAAAAAGTAAAACAGCCGATAACAATATTTTTTTCATTATTTCTAAAATTGATTTTTATTCAAAGTTTATCTGGCCACAAAATTAGGAAAATTATAAGAAACTTAGTGTAACAGTTTCGTTTTAAAAGTGTAAAGTTTGCGTATCACGGCTGGCGGCTACCCCTGCTTGTATAGAAACCTTGTTAGGCAATAAACCATATTCATCATAAATAACCAATTTGTTAAGGCCGGTTTTCAACCAGCATTCGGGAATATACAAACCGATTATTCTTATCTTTTCGGGATAACGGCCCAGGTTATGCCCGTTAACCCATACCGAGCCATAGCTTAAACTGGTAGTATTTACCCGCCAAATCGCGTGGGAATTTTTTAACGCAGGCAAGGTGAATGTGGCGCGGAAAAGCTGCGGGCTGTTATAAGGAACCTGCTGTATCCACAACGATCCAAAGTTATGTTTTAGCGGTACCCTGTAATATTTATCGTTAGACATTTGCTTATTACTGAGGACTTTCCAACCGTTACCAGGAGACATATCATACAGGTTGCCTCCGCTCATTAGCCATTTGTCTATTTTAGCTACCGGTCCTTTACCATCTGCCAGTTGCAGTGTTACAGGTCCCGTAAGACCCTTGGCGTCGATAGTATCTATTTCTCCTACCTTAAATATGAGTTTGTTACGCCCGTCATGCGCTGTAAAAAGCGCAAGCAGGTATTCATTTTCTTTATTTAAATGCAGGTTAATGGTTTTATTAAATACAGTTCCCGTATCGATCCGTTTGCCGTTTAAAAATAATTCGGCCCGGTCTTTAATACTCGTAAACCGCAGCGTATAGTTACCTGTTTCCTTAACTTTTATTTTAGTGCGATACCAGGCGTGCGCAGTAATATCACCATCAGCACCCATTTGCAGCGGATCGTTACTTTGTTTCCAATTTTTGTCATCATAATGCGGTAAAGCAGGGTCGGAAGCACCCTTGGTTTGCCAGGCGTTTAATTTTAATTTTGTAAGATGTTGTACCGGTGCATTCTTAGGACTAATTTTAATAACTGCCCCAACCGGCTTAAATATCCATACGGGATATTTGCCTTTATCCAACCATGCCTGTTCGGTAATTAAATTTAATTTATTGTTCTCGCTGATCAGATCGGCGGCATAAGCAGGGCCGATGATAATATTAGTTTGTCCGCCCGCTTCTGCAAACCAGCTGCGCGATGCGAATTGGTTATTGACCACCATTATGCGGATGCGCTGATTACCTGCTGAAAAGCTATATTCGGCAGGCGATGAAGGCAATATAATGGAACTAAAGCTCAATACACCATCCAACATTTTGAAGTTTGAAATACCCTGTGTGATCTTTATTTCACCGGCCACATTAAAATACAATTGAGCCAGCGAACCTGCTTCGCCATATATTAATAACGTAGTTGTATTTCCCTGCGGGATAATGCTATAAATGCGGGTTGGCGCCCATTCCAGCTTAACTTTTGGTGTTAGAGCATAATTTTGCACTACCGGCATTATTTCGCCTGGGGCCAGTTTTATTACGGTTGATGGCTGTATTTTGCTATTTACGGACGCATTCAGTTTAAATTGAATGGCAATGCTATCCGGGTTATCCAAAAAAGTTAGGGTAGCATCCGGGCTTTTACGTGCAGTAACTTTTATCGTTGTATCAGATACAATTAGCTTATTAGTTTCCGCGGCTTCACTATTTTCCAGTATACTCTGGAAACTTCTTGCAAACCAATTGGCCCGTTTAAAGCTGTAATAAATTGGCCGCAGATCGCCGGCCTGCCCCACTGATGCGCCGTAATCATAGGATGCGGCCATATCACGGTCGTTATTATAATCAAAATTGGTGCCGCCGTGTGCCATGTATACATTATACCCGTTACCGCCATGCGCAATTATTTTCCAGGTACGGCGGTCATAAATAGCAGAATCCTGGGGTTGGGGGCCATAGTGCAAAAACCATACGCCCCAGTATTCAGTAGAGAACCAGGGATTGGGCCGTGCGGGGTCATCCAGGCTGCTCCAGTCGCCGGCAGGGTCATTGCCCGAATGTAAGCCGCTAAAAAAGTAGGGGACTTCTAATCCCAGAGAAACGGTTTTATCAATTAAATGCCTGAAATAACCGTTAGGTGTAACTGTACCCCACGCGGCCCTATGCTCATTTTCTAACTGCACCATTATAACCGGGCCGCCGTGATCTATTTGATTATTGGCAACAATGGGAATAAGTTTATCGAAAAATCTATCAACAGCGGCTAAAAACAGTGGATTATCCTCGCGCACCCGCATTTGCGGGTTAACTTTTAACCAGATGGGGAAGCCGCCTGAATTCCATTCGCCGCAATAGTAAGGGCCCACACGCACAATGGCATACATACCCATATTCTTTATCATTTTCAGGAAGGCGTTAAGGTCATGATCGCCGATGAAATTAAATTGTCCTTCCTTAGCTTCGTGGAAGTTCCAGAAGGTATACATTTCAATGGCGTTGAAACCGGCGCGTTTCAGGCGCAGTAAACGGTCGTGCCATAGCGCGCGGGGTACACGGGCGTATTCCATTCCTGCGGATGCGATAAAGGTGCGTTTGCCATTAATTAAAAAACCCCGCTCATCATAATCAATAAAGGGTTTTGCTTTGGGGGCCGATGGAAAAATATGATCGTTGCGGGAAGGGGTGCCTGTACCTGGTTGGCATATAGCAGTTTTAACAGTAGTGAGAAACAAAAAAGCAAATAAAATATGCCGCATAAAATTCATTTACTATCTGATGTTATAACCAAATATTAAGGAGGGTCTTTTACTGTTACAAGTACTTAACGAACCCTGAAGATTTAATGGTATATCCCATTTCTTTATAAAATTCATGCGCGTCAACCCGTTCTTCACGGTTACCGCTATTTATCAAAATAGTGTTTAAACCTTGTTCAGCGGCCCAATCTTCGCAAGCCCGGATCAGTAGTTTACCAATTCCTTTTTTACGGCTGTTTTGTTTTACAATAAAAACGAGTATTCGCATATACATGCCATTTTTTTCATAAAATATTCCTTTACATAGCCCGGATACACCAACAATTTCTCCATTTGCCACAGCAACAATTGTTTTGTAATCAGGATGAGCAGAAATTATTTTGAAACGGCTTTCCATTTCGTTAACGGATGTATGATAGCCTAATTCGTTTATTAACAAAGTTAATTCTATTATATCATCAAAACCTAAATCGCGTATTATAACTTGCTGGACTGACATTTATTTGCAAAATAATAAAGCCTTTTTCTATACTTAACTAAAGATAGTTACTTAATACGAATCAAAGCCGGGATGTGAGATTTTTTGGTGTTTACCTCACTAAGAAATACGCAAAAGAAACCGGGTGAGCCTGAAAAGGCTATATACTATAAGGGGGGCCGCCAAAATATCAATGGTATAATGAACGTGCTGCACCAATAATAAAACGGCAAGTACTATTATAGCTGTAAAGGCTACTATTTTGTCATTCTTTTTCTGAAGGCATAAAAACATTAAGGTAACCGTAGCCGTATGGCCAGAGAAAAACAGATCTTTTGTGATGTTGCTTTCCCCATAAAAAATCCCGGTAACGGGGTCGGATAATGGAATTAACCCAACAGGCGGGTCAAGGGGGACCATGCTGATACTTATCATACGGGCCACACAAATAAATATTAACGTCCAAATAAAGATCAGCACAACAGATGGCCTGTGTATTGCCCTGTAGAATGCTAAAAACGACATTCCCCATATAATTGAAAAAATTGCAATGGAAACATTATGGCTTGGGATAGCTTCCAATAGTCTGTCGTGCAACACTACTCCCTTTACTTTTTGGACCTTATTGAAAAAAATGGGAAGTATAAACGCGATACCCATCAATACAATTAAACCCGATATTAATATGGAGCGTTTTGATGATGATTTGAATACCTCTTTCCATTTTTCCTTTAATGATAGATTTTTTGTTGTAGACACTTTAATAGTATAAGCCATAAGCCTCAAAAAGTAATTTGACAATCATATTAACAAGCCTAAGCCTATATTGTTGAGTGGCCGGGCTCAAATAAAAAAAGGAGACAACCGTAAATGGTTGTCTCCTCAACTTATTATTATGAAAAAATTAAACGCCGCTCAGTTTAAATGGTTCTCTGTAGTCGCGCTTTACAAATTGGTTCACTTCATCAAAATTAGTGATCTTCATATTCGCGGCATCCCATATTAAATTAAGGCCACGCGCAGGATAAACCGTACGACGGCCAAAACCTCCTCTGCCTCCTCTGCCTGCTGCCGGAGCCGCGCTTGCAGCAGCGTTCGCGTCAACAGGTGGTGCAGAAACCGGGGCCTTGGGTATATTATATCCCCTGATGGCCAGGTTGGCTACCAGCATATTTTCTGTTACCAAAGCGGCTTTTTCAAATGGTGAACTGGTTTCCATTTTTCCGTAACCGGCTAAACAGGCTTCAACCCATTGGCCATAGTGGCCATCCTGGCCGCCCTTAACCCTTGGATATTTTTGCGGAAGATTGATGACGTCGTCCATACGTGAAATGGGCAACAGGCGTGCATGGGCAGCATAACAGCCCGCCTGCATTTTGCCTTTGGTGCCTACAAATACCATTCCGCCGCCGCCTTCGCCATCAGCCATGAACATATCAGTAGGTTCTAATTCCTCGGGGCGTGGCGGCATTAACCCGCCATCCATCCAATGTATTTTTATATTTCCGGCTGATCTTTCTGTTTTAGGGAAAGTTAAAACACTGTAGCTTGAAGCAGGGCAATTATCAGGAAAAGCTTCTGATTTTGTATCCCGTCCGGGCTGACCCTGTGTGCTTTGTACTTCTGATACGTGGCCCAAGCCCAATACGGTCATAGGAGCTTCTAATATATGCGCGCCCATATCGCCAATTACGCCGGTTCCGTAATCCCACCAGCCCCGCCAGTTAAATGGTAATAACTTAATACCGCCATCCTTAACATCTGCATAAGGATATGGCTTTTCTTTAGCCGGGCCCTGCCATAAATTCCAGTCTAATGTAGTTGGCACGGGTGATGTTTTTTCGGGCCATTTCATGCCTCCCTGCGGCCATACCGGGCGGTTTGTCCAGGTATAAACGGTATGTACATCGCCGATAAGACCTGCCTCATACCATTCCCGCATTTGCCTAACGCCATCGGCTGATGATCCCTGGTTACCCATTTGAGTTACTACTTTATATTTCTTTGCCAGTTGCGCTAATACGCGCGCCTCATAAATATCGTGTGTTAAAGGTTTTTGCACCCAAATGTGTTTGTGCAGCTGCATAACGGCCGACGCAATAAGCGCATGGCTGTTATCGGGCGTCGATACTGAAACCGCGTCGAAATTTTTGTGTTCCTTGTCAAACAGTTCTCTGTAATCCACATAAACTTTAGCATCAGGATAAGTTTTAAAAGTAGGCCCTGCGTATACCGAATCAACATCGCATAAGAAAGCGATCTTTGCCTTACCTGTCGCGGTAAATTTGGCCGTATCATCATGGCCTTTACCACCAACACCGCAACCTATTGTAGCTATATATAAGGTATCGCTTGGCGCCCTGTAGCCTTTGCCCAGCACAAAACGGGGCACAATAGTAAACGCCGCAGCAGCAAGGGCTCCCTGTTTCACAAAATCCCTGCGCGAAGTAGCGCCGCCCTTTTGTTCTTTTTCTTTCATATCATTAGTTTTTAATTGGTGGTTCTAAATATTTAGCCTTAAATAATACCGGGTTAATTATATACCGCTCAGTTTCCATGGCGCACGGTACTCGCGTTTAACAAATTGATTTACTTCCGGTACGTTGGTAACTTTCATGTTTGCTGCATCATAGTTAAGGTTTACATAACGTGCAGGATAAACCAGACGTGAGCGTCCAAAATTATCAGCAGCTGCAGGGGCGGCAGGGTCGGCGGCTTTAGGTACATTAGCCCCTCTTATAGCCAGGTTACACATCAGCATGGCTTCGGTTAATAACGCTGCTTTTTCGAAAGGCGAACTAGTTTCCATATTGCCATAGCCTGCTAAACAAGCTTCAACCCATTGGGCATAATGGCCTTCAGTACCGCCTTTAACCCTTGCATATTTTTCAGGCACGTTTACCTCGTCCATTCTTGAAACAGGCAGCAGGCGCGCACGGGCAGCATAACAGCCTGCCACCATTTTACCTTTGGTGCCTACAAATAACATTCCTCCATCCGAATACATTGGCCGGGTGCCCCATAGTTCAGAAGGGTCCAGCTCTTCCGGGCGCGGAGGCAGTATGCCGCCGTCCATCCAATGCACCTTAACCGGGCCATTTGTTTTTGGTGATTTAGGAAAGTGCAAAATGGTATAACTGTTGCTCGGGCCGGTTTCCAACGAACCACCCCCGCCAACGCTGGTTTGTACTGACGACACATACTGTAAACCAAGTACTGTCATTGGCCCATGTAGTATATGCGCGCCCATATCGCCCAATACGCCGGTGCCGTAATCCCACCACCCACGCCAGTTAAATGGCAATACCTTAATACCGCCAGGTTGGTCTTGTCCAATAGGATAAGCTTTGCCCGGGGCGGTTCCCTGCCACAAGTCCCAGTTTAATGTACTTGGGGGAGTAGCAGTTTCTTTGGGCCATTTTAAGCCGTTAGGTGTGTTTGCCTGGTGATCGCCTTGTGGCCAAACCGGGCGGTCGGTAAAGCAATATACATCGGTCACATCGCCAATAATACCGGCATCATACCATTCCGACATCTGCCTTACGCCATCACTTGATGAGCCCTGGTTGCCCATTTGGGTTTGTACTTTATATTTTTTACCCATATTGGCCAGCATACGCGCTTCGTATACATCGTGTGCCATCGGTTTTTGTATCCAGGTATGTTTGCCTAACTGCATGGCTGCCGAACCAACTACCGCGTGGGTATGATCGGGCGTTGCTATATGTACGGCGTCAAAATTCTTATGTTCTTTATCAAACATTTCACGCCAGTCTACATAGCGTTTGGCATCGGGGTACATATTAAATACCTTCGACGCGTAATCCTGGTCAACATCACATAAAAAAGCCGATTTAGCTTTACCGCTTGCTACAAAAGCTTTAATATCGCTGTTTCCTTTTCCGCCTATACCTACACTGGCAATATACAGGGTATCGCTGGGAGCCCTAAAACCTTTGCCCAATACAAAACGCGGTACAATAGTAAACGCGGCGGCAGCAACAGCGCTTTGTTTAACAAAATTTCTTCGTGAGGTAGCGTTCCCTTTTTTTTCAGTCTCTTTCATGTAATTAAGTTTAACGATTTTAACAAATCAGTTGCAATTAGTTATTACCGTATTATAATTGGTTTTATAAATTAATACCGCTATCAATAGTTCATAGCGAAAGGTTGAAATTATAAATTATAAAACGAAAATCAATAAAAAACCGCCTTTTAAACAGTAACATTTTTAGTATATAAACTGGCAGTACCTATCTTTAGGTTAAGTATATATAAAAATAGTTTTAATATTGTTTTAATTTAAAGTAAACAAACTATTGTACAATGTTGCTGACCCATATAACAGTTTACCTAAGTCTTCGAAACATTAACTACACTTTTTCGTAAAAGGCAAATAGCAAATTGTTTCATGAGGGCTTTTATCTTATCCGCTTTATTTGTACTGTTAAGTTACCTGGGCTATGCCCAGACTTGTGCAGCACCCCTTGTTGTTGACTTTTCAAGTAAATCTGATACTACCGTAACGATAGGCGGCTTGCACCGAAACGGCAACTGTTGCGCGGGGACAAATTGTATCAGTTTTAGCGTTAAACTTAATCCCGGAACTGATCTGGTCAGTTTTGATATTGACCAGCATGCCGCCTCCGGATCTTATACCGTTAATTGCGGGCCGTCAATTTCCACCGGGACAGCTGTTTGTATATCAGGGTCGAGTACTGTTCAAATAACTTTTTGCAAACCGGGTAATAATGTAGTTGGTTATGTTATTACCGCTTATTCGAGTATTACAAAATCCAGCAATCTTTCTTTAAGACAGGGTTGTACCGGCGCGATGAGTGTTACCGGGTTTCAGGCGGCATCAACAACGTGGACATCTGTTTACCCGGGCACGACCGGAGCATATAATTCTTATTTAAGTCAAACTTCGGGGGTTACAAGTGTTAATGTTACCCCGCAAACCGGCTCACCGGCTTATATTGATTACAAAGTAAGCGGCACTGAAAGTGCTGTTTGCGGCGTAACAAAAAGCGATACCATACGGGTTTACACCTTTCCGCCGCTTACGGTAGCCATAACACCGTCTAGCCCCTTGCTTTGTTCGGGAAACCCGGTCACGTTAACAGCAACCCCATCAGGGGGTGATCCGTCCTACACTTATTTATGGAGTACGGGCGCTACAACGGCGTCAATAAGTGCCAGTACAGCAGGAACTTATTCGGTTTCGGTTAATGACCAAACCGCAGCCTGCGGTGCGGTGACGCAACAGGTGGTGGTAACCGAGCCAACAACACCTACCGCCGCACCTGCGACTATTTGTGCAGGAAATACAGCGACGATTACGGCAACGGCCCCCGGAGGGACCTATCAATGGTACGACAGTGCTGTAAATGGCACGTTACTATCTTCAAATGCAAGCTATACAACACCGGTATTAAATACGAATACCACTTATTATGTACAAACAACGAATAGCGGCTGTGCCAGCCTAAGGACCGCTGTAACGGTAACGGTTAACCCCGACCCGACAAAACCCAATATATCATCGCCGTAAAATCCAACTATCAGCGGGTAAAGACCATCGTATGCTATATTATGGATTGCAATAAGTGATTCCCGGTGTTTAATAAACAATTGGGGATAATCATTTTAATGTATTTTTTTAATTTTTTTTGACATTGCGGTTTAAAAAAAGTGCCTAATTTAGTCTGCGAAGACAGTTTTATCTACTTTGCAGACAGACTATCTGTTAAAATCGCTATATATTACAAAATACATCATTACTTTTGCCGTCCATAACTATTATGAAAATCAATCCCCCACAGCTTAAAGTCCTCTCTATTGATATAGGCGGTTCGCATGTTAAAGCGACAGTTTTAGATGAGAAAGGCGTTCTTTTAACAGGTTACAACAAAGTTGTAACTCCCATACCCGCTAATCCGGGTAATATGGTGGAAGCGATAAAAACATTGGCTATAGCTTTTCCTGAATATGACAGGATTTCGGTAGGGTTTCCGGGATATGTGCGCGACGGTATTGTTAAAACAGCGCCAAACCTTGACAACGCTTCGTGGGCCAATTTTAACCTGGCAAAAAAACTGGAAGAAGTATTGGGCAAGCCTGCAAGGGTTGTGAACGACGCGGATATGCAGGGGCTGGGCGTTGTAGATGGCAAAGGATTAGAAATGGTACTTACCCTGGGAACCGGATTCGGCACCGCTTTATTGTTAGATGGAAAATTGTTGCCGCACCTGGAAGTGGGGCAAAGCCCCGTTACCAAAAACAAAACCTATGATAATTATATAGGGGAAAAAGCCTTTGAAAAAGAAGGTAAAGGGAAATGGAACGAACGGTTGAAGATTGTTTTGAAAAATATGCAAACACTATTCAATTATGACTATTTATATATAGGCGGCGGCAACGCGCGCGAAATCAATTTTGAATTGGATAAAAACGTAAAAATAGTATCGAACAAGGACGGTATAAAAGGCGGGGCAAGGCTGTGGACCGCTGATACAAAACCTATGCCGGTTGTGCCTTCATCAACTATTAAATAAATCAACTAAAACTATCATAAAAAAAAGAAATGGACCAAAAAAATCAAAGCGTTGAAGAATTAGGAATTAATACCGTAAGAATATTGTCGGCTGATGCTGTGCAGAAAGCTAACTCGGGCCACCCGGGCACCGCCATGGCGCTTGCACCTGTTGGGCATGTGCTCTGGACAGAGTTTATTAATTTTAATCCTAAAAACCCTGATTGGGCAAACCGCGACCGGTTTATATTATCAGCGGGGCACGCCTGTATTTTGCAATACAACTTTTTACATTTGCTTGGTTATGATATTTCATTGGATGATATTAAACAATTTCGCCAGCTGCACAGCAAAACTGCCGGCCACCCCGAATATGGCCTATGCCCCGGTATTGACGTAACAACCGGCCCGTTGGGACAAGGTTTTGCAAACGGCGTAGGTTTTGCCATTGCTCAAAAACATTTGGCGGGCTATTATAACAAGCCCGGTTTCGACTTGTTTAATTATCACATTTACGCTATTTGCAGCGATGGTGATATGATGGAAGGTGTAACATCAGAAGCCGCTTCATTAGCGGGTCATTTGGAGTTAGGCAATTTGATATACATATATGATGATAATAAAATATCCATAGAAGGCAGTACAGATATCACTTTTAACGAAAGTGTAGACGACCGCTTTAAAGCATACGGCTGGCACGTTCAGTTTGTTGATGACGCCAACGATATCCACGCCATAGCTTTAGCCTTGCGTAATGCCAAAGCCGAAACACAAAAACCATCATTAATAAGGGTGCGTTCATTAATTGCTTATGGTAGCCCTAATAAATCGGGTACAGCAGGCTCCCACGGATCGCCGCTTGGGGCCGATGAGGTTAAACTGGTTAAAGAATTTTTTGGCTTCGACCCCGAAAAATCATTCTATGTACCTAAGGAAGTAGAGGAATATTATAAGAAATCGGGCGAGCGGGGTATTGGTTACGAGCAAAAATGGAACGAGCTGTTTGCGGCGTATGCCGAAAAATTTCCCGAATTAGCTGCCGAGTATGAAGCCGCCAGCAAGGGCAAACTGCCCAAGGGCTGGTTAGCTAAAATACCTGTATTTAAGGGCTCCGACCCTAAAATGGCAACCCGTATGGCGTCGGGCAAAGTGTTGAATGCTATTGCAGGCAGCTTTCCGCATTTAATTGGCGGCGCGGCCGACCTGGCGCCATCAACAGAAACTAATTTAAAAGAATCAGACTCATTTACTTCCGAAAACCGTAACGGGCGTAATTTCCATTTCGGTATCCGCGAACACGCGATGGGTTCTGCTTTAAATGGCATGGCATTAACCAAGGGGGTGAAACCTTTTGGCGCAACGTTCCTGATGTTCTCTGAATATATGCGCCCGCCCATCCGTTTGGCGGCCATTATGAAGATAAGCCCGATATTTGTTTATACGCATGACAGTATTGGCTTAGGCGAAGATGGTACCACCCACCAGCCTGTTGAGCAGTTGATATCTTTAAGGTCTATACCCAATATTACGGTTATACGCCCGGCTGACGCCAACGAAACGGCGCACGCCTGGCGCGTTGCTATTGAAAAAACAGGCGGCCCTACGGTACTTGTATTTACCCGCCAGGGATTGCCAATTTTAGACCAGGATAAATATGGCAGCGCGGCCGGATTGGAGAAGGGCGCTTATATCCTTTCAGATTCTGATAAAACGCCCCAAATTATATTAATGGCAACCGGATCAGAAGTAGCATTGATTATGGACGCACAGGCTAAACTGAAAGAAGAAGGCATTGCCGCACGAGTGGTAAGTATGCCATCGTGGGAGCTGTTTGAAAAGCAGGATGCCGCTTATAAAGAGAAGGTGTTCCCGAAAGCGATCAGGAAACGTTTGGCCGTTGAAATGGCCTCACCG
>Ga0206971_10107_pt1 | contig 30612 bp, 26 predicted proteins | sample Alteio_BWOrgHeat_85_FD_152917 | JGI IMG/M metagenome (GOLD analysis project Ga0206971, IMG submission 152917) | Enriched cells from forest soil in Barre Woods Harvard Forest LTER site, Petersham, Massachusetts, United States -... | ecosystem: Environmental > Terrestrial > Soil > Temperate forest >...
TGAGCAATGGCATTAACGGCTTCAATGTCAATAGTTAAACCAGTTAAAAAGCTATTATAAATTGCGCAATTCTTAGCCTGGTGGCGAAATACCTGCATAGCCATGGCGTTAAACTGCTCCTCGCTCTCAATACCAAATACCTGCTGTTTACCGGGAATGCTCATCGGCGCAAATATAGTACTTGTTTTTATTCCCTCCCTCGGGAGGGTTAGGAAGGGGTTTATATTCTAGATACTACTTCTCCTTCGCCGCCCGCCTGATCAACTGTCCAGACAAGGCCGCCATTCCCGCTACAAACCCGCCGATAAGAGCTGTGACAAGCAGCAACAAGATCCAGTTGCCGCCCAGTGGTAAAACATGCGCCACGCGCGTTGCCAAAATGTGATCATTGGGTACGCTTTTCAACATCGCCATAATAACCCATACAATAAATATCGCTGCGAAAGCAGACCAAAACGCGTGCGCCGAACTTTTGGCTATAAACAATGCCGATAGGAACGAAATAATAGCTACTATCCACCAGGGCAGTACAAAACTTACAATGAGGCTGGATATCAATATGATGAAAAATAACATGCTATTTATTGTTGAGGGTTAAGGTTGTTTTGATCTGTTTGGCGTTGTCGCTGCTGGTTTGCATAAACAGGAGCGAATAAAGTTGCCCGTCTTTCCAGGTCTTAAACATATCGTCGTAGTAATAGCTGCCCGGGTTGCCCGATTCGCCGCCGGGGAACACCCCGTAGCCTTTTACAGTTGGTCCAAACTGCACCACCATGCGCCACGACGGTCCATGCGTATCGCCTAACGCATTGATCACACCCGATGCGCCATTGGCATCAAACGTGCCCGACCCAAAACCGGGCACATTGCCTAAGTGCCCAATATGCGAGCCCTTCACCATTCCCCATTCCCAGGCTTTGCCGATCGGGCCGTATTTTTTGACGAGCGAATCGGCCGTAGATTCAAACGTTTTTTGGATCAGATACTGCCGTGTTTCAATCTGCTGTGTATGGTTGTCATCGTACCATTTCGATTGCTTTTCGGTAAGCAGCAATTGCACCGTACGGTAGGGCGTAGGCCATTTCAACTCAATATCAGGGTCGCTTTTAATGGTAAAATTATCAGCCCAAATGGCGTAGTATAGCTTTTGCCACCATAAAGCAAAAATTGTAGCGCCCTTGGCACCGGCGGTGTATTGTTTATCCCAGGTGCCTACCAACTGGTAAACCTGTTTTTGCTGACTGCTCAGTTTGGTCTGGTCCACATCGCCAAGCATGGTACCCAAAATATCCTGCGCAAAAATGCTGTAGTTGTCGTTCTGTAAAATGCGCAAACTGTCAACGTTGGCATTATGCATCCCACGCAGACGGTCGTTAATTCGCTTGCCGCGCTGGTACGACTCAAAATGCCAGTTGATATAATAAGGGTAGCTTTGGTCGGTTGATGATTGGTTTGCCGAACTTAAAAAGCCCTGTTCCGGGTTTTTGGCTGTCGGGTTTTGTTCCGGCGGTATCCAGCCCTGCCAGTTGTTGGCAGGGTCGCTGCCATCTAAAATATACTTGCCCTGGTCCTTGAATTTGAGCGGGAACTTACCGTTGGGCGTAATGGCGATATCCTTATCCACACTCGCGAAGATGAAGTTTTGCGCCGGCGCGGTATAGTATTTTAAAGCCTCGCGGTAATCGTCGTAATTTTTACCACGGTTAAGCAGGTAAAAGGTTTTAAACTCCACCGACGGGTCGTGCGCTATCCAGCGTAAAGCATCACCTACAGGCACAATCGCGGCCGAACTGATCTTGGGTTTTAAATTGGCGTTTTGATAAACCACCGGGCCGTTGTTGGTGTACAAAACGGTATCGTAAACGGTCGCGCCGCCACGCACTTTGATCTCTTCTATGCGTTTTTTTACAGGCACCCATTTGTTATTGTACCAATATTCGTTTTTGGTAAGGTCTTTAAAACGCACCTGGTACCAGTCGAGCACGTCGGCATCCACATTGGTAACGCCCCAGCCAATTTTTTGGTTGTAACCGATGATCACCGTTGGCGTGCCAGGGATGGATACGCCGTACACATTAACGCCCGGCGCGGTCATTTGCACCTGGTACCAAATGGATGGAAAAGTAAGGTTCAAGTGCGGATCGTTAGCTAAAATGGGGTACCCGTTTGCCGACCGGCTGCCGGCGATGACCCAGTTATTACTGCCTATGCCTTCGATATGTTTTTTGGTTTTAACGGTATCCATATCGCCGATAAAGCCTTTAGACTCCGGCGGAGTTGGCAGCGGTTTAAAGTTCCAGGGCGTGCCTTTTGGGACGATAGGGTCTTCTTTAAAAGGATAATCCGGGAAAAGCTCATTGGTTAACTTCGGGCCTAAAAACTTTAAGGTGTTGGTCATCGCAAAATCGTCGGAGTTCCCGGCCAGCGTTTCCGACATCAGTTTGAGCACGAACGCGCAGTTGATGGGTTTAAAATCCTCCGGCGCGTAATCGATCAGTTTAAACTCGATTGGGTAGTATTTGGATGGCAGACTGTGGATATAGGCGTTAACCCCATCGCTGTAGGCCTCCAGCATTTCTTTACTTTTAGGGTCGGCCATACAGGCTGCCAAGGTATTCTCGGCACCATAAACCATGCCCATCCGGCGATGAAAGCGGTCAAGCTCGTAAGCCTTTGGCCCTACCACTTCCGATAACCTGCCCGACGCCAGCCTCGTTTGGATATCCATTTGCCAAAGCCTGTCCTTAGCGGCAACATAGCCCTGCGCAAAGTAAAGGTCGTGGTCGTTCTCCGCAAAAATATGCGGTATCATGTGCTCATCATACTTTACCGTGATCTTGCCCTGTAGGCCGTCCAACTTCTCCGTCAGGTTAGGCGTAATGTGCTTGCTTTCGGCATTTTGCCAAAAACCCGTAGCCGGGTTTAAAAACTTACCCAGTGGCGGTATATCACCAAACTTAGTCTGCAGCGCCCATATGACCACAAGTGTCGCGGCGCTAACCAGCAGGGCTTTAGTATATTTCATTCGGGGGATGGTTTGATATAACTAAGGTATTAAAACTGTTGTTAATATTTTAATGTGTATTGATGGTTTTACAAATGGGTATTGCTCCCGGTGTGTCATTGCGAGGAGTGAAACGACGCGGCAATCTCGAAGGACATGCACCCTGTTTCTTCTCACGACGGGACAACTCAAAGGCAGGGGGGTAATTGTCGGTATTTTTCAATTTATTTTTCTTGCTTCCTGGTTCTTGCCTCTTGATTCTATTCCCACAAGGGGGGTAATTGTAAGATATTTTCTCATCTCCTTGATCTTTGTTCCTTACTCTTTGCTTCAAAATCCCAACCATAAATATACCAAAAAAACTTCACATTCCGGCCAAAAAGTCTACATTTATGCCCTTACATTATTTGCTATGCGTACTATTAAAGCCTGTTTATTCGACCTCGACGGTGTAATTGTCGATACCGCCGTTTACCATTATAAAGCCTGGAAACAACTGGCCAATAGCCTTGGTTTCGATTTTACCGAACACCAGAACGAGCAACTCAAAGGCGTTAGCCGCGTCCGTTCGCTCGAGCTGATCCTGGGTTGGGGAGGCGTTACCAAAACCGCCGAAGAGCAGCACGAACTGGCTACCCTTAAAAATACCTGGTATGTGGAGATGATCAGCAAAATGACACCCGATGAAATATTGCCCGGCGCCAAAGCCTTTTTAGAAGCTTGCCGTGCCGCCGGCTTAAAGATCGCCCTCGGCTCAGCCAGCAAAAACTCCGGAATGATCTTAGAGAAAACTGGCCTAACCAGCCATTTTGATGCCGTGATAGATGGCAACAAAGTATCCAAAGCCAAACCCGACCCCGAAGTATTCTTAAAAGGCGCCGAGGCCTTAGGTGTACAACCCGCCGAATGCGTAGTTTTTGAAGATGCTGTCGCCGGCGTTGAAGCCGCCATTGCCGGTGGTATGAGATGCGTAGGCATCGGCACGGCTGATCTGTTAGGCGCGGCTGATCTGGTGGTAACGGGATTGGATAAATTGACGGTGGGGATGTTAGAGCAACTTTAGATCAAAAAATTGTCATTTCGACCGGAGGGAGAAAACTTCTGCTACCACAAGTCCTCTACGCCATGCTATCTACCATATGCAAAACGAATATATGTTGATCACCGACCTTCCCGTTTTGTCATCTCGAACGATAGTGAGAGAACTTCTTCGAGCGATAATTACGAATTATTATGTGGAACTATAATTTCTATGTTTACATCATCACCAATCTCAACAAAACCGTTTTGTACATTGGTGTCACAAACAATTTAGAGGTTCGGATAGCCCAGCACTATCAAAATGCCGGGGATAAAAAGACCTTTGCAGGAAAATATTACTGTCACTATTTAGTTTACTACGAACATTTTACGCATATTGAACACGCTATCGAGCGAGAAACGGAACTCAAAAAATGGAGCAGAAAAAAGAAAGAAGCGCTGATAGCAACAACGAATCCCGAATGGCGATTTTTGAATAACGGATAATTAGCACACGGAATTGGTAGGTGAAGAAGATTTCTCACTATCGTTCGAAATGACAATTTTTTAGAGACCCCTCATGCACAAACACATCATCTACCAACTCTTGCCCCGTTTATTCGGTAACACCAACACCACCAACAAAACTTACGGCTCGGTGGAGGAGAATGGCGTTGGTAAGCTCAATGATATTACCGATGTGGCTTTGCGCGAATTAAAAGCCCTGGGCATTACCCATGTGTGGTACACGGGTGTGATTGAGCACGCCACCATGACGGATCATTCCCAGTTTGGCATCTTGCCCGATGATCCGGATGTAGTGAAAGGCAGGGCAGGCTCACCTTATGCCATTAACGATTATTATGATATCGCGCCCGATCTGGCCGTAGATGTACCCAAGCGTATGGCCGAGTTTGAAACCCTGGTAAAGCGTACCCATGCCAACGGCTTAAAGGTTATTATCGACCTGGTGCCTAACCATGTGGCGCGTACCTATAAGTCTGATGCTAAGCCCGAGGGCGTGCGCGATTTTGGTGAAGACGATGATACGACACAGGCATTTTCTCCTAAAAACGACTTTTACTATATCCCCGGCGAGGCCTTCAAGGTTCCCCCATTTTATAACCCCGGCGGTAGCGAGTTTACCAGTCCACTCAAAGACGGTCAATTTGATGAATATCCCGCGAAGGCAACCGGCAACGATGTATTTAGTGCTACGCCATCCATTAACGATTGGTTTGAGACGATAAAGCTCAATTACGGTGTTGATTACCTGGCCGGTTATCAAACCCACTTCGATCCGCTACATGTCCTTTGGGAGAAAATGCACCATATCCTCTGCTTTTGGGCGGCCAAAGGTGTCGACGGTTTCCGCTGCGATATGGTGGAGCATGTGCCTGTTGAGTTTTGGAGTTGGGTTATCCCCGAAGTAAAAAAGCAATTCCCCGATGTGATTTTTTTAGGCGAAGCCTACGATAACCGCAAATACAGCGACTATATTTTTAACGGACACTTTGATTACCTGTACGATAAAGTGGGGTTGTACGACGGTTTAAAACGCCTCATCCGTAACGAGCCAAACTCCACCATCTGGGACATTAACCGTTGTGTTTTTCACGAAAGCGCCAATTTTACTGAACATATGCTGCGCTTTTTAGAGAACCACGATGAAGAGCGTATTGCCTCGCAACAGTTCGCTGGTGATCCCTGGCTGGCTGTTCCGGCCATGATCGTTTCGGCGACCTTATCAACCGGTCCGGTCATGATCTACTCCGGTCAGGAGGTAGGCGAACCTGCCACAGGCATCCCCGGCTTTAACGAGGGCAACGGCCGCACCACCATCTTCGACTACTGGGGTGTGCCCGAACATCAAAAATGGCTCAACGGAGGTAAATTTGACGGTGGCGGATTATCCGATTCACAAAAACAACAGCGTCAGTTTTATAGTAAACTGTTGAACATATCGGGCCAAAGCCGGGCAATTGTTTCGGGCAAGTTTTACGAGTTAATGCTCATCAACCTGAACGAAGGCGAGGGTTTTGACGAACGCGTTTACGCTTACTTGCGTTACACCGATCACGAACGTGTATTAGTGCTCGTCAACTTCCATCGCGATAAGCGCGACCTGCTCTTTAAATTCCCCGGCGACCTGGTAACTGCTTTAAATTTGTCAGGTAAACTCACATTTACCGATCTGTTGAGTAACCAAAGCTACATTGCGGATAATATTGCCCAGGGTTTGCGCATCGGAGCACTGGCAACCAGTGGTTTTTTATTGAGCTTTTAGAAATAAAACCTGTGGTTTTTTAAAAATATCCCAAAACTTAGTCTTCTCTGTTAAAAATTAAGCTTAATTTTAAGTTTTAGTCCATAGTTAGTAATTAATTTACTTTTTTTGGAACTGTTTTAGCGCAAACCCTGTATAAACTATATGGCAAAAATTGAAGATCCGGCGACACCCGCGGCGGTAGTGATAGAAGAAGAAGTTGTTCAGCATTTGAACAACCCGGTGGTGGGTTTAAAACCCATCGTAAAAAAATACCTTGGCGCGGTTGTTAAAGTTACACAGGACGGTAATAAATTCTATTTCTCTGATGCCGATGCCAAAGTTGAGGTAGTTATCGTTAGCGACGATATTATCCGCGTGCGCCTTGCGCCACATGGTGTGTTCCTCGAAGAGTTTAGCTATGCACTAAGTAACGTCGCTGCCCATAAAGTTTCTGTTTTTTCGCTCCACGAGGACGAGGACGAATACCTGGTGTCAACCAATACCGTAAACTGTCACATCCGTAAAAAGGACTTCTTTATTTCCTTTTCGGATAACGAGAACCATGTTACCAGCATTGATGCCAAACCCATGCACTGGGAAGAGAACGTGCAATTTGGCGGCTACTATGTTTTCGCGACCAAAGAGTGCCACCCCGGCGAAAGCTTTTTTGGCCTGGGCGATAAAGCTACCGAACTTAACCTCGTAGGCAAACGCCTCCAAAACTGGAACACCGATGCCTACTCGTTCTCAAAAGATCAGGACCCCTTATACCGCAGCATTCCTTTTTACATCAGTTTGCACGAGGGTATAGCCCACGGTATTTTCTTTGACAATACATTTAAATCGCACTTTGATTTTGGTGCCGAAGATAAAACCAAGACCAGCTTTTGGGCCGATGGCGGCGAGTTGCAATACTACTACATCCACGGTCCGCACATGATGGACGTGGTAAAACGTTACCACAGTTTAACCGGGATGCACCCTATGCCGCCTCTTTGGGCGCTTGGGTACCACCAATGCCGCTGGAGTTATTACCCCGAATCAAAAGTGAAGGAAATAACCCAGGGCTTCCGTAAAAATAAGATCCCATGCGATGCCATTTACCTGGACATCGACTATATGGACGGTTACCGCTGCTTTACCTGGAACCGTAAATATTTCCCCGATCCTAAGAAAATGATCCGAGAACTATCCGACCAGGGTTTTAAAACGGTCGTGATCATTGACCCCGGAATCCGGGTTGATGATAATTATGGCGTTTTTAAAGAAGGTAAGGATAAAAAATACTTCTGCCGCCGTTGCGATGATTATTTTATGGAAGGTCACGTTTGGCCGGGCCGTTGCCAGTTCCCCGATTTTACCAATCCCGAAGTACGGGAGTGGTGGGGCGGTTTGTTCGACGAATTGGTACAATTAGGCGTTGCCGGCGTGTGGAATGATATGAACGAGCCTGCCGTATTCGGTGCAGGTACTTTCCCCGACGATGTACGACACCAGTACGATGGTCACCGCGGTTCGCACCGCAAGGCGCATAATGTTTACGGTATGCAAATGGTGCGTGCAACCTACGAAGGCTTGCGCAAGCTGATGAAAAATAAACGACCGTTTACCATAACCCGTGCGGGATACTCCGGCTTGCAGCGTTATGCCTGTGTGTGGACCGGTGATAACGTCGCCTCGTGGGAACACTTAAAATTAGCGAACATCCAATGCCAGCGTTTATCCATGTCGGGCATATCGTTTTGCGGTACCGATATCGGCGGCTTTAGCGGCGAGCCTGATGGCGAGTTGTTTACACGCTGGATACAGTTAGGCGTGTTCTCGCCGTTTATGCGTGCCCACTCGGCAGGCGATACCCGCGAACGCGAGCCCTGGAGCTTTGGCGAACCTTTTACCAGCATCAACCGCAAGTTTATTGAGCTGCGTTACCGCCTGATGCCGTATTTCTACTCGGCGTTCTGGGAGCATAACCGGTATGGTTTCCCCATATTGCGCCCGCTGGTCATGCAGGAGCAGGAGGTGGATATCAACCATTTCCGCCAGGACGAGTTTACTTTTGGCGATAAAATATTAGTTTGCCCGGTTATGGACCCAGGCGTTAAAACCCGGACCGTTTATCTGCCTAAAGGCGACTGGTACCATTACTGGACGCACGAAAAACTAAAAGGCGGTGCCGAACTGGTGGTTGAAACCCCGCTCGATTCCATGCCAATATTTGTAAAAGCAGGCTCGGTTATCCCCGAGTCGCCGGTAATGCAATATGTTGGTGAAAAACAGATAGATGAATTACTATTCCAGGTTTACTATGCCCCATACGAGGTTAATTCTTTCTTCTTCGAAGATTACGGAGAAACGTTTGCGTACGAGCAGGACATTTATCTCGAAAAGAAATTTGTGACCACCGGCGATGAGCACAGCATGACCATCACCCAATCTGTCGAAGGGTTATACACCCCACGTTACGAAAATTACGAAATGAAGGTGATCGGCCTGCCGTTCAAGCCATCTAAAGTATTGGTGGATAACAAACACGTCATCAAAACCACTATTGATGAATTGGAGCGTTACCGCTTTAAAGCCAATAAGAACTTCAGGATGATCCAGATATTTAAATAGGAATATAAAAATCGTCATTTCGAGCGAGCATAGCGACGAGAAATCTTTAACGATAGACTCGGATGCAAATCGACGACGTAAATCATGACCCGGCTACCCAATTACGCCGGGCTTTTTCGTGCCCTAAAATACCGTGAAAATACGGCACCGCTTCCGTGTTTTCACTGACGAAACACCAACCAGTTGACCTTACCTTTGTATAGTTAATTAAATGAATTTAGTCAGTTGATGAGTTAAAACCTGGATACCGCCAATATCCGGGTTTTTTTATGCTCATGGTTGACACATTTACCTTCCCAACTTTTTATTTCTTTCCCTCAATTAATAATGTAGCTTTACACTAACAAGCGCAGGCAAACCTAAATAGTTATCTTGTGCCAATAATTTATAAACAGCAACTATTTTACATAATAGCTGTTAACTACTATACAACCCTATAACCATGGCCAAAAAAGTTGCTGCCCCTAAAAGCATAGCTGACGGTAAAGAAAAAACCGCCAAGCCAGCCAAAAAAAGCCGATAAACCGGCCGAAAAAGTATCTAAACCAAAAAAAGAAACAACACAGGCGCCGGTCCACGAATATCTGAACGCGGTAGAATCCTATAGTTTACTGACGGATTTTGACATCGCCTTGTTCCAAAGCGGCAAGCACTTTAAGCTTTACGAAAAATTTGGCTCGCATGTAGTTACCCACAAAAATGTGGTTGGTACCTACTTTGCCGTTTGGGCGCCAAACGCGCAGTACGTATCGGTGATCGGCAATTTTAATGGTTGGGACAAAGGTTCGCATAAGCTGCTTGTCCGTTGGGATGGCTCTGGTATCTGGGAGGGTTTTATCCCCAACATCGGCGATGGCGAAACCTACAAATATTTTATCAACTCCTCATCAGGCGAAGACCTTGAAAAAAGCGACCCTTTTGCCCTGCGATGGGAAGAACCGCCGCGCACGGCATCCATAGTTACCCATACCTATTACGAGTGGGCGGATAAAGAATGGATGACCACCCGTGCCAAACATAACGCGCTAAATCAGCCATACTCGGTTTACGAGGTGCATTTTGGCTCATGGGCGCGTGGCGTCGAAGACCCGGACGTATTTTTAAGCTACCGCGAAATGGCACGTAAACTGGTCCCTTACGTTAAAGAGATGGGCTTTACACACGTAGAGTTTATGCCTTTAATGGAGCACCCGTATTATCCAAGCTGGGGTTACCAGATCGTGGGCTTCTTTGCCGCTTCAACACGCTACGGCAGCCCTCAGGACCTGATGTTTTTAGTGGAAGAGCTGCACAAGGCCGGTATCGGCGTGATCCTGGATTGGGTGCCTTCGCACTTCCCCGGCGACGCGCACGGTTTATATAATTTTGACGGTACCCACCTGTATGAGCATGCCGATGTACGCAAAGGCTTTCACCCGGACTGGAAATCGTACATATTCAACTATGGACGTAACGAGGTACGCGCCTTTTTGATCAGCAACGCCATCTTCTGGCTCGAGCGTTACCATATTGATGGTTTGCGTGTCGATGCTGTGGCATCTATGTTATATCTTGATTACTCGCGCAAGCATGGCGAGTGGGAACCAAACATTTATGGCGGCAACCATAACCTCGAAGCGATATCCCTGTTAAAGGAATTTAACGAGGCTGTTTACAGTTATTTCCCCGATGTGCAAACCATTGCGGAAGAGTCAACCTCGTTCACAGGCGTTAGCCGACCAACCTTCACAGGCGGCTTAGGCTTTGGTATGAAGTGGATGATGGGTTGGATGAACGATACCCTCAAGTATTTTTCCGAAGATCCGATCAACCGCAAATACCACCACGGGCAGGTTACGTTTAGCACGGTTTATGCCTTTACCGAGAACTTTATGCTGCCGTTATCGCATGATGAAGTGGTATATGGTAAAAAGTCTATACTCCGCAAAATGCCCGGCGACGATTGGCAGCAGTTTGCCAATTTGCGCTTGTTATATAGCTATATGTTTACCCATACCGGCACCAAGCTGCTGTTCATGGGCGACGAGTTTGGCCAAAGCGAGGAGTGGGATTTCCAAAAGTCGCTCGACTGGCATTTGCTCGAATATGCTCCGCATCGCGGCATCAGCGAAACCGTAAAGGCGCTCAACAAATTATACCGCAGCGAACCTGCGCTGTACGAAAAAAGCTTTACCTGGAACGGTTTTGAATGGATAGATGGCGGCAATGCCGACGATTCCATCCTGGTGTACCGCCGCATGGGTAACGACCCTAAGGACGACCTGGTGATCATTTTGAACATGACCCCTGTACCTCGTCATGATTTCCGTATTGGGGTACCTAAAAGCGGTGTTTGGAAAGAGATATTTAACTCCGACGAGCTCAATTACAATGGTAGCGGCTTAACCAATCCAAAACCAATAAGATCCGAAGCGGTTGAGTGGCAATGGAAAATGGATTCGATATTGGTAACCATCCCGCCGTTAGCGGCTGTAGTTTTAAAGGAGGGGTAGAACTCTATATAAATTGTCATTTCGAACGATAGTGAGAAATCTTCTGCGCTATTTTGGTCTGCAGTAGAAGGTCTCTAACGATCGCCCGGCATGATATGTTTAAAATATGCCATCTAAGCCCAATGCCCTAATCATCGGTGCCGGTATTGCCGGTATTGCCGCTGCTATACGCCTGGCAGCGAAAGGACATGATGTGCAGGTTTTTGAGGCTAACGCTCATCCCGGTGGCAAGCTTTCGCAGATCGATCAGCAAGGTTACCGTTTTGATGCCGGCCCCAGTCTGCTCACCATGCCGCGATATATTGATGAGCTTTTTGCGTTTGCCGGACAGGATCCCCGTGATACTTTTAATTACCAAAAATTGGCTACCATTTGCCGTTATTTTTATGCCGATGGTACCATGTTTGACGCTCGCGCGGGAGAAAACGGATTGGTAGAATCCGTGGCAGACCTCGGTCTCGGCGATAGCCAAAATGTACAAAAACATGTGAATACCAGCGCCTGCATTTACGATATAACCCACCGGGTGTTTCTGGAGCAGTCGTTACATCGCATTAAAACCTGGTTAAGCCGCGGTACCTTCAAATCGCTTTTGCGCATTGGCAAGATAGATGCTTTTCGTACCATGCACCAGGCAAACCGGGCTTTTTTTACCAGCCCTAAACTGGTTCAGTATTTTGATCGTTACGCTACCTACAACGGCAGTAACCCTTACCAGGCCCCGGCTACACTGAATGTTATCCCGCATCTGGAGCAGCATTTTGGCGCCTACTTTCCGGATGGCGGCATGTACAGCATTACCACCAGCCTGGTAAAACTCGCCGAAAGTTTAGGTGTAAAGTTTAGTTATGATAGCCCTGTCGAGGATATAACCTTACAAGGCAAAAAAGCGAACGGCGTAAAGGTAAAAGGTGACTTTATCGCCGCCGATGTAGTGATAAGCAATGTAGACGTTTGGTTTACCTACCAAAAGTTGTTGAGCCAGCACCCCAAACTGCACCCCAAACGTATTTTGCAGCAGGAGCGGAGCAGTTCGGCATTGATATTTTACTGGGGTATCAAAAAACAATTTGTAGAACTTGATCTGCATAATATTTTTTTCAGTGCCGATTACGAGGCTGAGTTTAACGCGATCTGGAAACAAAAAACCATCAGTGCCGACCCAACCGTTTACCTCAATATCAGCAGCAAGCTAAAACCCGATGACGCGCCTCCCGGTTGCGAAAACTGGTTTGTCATGATCAACGTCCCGGCCAATACCGGTCAGGATTGGGACGCGCTTATCGCGGAAGCACGTACCAACATTCTAAATAAGCTATCGCGCAAGCTGGGTACATGCATTGAACAACTGATCGAGACTGAAACTATACTCGACCCGCGTAGCATCGAATCAAAAACATCATCCTATCAGGGCTCTATTTACGGCACCAGCTCAAACGGGCAGTTCGCTGCATTTCTGCGTCATGCCAACCGCTCTTCAAAAATTAAAAACCTCTACTTCTGTGGTGGCAGCGTACACCCTGGCGGCGGGATACCGCTTTGTTTACTATCGGCTAAGATCGTGAGCGAGTGGGTGAGGAAGTTTAAATAATGAATATCGAACGCTGAACGCCAAATGTCGAAATAGCTTCTTTGTTTATCATTCGGCATTGGATGCCACATTGAACATTAATACCCCGTGGGGGTTACCTGTTTGTAGAAATAAAAAGACAAAGCCCTGAGTTCCGTAGGTGTTCCCCATCGGTGGTAAGACTAATAATAACGCAATCCCCGAGTGCCTGGAACCACACCAATATTTCTTATCAAAAAAATGCATATTTGATATATGGAAATTCGAGTTACCAAGTATAATCCCATATACAGAAATGAAAAAGGCCATTATCCCTTAGATGAATGGACCGAGTATTTTCAAGTGGGGCAGATTTTTGATGGTAAGGAATTTACCTACAATGAATATGTTGAAACTGAAAATAAATACATAACTGCCATTCAGCTGTTTCTCGACGAATATAATTGTCAAATAGTCATCATCGAAGAACTTGAAATCGACAGAGGTGAGAAAAGGATTTTTAACGAAAAAGAAAAGGTCTTTTTGGAAACTTTTAAGCAAATAAAAAAACACTCCATAATTAATCGTAAAGAAATTTCTGATGCAGCTTCTTTAATATTACGTGGTCTTTTTTGGGGAGTCTGGTATAATATTGACGACCCGAAAGTGAGTATAAGGTTCGGTTATGATTTCTACATGTATTTTGTTGCGCCCGAAATTAGTCAATCGCTAATAGAGAAAATCGAGTCAACTGGGTTGTTTGTTGATTATGGAAGACAGACTGAGTTTGTGTACGAGTAGCCTCTCTATTGTTAGTGTCGTCACCAACGATTAACTATCCCCATTTCCCACAAATTCCTTATTATTGCCGCCTATGGGCTTTCTGCAAATACCTGGTCTCGGCAAAGTACACTATCACGAATACGGCTCGGGCACCAAACCCATGCTGGCCTTCCACGGCTACGGCATGACGGGCAAACAGTTTCACGTACTCGACAAGTCTATTTTAAGCCAATACCGCGTTTACGGTTTCGACCATTTTTTTCATGGTCACAGTGAGTTAGATAACTGGACAGAAAAACAAATACTGCAAGGTATGCCCCGGCAATTGGTTCGCGCTTACGCCGAAGAATGGTTCAAGATACACGGCCGGCAGCGCATATCACTGATGGCCTATTCCATCGGCTCAAACCTGGCGCTGATCTTACTGGAAGAATACCCCGATCTGATCGATGAGCTTATTTTAATGGCGCCCGATGGCCTGGTTGGTTACAAAGTGTTTAAGTTTTTACAGCACGAGCACATGGGGCGGCTATTGTTCCATACCGCTACTAAAAGTAAGTGGCTTGCGCCGATGCTGTTAAAAACGGTTAGGCGCTTCAACTTTATTGACGACAGTTTATATACCATTGCTTATAACGAGATCGATACGCCAAAAAAACGGCACGATGTGTATTACTCCATCAATTTGATCAAGCACCTCAAACCCGACATGGATAAAGTTGTTGAACTGATAAACCAGCACCATATCAAATGCACCTTTATTTTTGGCAAAGATGATATGCTTTTCCCTATGAAACCCGTATTGCCTCTAATTGGAAAGATAAAAGATGCCAAAGTTTACGAAGTGCCCATGGGCCATTGGCTGGTAACCGCGCAATTAGACGATTATTTGGTTAATTTAGAAGTATGATACCTGCACGCCGCAATAAAGTTTTCAGTAATATCTTCGCCAAATACATGCGTTACCGCATGAACAAGGCTTTTAACCGCATTGTGGTCACGCCCTTTACGCCAAAGCCCGGTCACTCGGTATTGTTGCTGTGCAATCATTTTAGCTGGTGGGATGGTTTTTTTGGCAATTACCTGGCCTATTGGACCATGAAACGCCACCTGTACATCATGATGCAGCACGACCACCTGCAAAAGCGGATGTTGTTTAACCTCTTCGGCGGTTTCTCCATTGAGCCCGGCAACCGCGAAATGCTCAAATCCTTATTTTACGCTGCCGACCTGCTCAACGATCCCGAAAACCTGGTGGTCGTTTTCCCGCAAGGCGAACTGGTCTCCAACCACACGCTCGATATCAACGTCGAAAAAGGCATCGAACGCTTGATCAAACATATCAAAGGTCCTTGCCAGGTAGTGTATTGCTGCACGCTGATCGATTATTTTGAAAGTTTAAAACCCTCGGCTTTTGTTCATCTGTTTGATTGCGGCGTTGCGGGCAGCGTGCCCTTCGATGAACTGGTAGTTAATATCAACAATCATCACGCGCAGGCCTTAAAAGACCAGATCAATGTGGAGCATTAGCGATTTGGACAACGTGCGTTGGGCATCCCCTCTTGAGAGGGGCAAGGGGTGTGTTCGTCACGCGCTGATAACAGCTTTGTTGGTGACCATGAAAAATGTTAGCAAACAATTGCCGGTCGCATCATGATCAAGCCTCAACGTAACTTCCTGATCACAGGCTTTTTCGACTGGTACATCAACCGGATCATCAAACGCAATTTTCATTCATTAAATTTTAACCAGGTAACAGTCGACCCAACGAAAGCGGTATTACTCATTGCCAACCATTGCAGCTGGTGGGATGGCTTTATACTTCGTCACATTAACCAGGCATATTTCAAAAAAGAGTTTCATGCGATGGTGCTGGAAGAAACCATGCAAGTAGTCAAATTTTTCAAATACCTCGGCGGTTTTTCGGTTAAGCCCGGTTCTAAAGATGTAATCGAATCGCTTGGTTATGCAGCTACCTTGTTAAGCGACCCTCAAAACATGGTGGTTGTCTTCCCGCAAGGCAAACTCTATTCAAACTTTGTTGACACTGTTGTTTTTGAAAAAGGCCTGTTTAAAATCACGGAGCTTGCTGCAACCGATCTGCAATACGTCTTCGCGGCCATGTTTACCGAAAACTTTGACCATAAAAAACCTACGATAAATGTTAGCTTTAAAGTGGTACAAAAAGCCGATATTGCTGATGCCGCTAACTTGCAGGAGGCCTGGCAGCAACATTACACCCAAGCCAAACAACGTCAGATCCAAATCGTCATTTAAATGCTTTACGCGATATGTTTCGTTTTATTTTTTATGATACTGCGTTTTTGCGTTACGTTGTTTAATTTTATTTCCGATCCAAAACTGCGACGGGTAAGCAAACATTACAATAACCTGGTATCGGTGCTTATCCCCGTCAGGGACGAAGAACCTAACATATTGAAATTATTGACAAGCATTCGCGATCAGGATTATGCTGATTACGAAGTGATCATCCTTGACGACCAATCCACTGATGCGACCTTTCGGCTTTGCAGCGATTTCGCGCGGACTGATTCGCGTTTTCGTGTAGTCCGCGGTGCCGACCTGCCTAAAGGCTGGCTGGGGAAAAACTACGCTTGTCACCAACTCGCCCAACAAGCCCAGGGTGAGTATTTACTGTTTTTGGAAGCCGACGAAAGCATAGGCCCCGGACTGATCAATAGCGCGGTTCATCGCATGCAAATGAATAAGTTAAGTTTGCTTAGCGTATTCACCAACCAGGAGATGCCCGGCTTTGGCGAGCAGTTGGTTGTGCCGTTAATGCATTTTATTTTACTCAATTTGCTGCCATTAAAACTGGTAGCCCTATCAAAAAATCCTACATTTTCGGCCGCGAGCGGTCAGTTTATGCTGTTCAATGCTAATGATTACCGACGCAACAACTGGCATGAGTTGGTTAGCGACAAAGTGGTCGAAGATATCGAGCTCATGAAGCAGGTTAAGACCGCCGGCCTTAACGGCGAGGCTTTATTGGCCAACGGAATGATTAATTGCCGTATGTACCATAGCTTTTCCGAAAGCATAACCGGTTTCAGCAAAAACTTTTTGGCCGCATTTAATTACAGCATTGGCAGCTTGCTGATATTTTTAGTTTTGCTGATAGGTGGCCCGTTACTGGTCACGGCCACGCTTAACTTTCCGTTGGTCACTTTTATGTGCGGTCTCATCCTTTTAAATCGGGTGATGATATCGCTCATGGCCGGGCAAAATGCGTTGTATAACGTAATTTTACACCCTTTACAAATGTGCAGCTTAACGCTTGTCGCCTTTTTGTCGATACAAAAACACCTCACCAAAACTAATGTATGGAAGGGCAGGCCTGTATGAGGACGGAACGCTCATCAATACTCATCTTTATCATCATCCTGTTTCATGCGGTTGGCCTTGCGGGCCTGTCCGTATCATTCATGCAGCCGCTGTTTTTGGCCTTGGTCCCGTTCCATTTATTGTTAATGTTGGGCCTCCTCAGTTTTAGCCATAACACCTTCGATCTTAAATTTATATGGTTTGTGTTTACTATAGTCGTGTTAGGTTACGCAGTGGAATGGGTCGGCATTCATGACCATTTTATTTTTGGCAGCTATACCTATGGGGATACGTTGGGCTATAAGCCTGGCGGTGTACCGCTTATTATCGGTATCAATTGGTTTTTATTGGTGTATGCTTCCGGCGTATTTGCGCAACGGCTCTTTGTTAGCAGTGTGTTGGCGCGCATTGTATTTGGAGCGTTCATTATGGTCATGTCCGATGTGATCATCGAGCCTATCGCCATCCGGTTTGATTATTGGCATTGGCAAACTGCCGGCGATTTTTTAACCGCGCCACTCATTAATTACATCGGCTGGTTTGTAGTTAGTCTGGTAATGTTAACCATTTTCGAGGTTTTTGCCTTCAAGCGGCAAAGCCGCGTGGCAATCGCCTTGTTGTTTGCACAGGCGTTGTTTTTTATATTGCTTTATTTGGTATAAAAATTCCGCACTTTTTACTTTAAATTTGCAGCATGGGCGCTCTTCAATTAAAAGTAACTATCGATCAGGACTCTGGCTTTTGCTTTGGTGTGGTTTATGCCATTGATATGGCCGAAGATATTTTAGCCGAAGATGGTTACCTGTATTGCCTTGGCGATATTGTACACAATGATGAAGAGGTCGACCGCCTGAAAGCTAAAGGCCTGCGTATCATATCGCATGATGATCTGGTTAACCTTCGCAACGAAAAGGTTTTGATACGCGCGCATGGTGAAGCTCCTGAAACCTACAAGATCGCGCTCGAAAACAACATCATGCTTATTGACGCATCCTGCCCGGTAGTGTTAAAACTGCAAAACCGTATTAAAACTTCTTTTGACCAGAACGAAGAGATCGTGATATTTGGCAAACACGGCCATGCCGAAGTGATCGGCCTGCAAGGGCAAACCAATGGCGAAGCTTTGGTTTTTCAGGATATTGCCGAACTCGACACGATGGAACTGCCGCAAAAGTTTACGCTTTACAGCCAAACCACCAAAAGCACCGCCAAGTTTTACCAGATCAAACAGGAACTGCTAAACCGCGGCTACGATATTAAAGCCAACGATACTATTTGCCGCCAGGTATCCAACCGCGACCGGGATCTGCCTGAGTTTGCCAAAAAGTACGACAAGATCTTATTTGTATCCGGTAAAAAATCATCAAACGGAAAGGTCCTGTTCGAAGTTTGCCGCAAATACAATTCCAATACTTACTTCATTTCCTCGGCTGATGAAATCGACTTTAGCCTGCTTTCGGCCGGCGATACCATCGGCATAGCAGGAGCTACGTCGACACCCATGTGGTTGATGGAAGAAGTTAAGACCGCGTTGGAAAACTATTAAACCTTTACGGATGTTTTATCGCCATGCATAGGCCAGTTTCTAATACCGGTGTATTTATTGCATTAGTGATTTTGCTGGGATGGCTCACCTCAACTATTTTATTAATGCGATGGCAAATTGCGTGGACAAATCCATTGCTTTATTTGTTTGTGCTGTTGCAGATGCATTTGTACACCGGCCTGTTCATTACCGCTCATGATGCCATGCACGGCACGGTGTCTAAAAACACGACCATTAACAACTGGGTAGGCTACGTAGCAACTTTTTTTTACGCGGCATTTTGGTATCCTAAACTATATGTCAAACATCACCAACATCACCGCCATGTACACACCGCCGAGGATCCTGATTATCATAACGGCAATTTTGTTGATTGGTATATCCGGTTTATCCGCAATTACCTGGCTGTTTGGCAAGTGGTTGTGATGGCGGTTTTGTTTAACGTGCTCAAATTATGGATACCGCAGCCTAATCTCCTGTTGTTTTGGGTAGCCCCATCGCTGTTAAGCACCCTGCAATTGTTTTACTTTGGAACTTACCTGCCGCATAAAGGCGAGCATAACAACAAGCATCAATCACGTAGCTTACCCAAAAATCATTTGCTGGCCTTTTTAAGCTGCTATTTTTTTGGTTACCACTACGAGCATCACGATTCGCCGGCCACCCCCTGGTGGCTGCTGTGGAAGATAAAGTGATACTGATCACTTTTAACACCTATTTGACATTTTAATTCCCTAACCTTCAACGGCAACATTATCTTTGCACTCCGAAATATTGAACATGAGCAAAAAAGGAGTTTTACTGATCAACCTGGGTACGCCCGATAGCCCCTCGACAAGTGATGTGCGTAAATATCTGGGCGAATTTTTAATGGATCCGCGGGTGATTGATGTAAACCCGGTATTACGCACTTTTTTAGTGAAGGGCATTATCGTGCCGTTTCGTAGTCCAAAATCCGCAAAACTCTACCAAAAAATATGGAGCGATACCACCGGTTCGCCTTTACTGTACTATAGTATTTTGCAACGCGACCTGCTGCGCGAAAAGCTGGGCGACGGCTACCAGGTAGAGCTGGCCATGCGTTATCAAAGCCCATCCATCCAGTCGGCTTTAGATGCTTTTAAGGATGCTTTGGTAGATGATATCCGGGTTATCCCGCTGTTTCCGCAATACGCTATGGCCAGCACAGGTTCGGTTTATGATAAAGTGATGGAGATAGTAAGCACCTGGACCACAAAGCCTAATATTTCGTTTATCAACTCATTTCATGATGATGACCTGATGATCGCGACTTTTGCTGATAACGCGCAGAAATACAAACCCGAAACATACGATCATATCTTGTTTAGCTTTCATGGGTTGCCGCAAAGGCAATTGATCAAGTCCGACCATACGCATAATCATTGCTTAAAGTCTGCCGATTGTTGCCAAACGCTGACGGATGCCAACAAAACCTGCTACTCGGCACAATCGCACCATACCGCTAAACTGATTGCCGAAAAGCTCAATATTCCCAAAGAAAAATATACCATCTGTTTCCAGTCGCGTTTAGGTAGCGACCCATGGGTACAACCTTACACCAGCGAGATTGTAGCTAAATTGGGCGCCGAAGGTAAAAAGCGCGTGTTGGTATTTTGCCCTGCTTTTGTTGCAGATTGCCTGGAAACCGTTTACGAAGTAACTGTTGAATACGGCGAAGAGTTTAAAGCCCTTGGCGGTGAACACATGCAGCTGGTTGAAAGCCTCAACGACGCGCCGATGTTTATTGAGTCGTTAAAGCGGATGGCTGTAAAATAAGGAAATATCGAATGTCCAATGATAAATGTTGAATGATGAAGTTGTTCGATATTCGATATTCACCATTCGATATTCGTTATTATTTAAAGTTGATAAAGGTTAAAATCATTTCGGTAGCTCCGGTGTTGGCTTTCACGTAGGCCTGTATCTTTTCGCCCGTTTCTGTGCGGTAAGCTCTGTCAGCGATCAATATATCGGCAACTTCCTTCAACTCCTCCTGGTTAACTACCGAAAAGCCCAATTGCTTTTCAACCACATCACGCGCCTCTTTAAATTTTTCGTAACGCGGTCCAAATATAACCGGTAAACCAAAAGCAGCTGCTTCAAGTATGTTGTGTATGCCGGCGCCAAATCCGCCGCCGATAAAAGCGATCTCGCCATATTGGTACAGCGATGATAGCATACCAATGTTATCGATAATTAAAACGGCGTAGTTATCTAAAGCCAACGGAGCATTGATCTCAGAAAATCGGATCGCCTTACCTTCGGGCAATAGTTTTAACAACGCCTGTATTTTAGCTTCGCCTATCTCATGCGGCGCGATGACGAATTTCCAATCAGGATATAAGGGGATGAGTGTCGCGATCAATTCTTCATCCGGTGGCCAGGTGCTGCCGCCAATAAAAACGGGCTTACTGGCTTTAAACTTTTCAATAACCTCCAATCGCTTTGGCGATCGAGCGTTTTGCCAAACCCGATCGAAGCGGGTGTCACCACTTACGGTCACATTGGTTACACCAACAGTTTGTAGTAAAGCTTGTGATTGATCATCCTGTACAAAAAAATGCGTTACAAAACCCAGCATCTGTCGATACAAGCCGCCATACCATTTAAAAAACACCTGTTTTGGCCTGAATATGCCCGAGACAATGTAAAGCGGGATATCCCTTTTATTCAGTTCGCTAAAATAATGGTACCAGTATTCGTATTTGGTAAAAACAGCCAGGCTGGGATTAATATTACCGATAAATTCGGCGGCGTTTTTAGCTGTATCAAGGGGTAGATAATAAACATGATCGGCCAACGGGGTGTTCTTGCGTACCTCGTATCCCGATGGAGAAAAAAAAGTGATAACAATCACATGCCCCGTATGCAGCGTACGCATGCTTTCAAGCACCGGGCGGCCTTGTTCGAACTCACCGAGGGATGCAAAGTGAAACCAAACACATGCATCAATACGTATAACATTATTATTCTTTCGACCGTCGAGCCATTTTTTTGCTTTTTTGTTAAAAAAAGAAGAAATAAATATTAATATTAGATAAAATCGAAGGAATAAATTGTAGATTAATAACATTATGAATGATTGAATTATTATCTTCGTGGTTCCGAAGGTAAATTAAAAATAAATTAAAGCGAAAATCAAAATATGAAACCATCATGAGCTACCGTTCACAAAACGATGGAAATAGATCATGATAGCTTCATCACCTTAAAAAACATTAAATAGATGAAAATAGCTGTAGTTGGTACTGGTTATGTAGGCCTTGTTACCGGAACATGTTTGGCCGAAACCGGTAACCAGGTAATATGTGTTGACATTAATGCCGAGAAAGTTAAAATGATGCAGAACGGTAAAATGCCGATCTACGAGCCTGGTCTTGATATCTTGTTCCTCCGTAACATCGCGCAAAATAGGTTGCATTTTACAACCAGTCTGGCCGAAGCGATTGAAGAAGCGCAGATCATTTTCCTGGCATTGCCAACGCCTCCGGGAGGCGATGGTTCGGCCGATCTGAGCTATGTGTTGGGAGCGGCTAAAGACATTGGTAAGATCATTAAAGACTATAAGGTTATCGTCACCAAATCAACTGTTCCTGTTGGCACTGCGGATAAGGTTCGTTCAGCTTTAGGGGGCGAAACTTCCGTTGAATTTGATGTGGTATCAAACCCCGAGTTTTTACGCGAGGGTGTTGCAGTAGAAGATTTCATGAAACCCGACCGCGTAGTTATCGGTACCAAAAGCGAACGTGCACAAAAACTAATGGGCGAGCTTTATGGTCCATATGTACGCCAGGGTAACCCCATCATCTTTATGGACGAGCGTTCGTCCGAATTGACAAAATATGCCGCCAACTCGTTTTTGGCTACTAAAATCACCTTTATGAACGAGGTTGCCAACCTGTGCGAACTGGTTGGTGCCGATGTGGACATGGTGCGCCGTGGTATCGGCTCCGACGAACGTATCGGTCGCCGTTTTTTATTCCCTGGCGTTGGATACGGCGGCAGCTGTTTCCCTAAAGATGTACAGGCCCTGGTAAAATCGGCCGACGAGCATAAATACGATTTCAAGATACTCAACTCGGTAATTGAGGTTAACGAAACTCAGAAAAAGGTTTTATATCAAAAAGTAAACAAGTACTTCGACGGTAAATTGAAAGGTAAAAAATTCGCCTTGTGGGGATTGGCCTTTAAACCCGAAACCGACGATATCCGCGAAGCACCTGCTTTGTATATCATCGACGAATTATTAAAGGCCGGCGCCTCTGTAACCGCTTTTGACCCCGAGGGCATGGACAATGTACGTAACTTGTTGGGCACGAAAATTAGCTATGCTGCGGACCCTTACAGTGCCCTGCACGATGCCGATGCGCTGCTTATAGTTACCGAGTGGTCCCTCTTCCGTACACCTGATTTTGACCAGGTAGGCAAATTATTAAAAAACAAAGTTATTTTTGACGGACGAAACTTATACGATCTGCAAAAAATGATCGATTGCGGATTTTATTACAACAGTATAGGACGGAAAGTTGTAAGTTAGTTATTGCGCTGTAAGCATCTAAAACATGCAGACAATTTGATCACAGTTACAGAATAAAAATTACTCATATACCAAATTACCACTACAGGGAATGGCAGACAGGAAGAGAATATTGATCACCGGCGCGGCTGGATTTTTAGGTTCGCATTTATGCGACAGGTTTATTAAAGAAGATTTCCATGTGATCGGCATGGATAACTTAATAACCGGCGATCTGCGCAACATCGAACATTTGTTTAAACTCGAAAACTTTGAATTTTACAATCACGATGTTTCCAAATTTGTACACGTAGCAGGCAATCTGGACTATATATTACATTTTGCATCGCCGGCCAGCCCAATTGATTATTTAAAAATACCTATCCAAACTTTAAAAGTTGGTTCGTTAGGTACCCATAACCTGTTGGGTTTAGCCCGTGCCAAAAGTGCACGTATGCTCATCGCCTCAACATCCGAAGTTTACGGCGATCCGGCCGTTAACCCACAGCCCGAAGAATACTGGGGCAACGTTAACCCGGTTGGCCCACGTGGCGTTTATGACGAAGCTAAACGTTTCCAGGAGGCGATAACCATGGCTTACCATACTTTTCATGGTTTAGAAACGCGCATTGTACGTATATTTAACACTTACGGTCCGCGGATGCGTTTGAATGATGGCCGTGTATTACCAGCATTTATAGGCCAGGCTTTACGTGGCGAACCTTTAACCGTTTTTGGCGACGGATCGCAAACACGAGCTTTCTGCTACGTTGATGATCTGGTCGAAGGTATTTACCGTTTGCTTTTCAGCGATTACGTACAACCAATGAATATTGGTAACCCCGACGAAATTACTATCCGTGAGTTCGGTGAGGAGATCATCAAGCTAACCGGCACCGATCAGGAATTGGTTTGTAAAGACCTGCCTGTTGATGATCCGAAACAGCGCCGTCCGGATATTACTAAAGCCAAAGCCATATTAGGCTGGGAGCCAAAAGTATCGCGCAGCGAAGGCCTCAAGATCACTTACGAATACTTTAAGTCGTTACCCGATAAAGAAATTCACCATAAGGATTTCTCGTACTATAATAAATAAACTATGTCAAAAATATTGGTTACCGGCGGCTTGGGCTACATAGGCTCGCACACCGTGGTCGAATTGGTGAATGCAGGTTACGAGCCTGTAATTGTTGATAACCTGTCAAATTCCAATATCAAGATACATGATCAGGTAGCTAAGATCATCGGCTTTAAGCCAAAGTTTTACCAGCTCGATCTTTGCGATCCAAAATCTGTTAAAGAGCTTGCTGCCGCCGAACCAGACATCTCGGGAGTAATCCATTTTGCAGCCTACAAAGCTGTTGGCGAGTCGGTAGCCGATCCTTTAAAATATTATCACAACAATTTTTATTCGCTAATAAACCTGTTGCAGGTATACTACAGCACCCCTATCAATTTTGTGTTTTCTTCCAGCTGCACAGTATACGGGCAACCCGATTTATTGCCTGTAACCGAGGATGCACCTGTAAAACCGGCTGAGTCGCCATATGGCAACACTAAGCAGATAGCCGAAGAAATGTTGCAGGACACAGTTAAATCGGGTAGTAAATGTAAAGTAATAGCATTGCGTTATTTTAACCCCGTGGGCGCTCACGATACCGCTCTTATCGGCGAATTACCTATCGGCGTTCCGCAAAACCTGGTTCCCTTTATTACCCAAAGCGCAATTGGTAAACGTGGTCCAATTACCGTTTTTGGTGATGATTATAATACACGAGATGGTAGCTGTATCCGCGACTACATTCATGTTGTCGATCTGGCCAGGGCACACGTTGCCGCGTTGAGGTTAATGGAAGCTGATGGTTATGCCAATGGCTACGATATGTTTAACCTGGGTACAGGTAATGGAAACACCGTGTTAGAAGTTATTCACGCGTTTGAAACCGCTACCGGCGAAAAATTGGATTACAAAATAGGCCCGCGCCGTCCCGGCGACGTGGAGCAGGTATGGGGCGATGTAACAAAATCGACCAAGGTATTGGGCTGGACAGCAGAATTAGGTATTGCCGATATGATGTTATCCGCCTGGAACTGGGAAAAATATTTGGCTCAAAACCCTTTTTAAATTGAGTTTATGAAAAAGATCATCATTACCGGTGGGGCCGGCTTCATTGGTTCGCACGTGGTGCGCAGGTTTGTAACAAACTACCCTGACTACGAAATTGTTAACCTGGATAAGCTAACCTACGCAGGTAACTTAGAAAACTTACGAGATATTGAGCATAGCGCTAACTACCGCTTTGTAAAAGGCGATATTGTTGATGCAGCTTTCATAGATGAGCTTTTTAAAACCGAAAAGCCCGACGCGGTTATCCACCTGGCTGCTGAGTCGCACGTGGATAGATCGATAACCAACCCGTTAGAGTTCGTGATGACCAATGTAATTGGCACGGTAAACTTACTGAATGCAGCTAAAGAATACTGGAAAGGTAATTACGATAATACCCGTTTTTACCACGTATCAACCGATGAAGTTTATGGCACCTTAGGCGATGAGGGTATGTTTACCGAAGAAACCGCTTATGATCCGCATTCTCCATATTCAGCATCAAAAGCCAGTTCCGACCATTTTGTACGGGCTTACCAGGATACTTATGGTATTAACGCCGTGATCTCGAATTGCTCAAATAACTACGGCTCATACCATTTCCCTGAAAAACTGATACCGCTCTCGATCCATAATATCAAGCAATCAAAAGCTATCCCGGTATACGGTAAAGGCGAAAACATACGCGACTGGCTTTGGGTTGAAGATCATGCCCGCGCCATTGATGTCATCTTCCATAAAGCAAAATCGGGCAAAACCTACAACATCGGCGGTCATAATGAATGGAAAAATATTGATTTGATCCGTTTGTTGTGCCAGATATTGGATAAAAAATTAGGGCGTGCGGCAGGCGAATCCGAAAAACTGATCACTTTTGTAACCGATAGGGCCGGGCACGATCTGCGATACGCCATCGACGCAACTAAATTGAAAGATGAGTTAGGCTGGACACCAAGCATAACCTTTGAACAAGGCTTAGAAAAAACCGTAGATTGGTATTTGGCTAACGAGGAGTGGCTTGAACACGTAACATCGGGCCATTATAAACAATATTACGAAGGGCAATATACCAACCGTTAACTATGTTTGGCCTATTTAAAAAACGCGAAAAGCTACCAGGCCTTAATTTTGACACGATAGGGGTGGATATGCACTCGCATGTGCTGCCAGGGATAGATGATGGCGCACAAAACCCGCAGGAATCTATCGAGCTGATCCGGGTAATGATGTCATTAGGCATCAAAAAGATAATCGCCACACCACACGTGATGAACGATTATTACCGCAATACGCCCGAGAGTATTACCAGCGCGCTGGCGGTTTTAAAAGCCGAATTGATTAAGGAGGAAATAGATATACCTGTTGAAGCATCGGCCGAGTATTTCTTCGACGAAGTATTTATGGAGCTCGTTGAAAAAAACAACCTGCTGCCCATCAATAAAAAATACATTTTATTCGAGTTCTCTTTCGTCAGCCCGCCGCCTGTGTTTATCCCAACGTTGCAAAAATTGAAGGATGCGGGCTATCAACCCATATTGGCGCACCCCGAACGTTATCCTTATTACAACATCAGCCAATACAAAAATCTAAAGGACTGGGGTATAATGCTACAGCTCAATACGATATCGCTAACAGGTTACTATGGCCCGGAAACCCGAAAGATGGCCGAAGAGTTGGTGGATCATGAATTGATAGATTTTATATCGAGCGATATGCATGCGACGCGCCATGCGGACGCGTTGATACGATCGCTAAAAATGCCTTACCTGCAGGACCTGCTGGCCGACGATACCCTCAAGAATAAATTTTTGTTGTAACTATTCGTAGCGCAGCGCCTCAACAGGGTCGAGCCTTGATGCTTTCCTTGCGGGATAGAAACCCGAGCCCAAACCAATACCCGTACACAACACAATGGCCATGATCAGCCAGAACCACGGAACAACAAATGTTCCGCTGATGTTAACTGCGATCAGGTTGCCCACAGCCATGCCTAAAACTATGCCACCCGCGCCGCCAATAAGGCATATCACGATTGATTCGATCAAAAACTGTTTACGGATAACCGATGGTGTGGCGCCTATAGCCTTGCGTATACCAATTTCGCGGGTACGCTCGGTAACCGATACCAGCATAATATTCATCAAGCCTATTGACGCGCCAATTAAAGTGATCAGCCCAATAGCAACACCGGCTATAGTTATGCCGGCAATATTACCCGATAGTTCTTGCTGTACCGAATCGCTCCTGGTAATTTCAAAATTATCGTCCATGCCTATCCGTAAACCACGTATGTTACGCAGCAACGACGTAGCTTCGCCGGTAGTGGCATCCAAAGCTCCCGCCGATCCAACCATTACACTAATAGTAAAAGTAGGTGTACTGCTGGTATTGATCTGTTTTGCCTTAAATACGGGGATAATACATACTTTGTCACCTCCAAACCCTCCGCTCGATCCCTTGGAGGCTAATAAGCCGATCACCATATATTTATTTGCCCCGATAGTAATGATTTGGCCTACCGGGTCAATGTTTTTAAAGAGTTTTGTTTTAACATCATCGCCAATGATCACCACACTCGAGCCATGCTCAATTCTGATGATGAAAAATTACGCCCAGCTGCCAGCTTGTAACCGGCCGTTGCCAGGTAATTTTCGTCGCCACCTAAAATATCAATATCCGGGTTCGTTTTTTTGTCGTTATATTTAAGCGTAGCCGTTGAGGAGGTTTGCGTACTAACCGAGACTTTTGAAGGTATAACAAAAGATTTTTTAAAGTGATCGGCATCCAGGTATCGGATAGCCGGATAAACTTTACCCCGGCCGCCACCGCCAAAATGAATGCCGCCCCCGCGGTTACGGATGGTAAAGGAGTTAGCCCCCATGCTCGAAAAGGTATCGTTGGTAAATTGCTTGATGCCCTCGATCGCGGTTAAAATGCCTACCAGGGCCATAATACCTATAGCAATGATCAACGCCGTTAAAGCGGTACGTAACCTGTTGCCACCAATGGATTGCATGGCAACGGCAACATTTTCTCTAAAATTCATTTGTACCGACATGGAAGCGCTATTTTTTTACGATCAGTTGGTTAGACGGCAGCATACCTGCATTTGTTACACCCGTAAAGTTAATTTTTTGTGGTTATAATCGGCGAAAAACCCGGCCAATAAAAAAGGGATGAGTTTTTACCCCATCCCTTTTTATATCCTGTATATTTTCTTTAAACCGAGAACGATGTGCCGCATCCGCAGGTACTGGCAGCGTTAGGGTTGCTAAAGGTAAAACCACGGGCATTTAACCCATCCTGAAAATCAACCTGCATACCAGCCAGGTACAAGCCATGTGCTTTGTGCATAAACACACGGATGCCTTCAATCTCATATTCCTGATCGCCGTCTTTCTTCTGGTCAAAACCTAAAACATAATTCATTCCGGCACAGCCGCCGCCCTCAACACCAACGCGCAAACCAAAATCGTCGTTTAGTTCTTGTTGGTCTTTTAGTTTATGGAGCTCTTTAACCGCTCCCTGGGTAAAGGATACAGGCGCAGCAGTAGTTTCAACAGCAGTATTCATGTTATTTTTAATTTGATGTACAAATATAAGGCAAAATGTACATTTTTGTTGTTCGCCGGATCATTAATGACACCGGATTAACATTTTAACCCTTATATGATGCTTTCTGTTTTATTGTTTGAAACACCTGCTTTGCTGTTTGATGTAATTAAGTATGCCGTAGCCGGTTTGATAACGGTAGGGGTTGCCTACTATTTAGTAAGGCCCCATTTGGAACGTGCCGAGAACATACAGTTGCTTGAGTTGAAAAAAGCAGTAACCAACCAGGTGCTTCCCTTGCGTTTGCAGGCCTATGAGCGCCTTGTTTTATTTATTGAGCGGGTTAATCCCTCCAATATGCTTATCCGCTTAAGCGCGACAGACTATACCGCTGCCGAATTGCACAGCATTGTGGTGAACGAAATACGCAATGAGTATCAGCATAACGTTACCCAGCAAATTTACGTTTCGCCAATGGCATGGGGCGTAATACGCCGGGTTAAAAATGATACCCTTGGTATTATAACTAACGCCGTAAAAGGCCTTCCCGAGGATGCCTCCGGTCTTGAATTGAGCCGCACGATCTTAATGCATTTAAGTAAGCTGGAAGAGAACCCGTATGATATTGCGGGTGCAATGATCAGGAAAGACCTGGAAGATATTTTTTAGGAGTACAGATGTCTAAAAAGAAATTCGAAACGTCTTCGGGTATCCCCGTAAAAGAAGTATACACCGAGGCTCCTTCGCCAATGACCGAGTTGCCTGGCGAGTTTCCGTATACCCGCGGGATACAAAAAGATATGTACCGTGGCCGCCCATGGACCATGCGCCAATATGCAGGCTTTTCAACTGCCGAAGAATCAAATAAACGATACCACTACTTATTAAGCCAGGGAACAATGGGCTTGTCGGTGGCCTTCGACCTGCCTACACAGATCGGGTACGACTCCGACCATCCGCTTGCCGAAGGCGAGGTGGGTAAGGTAGGTGTGGCCATCGACTCGTTAAAAGATATAGAGGTTTTATTTGATGGCATCGACCTGCAAAAGGTAACCGCGTCCATGACTATCAACGCTACAGCGGCTACGCTGCTGGCCATGTACATTGCATTAGCCAAAAAACAAGGAGCCGATCTTAAACTGATATCCGGCACTGTACAAAACGATATTTTAAAAGAATATGCTGCCCGGGGTACTTATATTTACCCGCCGCGTCAATCCATGCGGTTAATAACCGATGTGTTTGAATACTGCAGTACCGAGCTGCCTAAATGGAACACCATATCCATTTCAGGCTATCACATTCGCGAAGCGGGCTCAACAGCGGTACAGGAGTTGGCGTTCACCCTGGCTAACGGGAAAGCGTATTTAAAGGCTGCCATGGATAAGGGTTTGGATATTAATGTATTTGCCAAACGGCTGTCCTTCTTTTTCAATTGCCATAACAACTTTTTTGAAGAGATATGTAAATTCAGGGCAGCACGGCGTATGTGGGCACATATTACCCAACAGCTTGGCGCGACAGACCCTGCTGCGCAAAAATTGCGTTTTCATACCCAAACAGGAGGCTCAACCTTAACCGCCCAGCAACCCATGAACAATATTGTACGCGTTACCAACCAGGCTATGGCGGCAGTTTTGGGCGGCACCCAATCGCTGCACACCAATGGTTACGATGAGGCTTTGTCGCTCCCTACCGAAGCGGCGGCAAAAATAGCATTGCGTACCCAGCAGATCATCGCTTTTGAAAGCGGTGTTACCGATACGGTGGATCCGCTGGCCGGCTCTTATTT
>Ga0206971_10108_pt1 | contig 30472 bp, 20 predicted proteins | sample Alteio_BWOrgHeat_85_FD_152917 | JGI IMG/M metagenome (GOLD analysis project Ga0206971, IMG submission 152917) | Enriched cells from forest soil in Barre Woods Harvard Forest LTER site, Petersham, Massachusetts, United States -... | ecosystem: Environmental > Terrestrial > Soil > Temperate forest >...
AGAGGATCGATGGACCATAACGATCTTGACGATAACTGGAATTATGCGTATTTTTTATTATCAAGTAAGTCGATTAACTTACTAGGAATAGAGAAAATCTATGGCATTTATACAAGAATTCATGTCGATCCGCTAAGTATCATCCAACCCTCTGGACAGGGTTGGGATCCCACACGGATTTTGCCTTGACGACGCTTATCTCTGTCCCTTAACGTGCAGCCCTCAATGTCGCCAGATCGTCCATTCTGGTGGATTCAAGTCCCGGAGGTGCTAGTGCAAGGCAGAAATAGTGAAGGCTTGGTAATCAGCGATCGAAATCACTTGCTCTTTGAAGCGGCCTCCGCGGTTATTCCCGGAGGGGTGAATACCTCACTGCGCCGGTTAGACCCACCCTTGGTCTTTCGTGGAGCATCTGGCGCAATGATCTGGGATGTCGACGGCGGAGAATATATCGATTACCACGCCGCCTTCGGGCCGATCCTATTGGGTCATTGTTATAGCGAAGTGGATCGCGCCGTCGCGAAAACCATAAGTGAAATAGACCTGCTCGGCGTGGGTACGACAGAGCTGGAAATAGAGGTCGGCCGCAAGATTTGCCAGCTTGTTCCGAGCGCGGAGAAGGTTCTGTTCTGCAATAGCGGATCGGAGGCGACTTTTTCGGCGATCCGTCTGGCCCGCGCGGTGACTGGGGAAAAAAAAGTCATTAAGTTTCAGGGTTGTTACCACGGATGGCATGACGCAGTGGCTTTGAATGTAATCAGTACGGAAGACAAGATTGGGCAAAGAGATCCACTTTCGGCGGGCAGTCTGGAGGAAACGCTTAACCACACTGTGGTCTGTGACTTCAATCGGTTGCAGACCGTCGAAGACGCAGTCAAACGTCATCGGGGAGAGATGGCAGCGGTAATTGTTGAACCGATACCCCACAACATTGGGTGCGTTTTACCCAATCCAGGATTTCTTGAAGGGCTGCGTGAAATCACGAAACGCGAAGGAATCATCTTGATCTTCGACGAAGTGATCACCGGATTTCGTCACGCTCTGGGAGGTTATCAGGAGGTTTGTTCTGTCACGCCCGATCTTACGACTCTAGGAAAGGCGATGGCGAACGGTTATCCAATGGCGGCAGTATGCGGACGAGGCGATCTAATGGATCGCTTCGCTACCTACCAGGGGGGCGATGTGCTCTTCGCGGGGACTTACAACGGTCACCCGCTCGCATGTGCCGCCGCACTAGCGACCATAAGTGTGTTGGAACGCTGCAAAGTCCACGCGCACATATTCGACCTTGGCGAGAAGATGCGGCGGGGACTGGAGACCATCGTGGCGCGCCTCGGCATTCCAGCTACGGTGAAGGGGTTCGGATCGGTATTCGTTCTCTACTTCATGGAAGGCCCAATAGAGACTTATACCGACTTGTTACGGAATGACTCTCAGCAATTTATTAAGTATCGACGGGGATTGATGAAGCGGGGAATTTTTGAACTCCCGCTGAATCTTAAGCGAAGTCACATTAGCTTCAGCCATACAGAAGCGCACGTTAACCACAGTTTGAATGCGGCCGAAGACGTCCTAAAAGAGATTACTTCGTGAGGTCTCGGTAAGAGCAGTCGCGGAAATCCGGGACGCGCAGCGGGGCAAGCACTTGTTACTGCAGCACTAGACAGCCTGAATGGGCGTTCAAGGAGATCACCATGCCGGTAAATCGTACAGTAAGCACCTCTATCACAAGATCATCGCGACCTCTGTTGTGGACTTTGGGATTGACATTCATCCTGTTTCTTGTGGTTGATGGGCCAATCGCGTTTGGTCAATCAACAGGCACGATTCTGGGTACGCTTAAAGATTCATCCGGCGCTGTGATCTCCGGAGCCACCGTTAATGCGACTAACGAAGGCACGGCTTTGTCCCGGTCCGCGACCTCGGACAGCGGAGGAAATTATGTTCTTCCACTGCTGCCAGTCGGAATCTATCAGGTGCACGTCGAAGCGAAAGGGTTCAAGGTCGACGTGCGATCCGGCGTCGACTTGCAAGTCGCCGCACAATTGCGTATTGATTTCTCTCTTCAGGTCGGCGCTTCTACAGAAAGTGTGGATGTTTCGGGGGCGGCACCAGTAGTGCAGACAGACAGTGCCTCCGTCGGCGAGGTCGTTGAGAGTCATGAAATTCTTCAACTTCCGCTCAACGGCCGTGACTTCATGCAGTTGACGCTGATCGCGCCAGGTGTAACCGATCCCCCAAATGATTTGCGTCATAGCGCGCAAGGCGTAGCTCCAAGTGCCAACGGAATCCGCTCAGAATATGACAACTATCTATTGGACGGAACCAGCAACACCGAACATTTCAATGGAGATGTGTCCTCGGTGCCTCCCCTAGACTCCATCCAGGAATTCAAGTTGCAAACCTCGAACTATTCGGCCGAGTACGGGCAGGGTGGAGGGTTGGTAGTTAACATTGTTACCAAATCCGGCACCAACGCCTTGCACGGGAATGCATGGGAATTCATCCGCAATAGTGCGGCGGACGCCGATAATTATTTCAGTACGTCGCAACCACCGTTTCAGCGCAACCAGTTTGGGGGGACACTAGGTGGACCCATTCTTAAAGACAAGACGTTCTTTTTCGCTTCATACGAGGGTATCCGCAGCCGTGAAGGCATCACGATTGCGGAAAGAGTACCAACTCAACTGGAGCGCGGAGGAGATTTCTCGCAGAGTGTTGGAACCCTGCCCACCGATCCGACAACGGGACAACCCTTTCAGGGAAATCTGATTCCTCAGAACGAACTGGATCCGATCTCCCAAGCCATACTCGCCTATGTTCCCTTGCCCAACAATCCGTCCGACCCGTTGCGAAACTACGTGGCAAATCCGTCTGAACCGACCGACAGCAACAATTGGAGCGTCCGTATCGACGAACACTTATCCTCTCGCGATGAGTTGTTTGGACGTTTCAACATGAATCGCCAAAACACAACCATTCCCTCGGGCTTCGTCAATTGCTGCAATGACATCAATCAGCTTCACGGCATACAGGGAGGAATCGGCTATACCCATACCTTCTCGCCCCACGCCGTGAATGAATTTCGCTTTGGGACGAATCGTCGGCTAACCGGTGATCAGGATAGCGATCAAGGCACGAACGTTTCTCAGCAATTAGGGATTCTGGATACGTCCACGGCGCAAGAAGCGCTCCATTTTCCAGAGATTTCTGTGAGTGGTTTCTCTTTCCCCGCAGGCACATCCTTTGGGTTAACAACGCTCAACACCTTCGTGTGGAACGACAATTTCAGTTATGTCCACCACAACCACACCATCAATGCCGGGGCTGAATTCGCTCGCTATCGGTTTGACGACCTGTTTGGGCCGAACGCTCCGATTGCCTTTACTTACAACGGAACATTTACCGGTAACGGTCTGGGAGACTTTCTCCTGGGCAGAGCACAGACCCTGAGCGAAAACTACCTCCAACCGTATATCAACACCCGACTAACTACTGGCGAAATGTATGTACAGGACGACTGGAACGTGACCTCCAGGCTTACGCTCAATCTCGGAGTTAGATACAGCACCGAGTGGCCCGTCCACCAGCGGACCCATCAGGAAGCTTTCTTTGATCAGTCGAATGGCAATGAGCTCATTCCGAAGGGAGTCGACATCGGAGGTTGGCTCGGCCCGGTCGAACGGTTTGATGGAACCACAATCCTGAAACAAGATAATAAAGTCGCGCCAAGGGTCGGCCTGGCTTATCGTCCTTTTGGAAACAACAAGACCGTTGTTCGCGCGGCGTACGGAATGTTCACCGTCCTGGAGCAAGGTAATGCAGGTCGTCAGTCGGCTACCAATCCGCCTTTCCGCATAATCTATTCGGCGTCCGACAATATCAATGGATTCGGATACAACACTAACCGTCCCACTCTAGCGGACGCGGAATCCGGCGTCTCGGGCGGATTCTTTGGCCAGTTTGTGTCGGGAAGTTTTCGTAACGGATATATGCAGGATTGGAATTTGACGATTGAGCGAGAAATCGCCAGAGACACGGTCTTTTCCGTAGGATACGTGGGAAGCAAGGGAACGCATCTCGTTCGCGAGTATGACGAAAATATTGCCGAGCCTGGTCCTGGGGCCGTCCAGGCACGCAGACCCTACCCATATTATTCAGGGGTATTGCTCATCGATAGCGGTGATAGCTCAAACTATAACGCTCTCCAAACGCGGGTTGAAAAACGCTACAGTGCAGGATTGACGTTCCTCGGCGCATATACATTTAGCAAAGCCCTTGGCGATCAGTCATCATTGAATGAGTTTGATACTCAAGACCCGAGATGCCCACGATGCGAACGTGGACCGCTTTGGTTCGACGCCCGTAATCGCTTTGTCTTCTCCGGAAGTTACGAACTCCCCTTCGGCGCAGGAAAACCCTTTGCCACTTCGGGCGTAGCCGGAGCAATCTTAGGTGGATGGGCCGTTTCGGGGATTGTGACCTTGCAAAGCGGTTTCCCTTTGACCGTTACGACGGTCGACAATGCCAACAGCGGGAATTTCTTCAATCGCCCGGATTTGATTGGAAATCCGAACCCTTCGAACCGGACAATTAACAGTTGGATTCCGAGTAGCGCCTTCGCAGAAAACTTACCGAATCCTGATTATCATTTTGGCGATGCGGGTCGGGGCATCGTTACGGGGCCCGGCTTGAACACTCTCGATTGTTCGTTGATCCGGCACTTTCGGGTGACCGAGAGGTTCGGATTGGAATTTCATGCTGACGCCTTTAACGCTCTCAATCATCCGAATTTCGGGACGCCAGACACTTTTCTCCCGGACGCAACGTTTGGGGTCATTAGCACCGCTGGACCGGCGCGCGAAATTCAACTTGGATTGAAAGCTAGTTTCTAAAGGCGTTGTCATTGCAACCGGAACCATACCGGTTAGAGGTGGGGCGACCACCGCGTACGGTCGCCTCATCCTCAGGAAGGTTTTCGAATCATCATGGGCTCGTTTTCTCAGGTTTCGAATCATGATAGAGTTTTGGTCTGTCCAGCCTTATGGACGGAGCCGGAACTGGAGCAGGGTTTCGTGGGCAATCTGAAAACGAGGTCTGTCCCTTCCCTTGAAAGAGCGATGACCTTGCTTGAACTTCTTTCAAAGTCAAGCAAGGGAATGCGATTGGGGGATTTAGCGAGGAGCCTGGGGCTCGCGAAGAGTTCCACTCACTGCCTGCTTTTGACTCTTGAGCGGTGTGGCTATCTTGAGCGTAATGAGCAAACCCATCGCTACATGTTCGGTTTGAAGTTCTTCAGTCTAGCGAATCTTGCCATCAGCAAGGTCAAGTTACGCGACGAAGCAATGCCTTTTCTCCAGCACCTTGGAAACACCTCACACATGACGGCCCACCTGGCCATTTTGGACCAGGGGGAGGTGGTCATTATTGAGAAGGTCGATGGTGCCGGACTTTTGAAAGTTGCAACTTGGGTTGGCAAGCGCATGGAAATGCACTGCACTGGGGTAGGAAAGGCTGCAATCGCTTACTTACCCGACGACGAATTAGATATTCTTATCCGCAAACGAGGACTGCCGCGACACAACGAGAACACTGTTACTTCGGCGCGGAAGTTAAAACTGCAATTAGCGGAGATTCGCAAAGTCGGCTACTCCGTGGACTACGAAGAAGATGAGGTCGGTCTGTGTTGCGTTGGGGCTCCGATTTTCGACCATGCGCGAAGGGTGATGGGCGCTATCAGTCTCGCCGGGACAACTTCCCAAATTACTCCGGACAACCTGACCTCTCTCGCCGAAAAAGTGAAGAAAGCGGCCCTGGCCATATCAAAAACAATGGGATGCATTGATCGCAGAAGGTCTTCGGGGACTGCAAGTGCGGTCGGCAAACCCGCCTAGCGCAATAGGTTTGGTCGAGTACCACGCTTGCTTGCGCCAACCGCACAACAAAACACTCACAGACTCGCTCCACGCCTTACAAGGAATCATCGTTGGCAGTCAAAACGGAGAGTTGCTGATTGCAAACTACACAGTCCATTCTGGTGGTCGGTTCGGGTGCGTTCGGAGTTGCGGCTGCGTTAGAGCTTGCGCGCCGTGGCCAGAGGGTAACGCTGATGGATCCTGGTCCCATCCCTCATCCGAAGGCTGCTTCCACAGATATCAGCAAAGTAATACGCATGGACTACGGATCGGATCAGCTCTACACGTCCATGATGGAGGACGCGCTCCTCACGTGGGACCAATGGAACCATGAATGGGGTGAGCCTCCTTATCACGAAGACGGCTTCCTCTTGCTTACGCAAAATAAGATGCAACCTGGTGGACTAGAACATGACAGCTTTGAAGCATTAGAAAAAAGAGGCTATGGCCCTCTGCGCTTGACCGCTGACATTCTAAAGTCTAAGTATCCTGCCTGGAATCCGGCGAAGTACGCGGATGGATATTTTAATTCGCGAGGCGGATGGGCCGAGAGTGGACGCGTTGTGCAACACTTGGCTAAAGACGCTGTCGCCGCTGGAGTAGATGTGCGTGAGAATCTTTCAGTCGTTCAGCTGTGCGATGAGTCGGGCCGAGTTTCGGGCGTGATTGCCAGCGATGGCCGCCGGTACTCAGCTGACGTCGTGGTTCTTGCTATGGGAGCGTGGAGTCCCCTGCTATCTCGGAGCTTGGCGGGTGTGATCGTGTACGTGGCGCAACCCGTTTTCCATTTCCGTCCTAGAAACCCGGACCTCTTCCGAGGTTCACATTTCCCGGTTTGGTCCGCTGACATGAGCAAGACGGGGTGGTACGGCTTCCCCGCGAACAAAGATGGCATCGTAAAAGTGGCTAATCATGGACCCGGACGCGATGCTCACCCCGATGATGACCGCACGACTACGCCTGAAGAGGAAGTGAAATTTCGCGACTTTTTGAAGCAAAGCTTACCCAGTCTTTACGACGCCCCTATCGCCGCCAGCAAGACCTGCTTTTATGCAGACAGTTGGGATGGCGACTTCTATATCGACCACGATCCCGAACTAACTGGCTTGGTATACGCAACCGGAGGTAGTGGTCACGCGTTCAAGTTCATACCGGTGCTGGGAAAGATCGTTGCTGACGTAGTCGAACACAAACAGAATCCCTATTCTTCGCGATTTGCGTGGCGTCCTCGTGGATCCGAAATCCCCAGTGATCAGGCAAGGTGGCGGGGAGATAGCCATTAAACTTGATGTCACGCAACACCGAGTTGTCATGCTTTCGTACGGAACCCTTAATCGTGGACCAGCACCTTCCGCCGTCGTTCAAGAGGCAGTCACAGCGGGCACGAGTGTTTAACCAGACGATTGGCCCGCCTAATGCAAACACTCAGTTCTACTTCTGATCGTCAGCGCGTTTTCGATCCCTGGCCTGCCTTTCCGGCAGGCCTGATTTCTTGTGGACACAAGCCGTGGAAGTCAGCCGCTTTTCTTGATACGAATGGTACTGACGCCGCCCAGTAAGATCCCGCCTCTGTTGCCCGCGCGATGCCTATCCTGCAAGTCGGTACGCACCATCGACTAATCGAATGTCTCCGGACATCCAGGATAGCAATTTAGATCAAGGTCTGATGTGTTATATCTCGTTGATAAAGTTTCGCGGAATGCTTTCCGCCGTCTGCGAAGGAGAACCTACTGGCCGTCTTCTCGAGCTCCGATTGCTCGGAATCGATACTGGTGCACTCAAACTTCGTTAACCACGCACCACATATCCAAATAAATTCACACTCCCCTTGAGATTCAGTTGTTTTTGGAGCCAACCCGTAATGAGGCGGCGCGATTTCTGGCTGTCTCCGCATCCTTGGCCTGCTTTAATCCCGAGTAAGCTGTCGCTAGCAAATCGTAGAGGTGGGCGTCGTTCGGTCGCTGTTTGATGAGGGATTGGAGTAATTGCAGTGCATCAGCATATCGCTGCTCATCAAGTAATACTTCTGCCAGACGTCGGTTAGCATCGAATGTCGGATGAATCAGGGTCGCGGCTTCCAACTGATCACGTGCGTCGTCAAAGTCTCGCAAATGCACATCAACCTCTGACAATAGCAGCCTCGCGCCATACTGATTCGGGTCAATTTTCAGGCTGCCTATCAGCGCGCTCTCCGCCCCGCGATCGTCTCCTGCCGATTTGAGCGCTTTGCCGTAGTTAAAAAGAATGCCGGAATTGCCTGGTTGCAGCTCACTGGCATGGCTCCAATCCTGTGCCGATTCAAGGAATTTACCCGTCTTCAATTCGATATCAGCCAGTTGACCTAACGCGAAAGACGATTGCGGGTCTGCGCGCAAAACTTCCTTAAGTTTCACGCGAGCCTCCGCAAATCGCGCACTATCCACATCGAGCAAGGCAGAATGGATGAGATTGAACTCAATGATTTTGTCTTTCGGATCCGGCAAAAGCGAAGGCTCCGCAACACTGGATGAAGTCAAATCGTCGCGCTGGTGCAGGTAGCCCAACGCGCGCAGTTCATCGCTGGTCTGCTTGCTCACCGTTCCTGCATTGGCCGCCGTGCCTGCCGCCAGTGTGCCCAGCGTCTTTAACTCTCCGCGCATTTTCTGCACAGCCGGGTTCCACGGCTCATACAGCGACTTGGTTTCGTGCGGATCCGTTTTCAGGTCATAGAATTCAGGACGCGGAGCTTCAATGAACTTCGTGTCATCTTCTCTCACGGATCGTAGCGGCGCCCACCCGAAGTTCATGGGGTAGTTTGTCTCACCCAACAATGGCCGCCCGTCTGTTTCAGTTCCGTCAATGTAGGGCTTCAGAGACCGGCCGTCGAGCGAAGCATCGTTTGTAACCCCTAGAATGTCCAGCACTGTCGGCAGAATGTCGGTGGTACGGACCTGTGCAGCGAGCGTGCGTCCTTGCATACGCATTTCCGGCAGCTTGACCAACAACGGGACGCGCGTGGTGGAGTCGTAAAGAAAGATCCCGTGCGTCTGCTCTCCGTGCTCGCCCAGACCCTCGCCGTGATCTCCAGTCACAACCACGAGCGACTGCTGGTATCGTCCTCGCTTGCGAAGGTACGCGATCAGATTGCCGAGTGCCGCGTCGGCATATGCGATCTCTCCATCGTATGAATGATCGCGGTACAACTGGGCGTAGGGAGCGGGCGGTTCGTAGGGATCATGCGGATCGTACAGATGAACCCACACAAAGCGCGGAGCACCGGATTGGTGAGCGTCAAGCCACGCTTCTGCGCGTTGCACCACATCGAAACCACGCCGCTCGACCCGGCCCCATCGCGACTTGCCCACGGCGGGTGATGAAAAATTATCGTAGAAGTCGAAACCACGGTTCAGTCCGGGCGAGAGGCTCCTGCTGTCTAAGATGACAGATCCAATGAATGCCCCAGTTTGATATCCCAGCCGTTTTAATAACTCCGCCAGCGTGACATGTTTTGGATTGAGCATCACGCCAAAATCCTTCACACCATGATTTCCGGGTAACAATCCGGTCATGATCGTGACGTGAGATGTGTTCGTGATGGGGCTCGGCGTGAAGGCGTTCGTAAAGCGGATACCCTCTTCAGCCAAGCGGTCGAGCGTGGGCGTCTGAATTTTCTCGTAGCCATAGCAATGAATGTGGTCGGCTCGCAGGGTGTCAATGGTGATCAGAAAAACGTCAGGCGAAGCTGCACTGTCATTGGACGAGTCGCCGGCGCAACTGAGTGCGCCCAACAAGATGCAGAACAGGATTTGCCAGATTTTCATGTGGCATGGCTCAGTGTGCGGGTTGGGTTGATAACTTTTTCAGATTCGCCGCCTGGCGTTCGGCCTGCGCCTCGTTCGGTCGATTCAGTTGCTCGTAGGTATCCGCCAGGAATAAATGTGCGTCCACGGCATCTGGCCTGATCTGCGAAGCTTTCTTGAGATACGGCAGCGATGTCTGCGCATCTCCCTGCAGCGAAAAGATGCGGCCCAGCAGCAAATTGGCCATGTAATGCTGCGGAGTCAGATGTAAGGCGGTGAGCAATTCCTTGATCGCATCAGCCGCGCGATCGGTTTGGGCGTAAGCGGAGCCTAGCGAGTAGTGTGCATCCGACGACTGCGGTGAACGCGCCACGGCAAACTCGAAATCAGGCACAGAACCTGGTATGTCTCCGCTCGCAAATAACGCTACGCCCAACTCGTAGTGAGCGGATCCCGCCAAGTCTGGCGATTCCTGCGTGGACTGGCGAAGCAAAGGGAGTGCTTTGTCGTATTGCCCCAATCTCGAGAAGGCGATCCCCAGTTGCAGTCTGGCCGCCACGATGTCTGGTTGTTCAGCAAGAACTCGTTCGAGTTTTGGGACAGCCTCCCCGTAACGACCCTCTTCAATTTGCATTAACCCTTCGTGCATGCAATTTGCAACGTCAATCTTGTCTTTCGGATCGGTACGATTGATTGGCGCCGTGGCCTCTTCCTGCGTGCTCCTGGCTGCCACATATCCGAGTGCATTCAAACGCTCCACTTGTGCTTTATCGAGATTCGCACCGTTCCTGGGCTCTGATGCTCCAATCGAATCGCGGCGTACTTCGTTCAATTTGGCTTGTAGCGTATCTCTTACCGCCGGATTCACCTGCGCCAGATTGTGCTGCTCCAGAGGATCAACCGACTCGTCGTAGAGCTCGCTTCGGGGTGCCTCGACAAATAAATATTTTCCCATCCGCAGCGAACGAAGCGAGCTCCATCCAAAAGCCCGGCTCGAATATTCACTCTCAGAGTAGATGGGAGCAGCCGCTCGATCTGTTCCGGCGCTTTCAGAATTTTGCGTATTGCGGGTTGCCGCTGTCGAATTCTTCTGCACCAGTGATAACAGAGAATGTCCTTGCATGGTGTCTGGAATGGGTATCCCAGCAATGTCGAGAAGTGTGGGAGCCACATCCACCAGGCCCACACGACTTGCAACATGCGTCTGCCGATAACGATTGTTGGGCAACTTCAACAGCAACGGAATATGGATGGTCTCGTCGTAGAGAAAAATTCCGTGGGTTTCCTCACTGTGTTGCCCTAAAGCTTCTCCATGATCGGACATTAACGCAATCACGGAATCATCAAGGAGCTTTTCGGTTCGCAATGCCCACAGCAACTTGCTCATGCAAGAATCCAGATAGGCGATTTCCCCGTCGTAAGGCGAGTGTGCAAAGCGCTCAGCGTAGAGTTTTGGTGGATCGTAAGGATCGTGGGCGTCGTAGAGATGAATCCACAGGAAGAGCGGGCCTTCCGGCCGTTTTGACAGCCATACTTTTGCGTGATCGATTACCTTGGCCCCACGTCTTTCCAAGGTTTGAAAACGATCTTCTCCTAGCAACGGCTTGCGAAATCCCGCGTCGTAGAAATCGAATCCGCGATCAAATCCCGGCGCGAGTCCCGCCGCCGGATCAAGCACCAGCGATCCAACAAAAGCGGCGGTACGGTAGCCCTGCTGCTTCAAAAGCGCCGGTAGAAAAGGAAGGTCATCTCGAAGTGGCTCACCAAATTCGTTCACACCGTGAAACTGCGGAAAAGTTCCAGTCAAGATCGTGGCATGGGATGCCGTAGTCAATGGAGCTTGCGAATAGGCCCGTGAAAAAATCACGCCGTGCTGCGCCAAAGCGTCGAGCGTCGGCGTAAGTCCTCGGGTAGAACCCAGAAACCCGACTCGATCTGCACGGACCGTATCGAGGGTGATCAGAATGATATTGGGTTTCGCTGCTGCAGCCGCAGTCGGCAGAATCAGTAGCACGGAAAGGAAAATCAACATCCGCCCACGCCAATTCAACTTCAACCGTCTGATCTCGGCCGACCGCGAATTCTGGAGCCTTTCACTGTCGCGCATTACACGGCGGAGGCTAACAAATCGGACAACTCTTTTCACGACAAAAATATCTGCGAGTCCCTGTACCCTCGCCTTAATTCTTCGCATCCTCGAAGATCTCGGTCAGCACTCGGCCTTGCATGCCACCGGGCTGCTTAATGCCATACAAGTGAAGGATGGTTGGCGCGATGTCGTACACGCTGGCTTCAAAACCCATCAAGCGGAAATTCGGTTTAATGCCGGGTCCCATTGCAAAGAATGATCCCGGAACATCATCGGCGTCCGCGAAATCGTGCTTCGCAATGATGGGAGTCGTTTTTTCATGATCCATGTGGGAATGGGGATCTTTATCTTCGAACTCCCGTAGCGGTTTGATTCCGTGATCAGAAATAATAAAGACGTAGGTGTTCGTGTCCGCATGGGCAAGAATTGTTCCTAATACTTTGTCGAGCGCAATATATTGGCTCGGGAATGCATCGGGGCGAACTGTCGCGATTGCCGGATTGTAGCCCGCATTGAACGGTGCGATGGGATACAGCCAGTGCCCCACGCGATCTTCACACGACTGGGCCAGCATCGTGAAATCGGTGGGGTGGTTCGTCAGTAAATAATCAAAAAGTTTCGTCTGTTCGTCGCGAATCGTTTGTACGCGATCGAGCCAATTGTTGATTACATCTTTTTCATGCCCTTTGAGATCGGCGGCTGCCGGCATGCGCTCACAATCAATGTGAAAGTTCCCCACTTTCTTCAGTAACTCGACTTGCAGTCTTTGCGGGTAGACAGCGTCTCCACCCTCCACATCAGTCAATCTGGGAGCACACAGAATTCCGTCTTCGCAATTCTTGCCTCGCGTCAGCATGCCACTGATCATGTAGCCGTTTACCGGCAACACTGGAAACGTGGCCGGCACATTGGCCATGCCGACGGATACGCCATTACGCGAAAGAACCGACCAAATTGGCTCGGTTTTCAGCATATTGGTATTGGCGGTAATTCCGCCGACCAAAAAACCGCTTACTCCATGTTCTTCCGGCTTGGTGCTGGTAAAAATGGTGCTGTAGACGCGCGGGCAGTTTGGATAGGAAACCGTACGCAGCTTTCCGTAAGCACCCATTTCGATGAGGCGCGATAGGTTGGGAAGTTTTCCTTGCAGAATCAGAGGGCGCAAAATATCCAATTCCATCCCGTTTACACCGACTACAATCACGCGCGGCTTAGGCGTCTGCTGGGCCGAGACAGTCAAGACCAGGCTAAGAACAGAAGCGAAATAAATCGCTAACCATCTAACTCCGGCTTGATGTGGAACTGCGGATCCGTTGTGAGTGTCACCATTCATGACGCGGGCTCTTCTCTTGGTAGTTGCCTCTCCGGGAAGCACACCAGTTCTCGGTCACGGGCGCTTGGAAAAGCGAAAGCTTGCCAATTGTGAAAGTCAATGTCAAACGAGATTAATAATCGCCCTGTCATTTCGGCTGCCGGAACGAATTAGCGACACAAATCTAGACTGCGGCCTATGTTTCTAGAAAATTCGCATTTGTGGCGAGACGACCCGACGTTAAAAAACGTTTCAATCAATGAAACGACTCAGAGTTCGGAAACTCTGGTTACACGGGCTCATTGGTCTTCCAATGCCTATGCAAGAAGAAACAACGACGATCAATGAGATACAAGTATCGAGCCCAGCAGCCCTCAGCGCTTCATTTCAATACATGAAATGAAATTGACGGTCATGAATTGTTATTGCGCCGTATCGAGCGTTTCAAATAACTTATGGCCGGAGAAACGTGAAGAAGATGAAAGATGACTTTATAGGAAAAGTGGCGGTGGTCACTGGCGGAGGCCAGGGCATTGGTGCGACCTGCGCGGAGGCTTTGGTGGAAGCTGGAGCCAAGGTTGCCGTTCTGGACATCAATCGGGAAACGGGCGAGCCACTGGCTCGTCGTTTGGGCAAGCGTGCTTCGTTCTTTCAGTGCGATGTTGGTAACTCGTCGGCGGTGACAAAAACTTTTTCCGCCATCGGCCACCGAATGGGAGATCCCACTCTTCTTATAAATAATGCGGGGATCGTTCGCTATGCGCCTTTTATGGAAGCAACCGAAGAAAACTGGGATCAAACATTTCGAGTGAATCTGAAAGGAGTTTTTTTGTGCTCGCAAACGGCGATTCGCTCCATGGTGCGTCGCGGAGGCGGATCAATCGTGAACATGGCCAGCGTGCAAGCATTCGTAAGCGAGTTCGGAATCTCCGCTTATGCCGCAAGCAAGTCGGGAATGATTGGATTAACTCGAGCTATTTCCATCGACTGCGCACCCTTAATCCGTTGCAATGCCGTTTGTCCCGGCTGTATTGATTCGCCCATGCTGCAGTTGTCTGTGCGAGGAAAGAAGGAGCGAGAGGACGTTTACAAGAACATGCATCTCCTCCGCCGCATCGGCCGCCCCGAAGAAGTTGCCTCGTTAGTTTTATTCCTGCTGAGTGATCGATCAGCGTTCATCACCGGCCAAGCGTACAGGATCGATGGTGGAATGGGATCTTGGATTGGCGCGCTACCCAAGTGACACTTTGATCGACAGGAACACCTGAATCAAAGGGAGTTGCGATTACTACTCCAATGACTGAAGTTCCATAAGCAAATCGTTGGGATAAACCTTATTTACATTTTGAGGATGCACGATCTGATGATGCACCAGCGTGACGCGCGGAACCGCTCGTTTTTCGAGCATGTCTACTGCGATACGCATCATTTTTGGCCCGTAGGATTCTGGGAAATATGCTACGGACCCAACCATTCGCGTCCCCGATCGCCGCATTTCATGACGCGCTTCATAAGCTGCACCTTGTCCGACGATGGCGCAGTTTTCTTCTCGCCCGAAGTCGCGGAATGCCTGCAGAGCGCCCAGAGCAGAAGGATCGTTGATGGCCGCGACTAGAATGCGGTGCGCCTTGCTGCGCCGCAGATGCTTGCGAATCGTGGTTAGGCTGTACTCGAAGGTCGGTCTAATTTCGTACCGCGATACTGGCACGATCGTCGAATGAGGTAGCACATGACGCAGCCCATCCAACGCGCCTAGAACGCGGGAGTTCAGAATCGCACCGGCTGCTGGCTCGTTCATGCAAACGATCTCGTCGATTTGTCCTTGCCAGTTGATCGCAGTCCAACGCCCCAAGTGCATTCCCGCAATGTGGCCCGCCTTATAGTTGTCGGCGCCGAAATAAATAGCCCCAGGTTGTGGTGCATCCATAGTGATCACCGGGATGCCGGCTCGGGCGTAATCGGTCGCTAACCTTCCCGCAATCTCTGCATGTAACTGACACTCGATTACCAGATCTACTTTCTCGCGAATGAACTGCCAGACATTACGTAAGGCGACCTTGCGGCTGGCGCGATTGTTGAGAATCATTAGTTCGATGCCGGCGTCGCGAGCTGCCGCCATAATGCTTTCGGTCACCGCACTAATAAATGGGACTACCGTGCTTTGCACTGCGTATCCGATGCGATAACGACGCGTGCGGAGCGGCTGAAATCTTGAACGGTAGCCGCTCTTCCCAGCTCGTTCAAGCAGGCCCTTCGCCATTAAGGTAGACAAGATTCGAAATGCGGTTACTTTGTTTAACCCTGTGTTCGCGGCCACATGTCGTAGTTGCAGAACCTCTTCCGGGGTATGAAACGCAGCGAGAATATCGCAGGCCCGACTAACGGATTGAACCGCATAGTCCGGCGAAATTGACGAATTCACGAGGCTTAACCTCCGTTGTCCTCACTTCAGAAGAAATGACAAGCCGCGCGTAATAGATCGGAACGATTCATTTAAGCCCTCAACATACATTTAGACTCATGTTCGAGCGCCTGTTCTAAACTTCGAGATTCCATTCATGGCCACCGTGCTTCAGACCAGGCGTTTCATTACCGATTTCTCCTCAGAGAAAAATCCGCGCCCACGCCAAATCACGAGCAGAGTATTGACGCGCGACGAAACAAACGCAAGTTTTTTATTGTGGACTAGCCGCTGCATTTCGCATGACGAAACAGCGACGAGAAGTTCTTGTAAATACGAGGCTTTCGAGGAGATATGACGTACGCGTCGGTCACTGGAAATCAACCTGGAAGGGTCGCAAACACGTGCTATGACACTTTACAGATATGTCGCACGGCGGTACTTTCTAGTTCGATCGCGAATGGGCTCGAGGGGCTGCGCCCTCGAAACAACAAATTCTGGGCTGGATGGAGATGAGCAATATGCCAGCAACGAACCAGAACAGGGTTTATCTCGTTCAATCGGTTGAGCGCGCCTGTGACGTGCTTGCGGCGTTCCGTAAGTCGGAAGCAGTACTTCACCTTCCCGACATCATCCGACGTACCGGCCAGACCAAAGCTACTGCCTTTCGCGTACTATCGACGCTAGTTTCACGACAAGTTCTGGAACGTGCTGGGCAGAGCGGATATCGAGCACGGTTCGAGCCATTGCATGTGAATCGTTACCGAATCGGGTATGCCATGCAGAGCGACGTAAAGACATTCCTGAGCACGGTAAATGATGGGATTATGTCGGCCGCCAGAGAAGCGAACATTGAACTATTCGTTCTGAACAATAAGGCCAGTCGGGTCACAGCCCTCAGAAACGCTAACGAATTCGTTGAGCAAAAGGTTGATCTGGTGATCGAATTTCAATTGCACATGGCCATCGCTGAGACATTATCAGCCAAGTACTCTCAGGCGGGCATCCCTGTGATTACGATCGATGCTCCCCAACCTGGTGCGACTTTCTTCGGCGCGGATAACTATAAGGCTGGCCATATGGGCGGTTCTTTTCTTGGTCGCTGGGCGGCCACAAATTGGCAGGGGAGAGTCGACCAAGTTTTGTGTATCGCGCCACGTTCAGGATTTCTGCAAGCCAGATTGGTTGGTCTTCTCGACGGATTGCAAGCCGTACTCCCCTTACACGGAAGAGTTCAAGTAATGAAATATGAGCGTCGCCCGAGTTTTGAAATCAGCCGTGCCACCGTCCGGCAGCAGCTACGGCACAATAATCCAGCGCGCCGCGTACTGGCAGCGGCGGTCAACGATCAGTCTGCCCTGGGAATACTGCAGGGGTTTCGGGACTTCGGGCGCGAAGATCTCTGTGCAGTTGTGGGACAAGGTGCTGCACTCGAAGCTCGTCAGGAAATGCGTAAACGTGGTTCGCGTTTTATCGGTTCGGTTGGCTACTTTCCGGAAACCTACGGAAAAAAGATCATAGGTTTGGCGCTCGATATTCTGGAAAAGCAAACCGTTCCAAAGATCGAGTTGATCCAACACAAAATAATCCACGCGCAAAATGTAGATAGTTTCTATCCGGCGGATTCGAGCCTGACCCAAGAGAATCAGCCCGACAATTTTCGGCGTTCGTTCTAAAAAACTCCGCTGCAACAGCAAAATCCGATCAAACTACCGCTGCGTTGATTCCCGCTCGTAAGTTACTCCATCCGTTTAAGACGGTTTCTCCTGATGAGACATTTCTTGACGGTTTGGAATACGCACTTAACGCGCTGATTTGGTGCGATCCATTGGAATACGGGAGTTTGTGATAACGGCCGTTTCCCCTGGCGAAACTTTGATACCTGCCTTTTCCGGAGTTTGACAACTTTCTAGCATTGCGGGCAGACTCGCGTCACTTTTGGGCCAGTTTGTGCTCGACGAGGAGACCACATGAAATCCCAGTCAGTCCGTACGGGGCAACGAATTGCATTGCCATCAGAGCGTGGATGTCTACTTTCCAACCGCAGCCGGTTATTGCCGATCCTTGTGGGGTTCGTTTTGACCGCGACTCTTTCAGCAATTGCACAAGGTGGCCGAGCCAACATCAACGGTACTGTGAGCGATGAAGCGGGTGCCGTAGTAGCGGGAGCCCAGGTTTCCGCAAGAAATGTCAGCACCGGCCAGACTACCGCTGTTGTTACAAGTTCCGGCGGCACTTACTCACTGCCCTTCCTTCCCATTGGCAGATACGAAATCTCCGCCACTCAGAACGGATTCAACACAGAAACTCAAACCGACATCACTCTCACCGCCGACCAGGTGGCGACCGTCAATTTTTCTCTGAAACTCGGTAAAGTGACGACAAAGGTCGAAGTGATGGCGTCAGGTACTCAGCTCGAAACCTCCACGGGAGAGCTCAGCCAAACTATCGATCAGAAAGCAATTCAGGAATTGCCTCTGAACGGCAGAAATCCCGCCGCATTGGTCTTCACGGTTCCTGGCGCCGTGGATGGCGAAGCTGTCGGTTTACCCCAGTCAGGCAGCGCTTTTCAATCTGGCCAGCAGACACAGGCTTCCGTAAATGGAAGTCGCAATGGCGGTGTTTACTACATGTTAGATGGATTCAATAATATCGACGAGAACTATAGAAATGCTGATCCGTTTCCCAACTCGGATGCCACCCAGGAATTTACCGTTATCACTAATAATTTCGACGCACAATACGGGTTCACCGCCGGTGCGATCGTCAGTATCGCTACTAAGTCGGGCACTAATCAGTGGCATGGCGAGGGTTTTGAATTTCTCCGCAATAACTCTCTCAATGCAAAAGACTATTTCACCGGCATCGCGAATCCTCTAAAGCGCAATCAGTTCGGTGGTTCCATTGGCGGCCCGATCGTTCGAGACAAGCTGTTCATCTTCGGCAACTACCAGCAGACGAACGAACACATTAGCATCGCCAGCTCGGGAACTTCCGTTCCTAGCAATGCCGAACTCAATAACGGCGATTTTTCTGCGCTTTGCACTGCAGGCTTTAGTGCCGGACTGTGTAATGATTCCACCGAGCAGCTTTACATGCCGGGCGGAGCGCATGTGGACAGTAACGCATACCTCAACAACCAAATACCCGTCTCGTCGTACAGTCCAGTCAGTTTAAAGATTGAAACTTTGCTGCCGCACACGGATGATCCTGCGGGCAATGTGCTTCTACTCGGCAAAAATGAGATCAACGACGGCAAGGAATTCACTATTCACAGTGACTACTACCTAACGTCCAAACAACACATCAGCGCACATTGGTTTCTCGACGACTTCACGAATCCGGCATTCAGCGGGAACGGTGATATTTTGAACGAAAGCCGTGCAGCCCTGGGTGAGGTCAATAACGTTGGAGTTGATTACACTTTTAGCATTCGGCCAAATCTGGTGAATGATTTTCGCTTCGGTTACAACCGCATTCAGAGCACGTTTCACTCAGGTTTGGTCGGATCAGACGGGAAGCCCCTCGGTCCGGAAGCGCTCGGCCAAAATTTGGCCACACCTGACCAGACGATCGGCTATCTGGTCACCAACCATTTCGGAATTAGCGACGTACCGGTGTTCTTACGCCAACACCATTACCTTGTGAGCGACACCGTTTCACTCAACAAAGGTAACCACTTAATCGTCGCGGGCGTCGATGTCCAGACTCAATATCAGCTCGCTTACGACGGATGGGGATCCGATAGCTTCGAAATCTTCAACGGCGGTGTTACGGGGAACGATTTCGCAGATTTTTTACTTGGCGATATGGTTGCCTTCGAACAATCTGGTGGCGAATATAATGGCTTGCACGGAAACAACTTTGCCTTCTTCGGGCAGGACAGCATCAAGCTGAAGCCCAACCTGACAATAAATACTGGTGTGCGATGGGAGCCTCAATCTGCACCTCACTACACCAACAACACCCTGCCGTTCTGGTCACCGGGCCAGACAAGTACCCGTTTCCCGAACGCGCCTGAGAATCTGGTCTACGCCGGGGACACTGGTGTTCCCATCGGCGGTTGGAAAACAGATTGGGGAGCCGTCGAGCCACGCCTAAGCCTGGCTTGGGCACCACATGCCCTGCCCAATACCAGTATTCGTGTCGCAGGTGCGGAGATGGTACAGCCCTATCCATTCGCCGCCTACAACCACATGGGAACTACTGCGCCCTTTGCTCCTAGCTACGAGTTTAATTACAACTCACCGACCATTTCTCCAGGATGCATTCTCAATATTTCGAGTCCTTGGGCGTGTTACGCCCCGACGGGGGGTACCGAACCCTTCCCGCCGTTCTCAGGTGCCAATTTCCACCCTGGAACAAATAGTACATTTGTCCTCCCAACATCGATTGGTGCGGCATTTACTCCTGGCTATCGATTGCCGCGTGACTACACCTGGAACATGAGCATCGAGCACATGTTTAGGGACTATCTGTTTACCGTCGCTTATGTGGGCCGTGCTGACGCCCGTCTATACACCGTGGAGGATCTAAATCCGACACTCTTTAATGCCTCTACTTATGCTACGGACATTGCAAACAACATCAGTCCATCGTTCCCGAACCAATGGGGAAACTTCAGCAGCGTCACAGGCTATGTTTCCCAAGGCCATGCTTCCTACAACGCCCTGCAGATTTCGGTGAATAAGCGATTTTCTCGCGGCCTGCAATTTACCTCGAACTTTACCTGGTCCAAGAACATCGACGACTTCTCCGGTAATACTGGTTTGGACGGAAACGTGAGCGACCCTTTCGATCTAGAACATGATCGCGGGATCTCGAACTTGAACCTACCCCGAATATGGAACAATACTCTTGTCTACGAAAGCCCGGGCTTTCCCGCGGCGGGAAAAGTTGGCGATGCCATACTCGGACATTGGGAAATTTCAGGCATTTGGTCGTTGCACTCCGGTATGCCGATCAATGTTTATGGAGGGGAAGGTAACAACAATTCTTTCAGCGGCGTCGGCTTGGATCGGGCCGATATTGTGCCAGGAGTTTCACTCGACGAGCATCGCGGATCGAAAAGTCAGTGGCTGCAGCAATACTTCAACCCAGCCGCCTTCGTTACCAACGCCATTGGCAGCTTCGGAAACTCCCGCCGGAATATTCTCACGGGTCCCGGATATAACAATGTAGATGTTTCGTTCGCCAAGAACTTCCCCATCCGAGAGCGCTATCGCATTCAGTTTCGTTGGGAGATGTTCAACGCGTTCAATCGCACTTGGTTTGGGAATCCTGACACGACCGTTGGCGACCCCAATATTGGGAGAATCCTCAGCGACAATACCAACAACCAGACTATTGGCCCTAGGTTGATGCAGGCAGCACTCAAGTTTTACTTCTAACCCTCTTCCGATCCCAGGCCTGCCTTCCCGGCAGGCCTTAGTTCGGGTGGCGGCCTTTTCGAGTGTGCTCAAAGTGTGATCAATCTAACCGTGCAGAACTCGACAAACCGTTACAAAACTCACGGTGTCAGAAAGACAAACCTCAGATAACATTGCAACGCTTGCACTTGTAAGAAACTGATCTCCCCCCTCAAAATCCGCCGACCTTCGGGTCATCGGGGTTCGCCCCCCCGTCCCGGCACCATGAATCTAAAAAACGCTATCCATTTGTACCGTCATCGCTTTCCGCATTTTCCTTGGTTTCGAACCTCAGGGAATTCCACAACTCTTTCACGGTTTTCTTGGGTGAGATAACATACGGCCACGCAGATGCCGGCGCATACTCAATCGCACTGCTCTTTGCAGGATTCAGTGCGTCGGTCAATCACGACGAAAATGCAGCACCCTCTAAAAGTGGAGCATGAAATAAGATCTAATATTTTGACTGATCACCAGGGAGCCTGACTTTGGATGTAGGACGCATCACAACTCCGGCGCTGCTAGTCGATCTCGATGCAATGGACTCGAATCTGCATCAGATGGCAAGTTTTTTTGCGGACAAGGGTTGCAAATTACGGCCGCATTTCAAAAATCACAAGACGCCGGTGCTCGCCTGGAAACAACTTCGAGCGGGCGCTATCGGGATGACTTGCGCGACACTCCGTGAGGCTGAAATTCTGATTCATCATGGCGTTCACAATGTTCTGATCGCCAACGAGGTTGCGGACGATGTTAAGGCTGAGCGCGTTGCGGAACTTTCGCGGAACGCCTCGGTAGTCGTAGCCATTGATAACTGCACCGGCGTAAAGGATCTTGCTTGCGCGCAACGAAACCGCAAAGCGCAAATTCAGGTCGTTGTGGACATCGATATTGGACTGGGGCGATGCGGGATCCGGCCCGGGGAAGACGCGTTAAACCTGGCGAAGTGCGCGGTACGCGAAGGGCTCGCAGTACGCGGCGTGATGGGATACGACGGCCATCTCCAGGTGATGCCGCAAAGTCCGGAGCGCGATGAACTGATCCGCACAGGCAGTAAGTCGCTGGTGGATTCGGCGCAACTCCTTGAAGCAGCGTGCATTCCGGTATCGATCGTTTCCACCGGAGGTACCGGCACCTACGCGGTTTCTGGGGTGTATCCCGGCATCACCGACATTCAGGCCGGCTCCTATCTGCTGATGGATACTCTCTACGTCGAGCGAGGCGCGTCATTCAATCGCTCGCTGACCGTTTTGTCTACCGTCGTCAGCACGAAAGGTCCTCACCACGCGGTCATTGATTGTGGCGTGAAAGCAATTAGCGGGGAGCGCGGCCTCTCGGAAATCAAGAATATGCCCGGTGTCCGACTGACTGCACTGCATGCGGAACACGGGCTGCTGGAGATTTCCGGTGAATCAAAAAATCCTCTACAGATAGGTCAAAAAATCGAGTTGTGGGTGCGCTACAGTGATGCGACAGTAAATCTCCATTCTTCTTTATATGGGGTTCGTCATGGCCAGCTTGAAGAGGTATTCCAGATTGAACATTGAAACCGAAAAACGCAACAGCGTTGGCGATGGGCAGAATTCTCTTCGAGCACCGGGAAAGTTCGGCCGCATCCATGTTCCAAAAAAGTCCTGCAAAAATCATTTCAGTCTTGTGGAACCTCAGATTAGTGCAGAAGGCGTCCATAAATGGCCGTCTGATGATTCTTTTCCAGTCGATCTCTGCCGGAATGGAACAGGCCTCGTATACCGGGCAGACCTTCAGGGGTCGGGATGTGCGCCATGAAGTTTCCTTCAAGTGCGGGGGAATTTCTTACGCTGCTTCGACCGGTCGTGATTCGCGCCGTTTGTAACCTTCATGCGCGAGCCGCTTGCCCATTTCACGATACTGCTCGGGGTCGCTGGGTTGCCAGGTCCCCAACCCGTCGACATAGCGGTTGTACATACAGAAAGCCGCGGCAATCAGCACGGTGTCGTGGATTTCTTTGTCCGTAGCGCCTTGTTCACGGGCGCGAGCGATATCGGCGGCGGTTACCTGCTTCCCGCCTTTCTGCACTTTGCCCGCGACGGCGAGCAGAGCTTTCATTTTTTCTGAAATCTCAGCCGTTTCGAAATTCTGTTTCAGGCGATCAATCAAGGCGTAGTCTCCGCCGAGATGCTCTGCGGCAGCGGCTCCGTGGGATAACTGACAGAAGCAACAATCATTTTGGGACGAGACATAGGTCGCTATCATTTCCCGCTCGGCTGACGTGAGCGTGTTCGGTCCGCGCAGCAATATTTCCGCCAGCGAAAGCAGCGGCGACGCGGTCTCGGGACTAAATGCCAATGGACCGGTTATTCCGGGTAGTTCTTTCGATAGTTCAATATGTGCCATGACTTTGCTCTCCTGAATCTTAAAAAATCATTGCCGGAAACGTTATCCGCGACATGCGAGGGCGACAATACTGCTAAAGGACTACGTGACTGCCAGAACTATTTGCCACCTTGTGGACGCGCTATCGCATACATCTCCTTGGCAATCTGCTCGGTTAACCCCGCTTGATAGAGATCGAAATGACTATGTCCCGGCGCATACGTGAAACTCGCCTTTCCGCCTAGATCTTTGATTGTCTGCTCCAGGAGATGAGCGGGTTCATCCAAATGAAAAGTATCGGCGGTCCCTACTGTGAGGTGAATTTTTCCATTCAAGAGTGGCCCGATTTTCGGCCAGTTCTCGCGCACGAGAGTGGCAACGTCATAGTGCTTCTCCCAATATTCCGCGACATCTGCATCGATCTTCCCTGTTTCCCGATCGAAAAGGGGCATGGGACGCCCGTCTTTTCCCCGTGGGCTGAAGACCCACTCAAATGAAGCCAATTGCCCGCTGTACTCGCCCATCACCCGTTCCTGCTGTGCAAGATCTTGCAATGACTCCGTGTCCTTGTCGCCCATGCGTATAAACATCGACGGGGTTCCATCCGCGTGCTGATAAAAATTAGCAAGCGGTCGTTTGGTGAGATCAACTCCTGTGAAGCTGCGGAAATCAACCGGATCGGGAGCGGTCGGCCAGGTGCCACCAAAGAATTCCGGATGGGATACTTGAATCCACATCGCGGCCCATCCTCCCGAGGAATGGCCGGTAAGAAAACGCCCACTGGCCTTTGCATCCATCCGATAGTTCTTTTCTAAATGCGGAATCAGCTCCGTGGTTAATGCGGTTCCCCACGGCCCGTTGTTGACGGAGTCAGCGAACTCATGCGTTCCTGTTGGAGAAGCCTCCAGCAGCATGACCCAGATCATCTCCGGAATCTTTTTATCCTGCATCAGGCTGTCTATCTTTCCGCTGCGCAGCGCCAGGTAAGACATGTCTCCGCCGTAGCCATGCGTCATGTAGACAGTTGGATAATGATCCTTACCTGCGCTGTAGCCAGGCGGCAGCAAAATTACACCGCGCATATGGATCGGCCGTCCCCAGAACGAAGATAGTGATGGGCTCACAAAATCAAGCAACTGACTGTGCGCGGGAAGTTGGAGAGGTGCTTCCGGCTTTCGATCCACTAAGGTCAATGAAATCGTTCCAGTTGCAGTCGGGTTGAAGTCTTGGTCTGTGATCGCGCTCACCAGATCGCCTTCCGCCGGACCATAGTGATAAGCAAAATTGTGTTTTAGGTTCAGGACAGCTCTGATTTTGTAGTTTCCCGCCGGTGCCTTACAGAATGGATCCGGAAACGCCAACTCGTCGGGATCGAGATCAACCGGCTTATCCGCCGAGAGACCATAAACCTCTTTCGCAGCCAACCACACCGAACGGGCAGCGGGACCAAAACTGGGGGCAAGTTCGTCCTTGGGCCCGAGTTGGTTAGACATCATTATTACTAAGCGGCCGGAGAGAGGTTCGCCAGCCAGTTCGCGATTCACCGATACTCTGAAAATCGGATGCTGTTCACTGGCGCACGGCTGCGCTTCGCTCAAACCGGCAAACCCCACGATCACCACCACATATGCAAATCCACATATCGCTTTGCGAACCGCATTCGACAACTTGATTCCGCTCATTCTTTTCCCCACGAAGGACGGCATCGTACACCAACGATTCGCTTCACTTCTCTAGTATGTTTTGAGTATTGATCGTTCGGGTATCCCCTCTTACGGTATCCCCATTCGTGGCGTCGGCTCAAGAGATCAGATCGTCATACTGCGAGTATTCTGAGTTGTGATCTTTAGCCCGCAAGGAAGCTCAATGCCAAAAACATCTGCCTGCCCCTTATTATTCCGCTTGGTACGGCGTTTTCTACCTCTTTTACTGACAGGCTTCGCGGCTGGACAATCGAACTCCGCCCAACCTTCGAGCGCTCCTCAGCTTAGCCACTTCGATCCCGCTCAGGTTGACCGCAGTCTTGACCCCTGCACCGATTTTTACCAGTTCACTTGCAAGAAATGGATGGCCTCTAATCCCATCCCCCCGGATCAGGTCAACTGGTGGCTCGGCAGCAAGCTCATGATCTGGAACCAGTCAGTGGTCCGAAACATTCTTGACGAATCTTCTGTCAACGATGCCGCGCGAAATCCTGCCCAGCAGAAAATCGGAGACTACTATTCCTCCTGCATGAACGAGGATGAGATCAATAAGAAAGGGCTTGCTCCTATCAAGCCAGCACTCGACCGGATTGATGCGCTGCGGAACAAAGCGCAACTCGCCGAGGAACTTGCATACCTGCACGAGATCACGTTTGCATTGGCTCCCGGAACGAACTCGGGATCAAACACAGCACTGTTTGGATTCAGTTCAGGCCAGGACCTCGATGACGCATCGAAAGTAGTCGCAGTGGTCGATCAGGGTGGGTTGGGCTTGCCTGATCGCAGTTATTATCTGAATGCCGACCAGAAATCTACCGATCTGCGCCAGCAATACGTCGAGCATCTTGGTAAGACTTTTCAGTTACTAGGCGAAGATGCAGCCAAAGCGAGCGCCGATGCAAAGATCGTGATGGCCATAGAGACATCTCTCGCAACCAGTTCCATGGACATCGTGAAACGGCGCGATCCCGCGAATCTCAACCATAAGTTGTCGTCTGCAGAACTTGCAGTATTAACTCCCTCATTTTCATGGAAGCAATATCTCGACACGATCGGTGCACCGACAACCGATCATTATCTTGTCGCCACGCCCGACTTTTTCAAGGGCGTCAATCAACTGATCGACGATCACTCTCTCGACGACTGGAAAACCTATCTTCGCTGGCAGCTGGTCAACGCTGCATCGCCGCTCCTGAGCACGGCCTTTGCCGATGAGAAGTTCGACTTCTACGGCCGCGCGCTCCAAGGGCAGAAAGCGCAACGGCCACGTTGGCGCCGTTGCGTACAGAATGTAAACCGCGATTTGGATGAAGCTCTCGGCGAGGAGTACGTTGCGCGTGCCTTTGCCGGAGACCGCAAGCAGCAAATGCTCAAACTGGTGCATGACCTGGAAGCCGCGCTCAATACCGACATCCAACACATCGATTGGATGACTCCTCCGACCAGAAAAGCCGCTCTAGCCAAACTGGCCACCATCGAAGACAAGATCGGATATCCCGATCACTGGCGCGATTACTCCGCTCTGAGCATTGATCGCAGCGACGCATTGGGCAATGCTTTTCGCAGCAGCCAGTTCGAGTTCCGTCGCCAGCTCGCCAAAATTGGAAAGCCTGTCGACCGCTCGGAATGGAGCTTCTCCGCTTCCGTGCCAAACGCCTATTACGACCCGCAATTGAATACCATCATCTTCCCCGCTGCCATTCTGCAACCGCCCTTATTTGATTCGCAGGCCGATCCGGCTGCCAATTACGGCGCGGTTGGCGCAATCATCGGGCATGAACTTACCCACGGCTTTGATGATGAAGGCAGCAAGTTTGATGGCACCGGCAATCTGCACAACTGGTGGACGCCTGACGACAGCAAAGCTTTCGGCGAAAAAGAGCAATGCTTCGCCGATGAATACTCAGGGTTCGAATCAACGGAGGGCGTGAAACTAAACGGCAAACTCACGCTCGGAGAAAATACAGCGGATAATGGCGGTTTGCGCATCGCCTTCATGGCTCTGCTGAGTACGCTCTCCGATGACGCACGTACCAAAGTTGGCGAGGATGGTTTTACGCCCGAACAAAGATTCTTCGCTGCGTACGGAGAAGCACTGTGTGCGAATTCGACTCCGCAGTATTTACGTATGGCGGCTCAGTCTGATCCGCACTCATCATCGCAGTTCCGTGTTAACGGAGTTCTCTCGAACATGCCGGAATTTCAGCAAGCTTTCGGTTGTAAGAAAGGACAGCCGATGGTGCGCGAGCCTGCTTGCCGCGTCTGGTAATTTTGCACCGAATCGCTCGCGATAGCCACTCTGGACTCCGCGACCTTCATAGATTGGGTCAGCTAATCGAAACTGGGATGTGAGCCTACACGAGGGCAATCGACACATTCGCCGGACGCTGCTTGACACCTATGGTCCGCTGAGGATTTTGCCCAACCCGCATCCCCATTCTTTTGTACTAAGTTACCCTGCTCACGGTATAGGCAATCGATGCAACACCGCACACACTCTCATCTATGAAAAAGATAAAGATCTGCCTACTCTCGATGATGCTTTTCGCTGGGCTTGCCGCGTTTGCGCAACAGGATAGTACTGCGCCACAGGCGCAACCTGACTCCCAGGCTGCGGATGCCCAAGCTAAACCGCAACTAATGACGCTGAAAGGCACCGTCAATGCTGATGGTGGTAAGTACACATTCGTGAATGACGCCGACGGAAAATCTTGGGACGTAATGAATCCAGAAAAACTGAAGGGACACGAAGGCCATCATGTGCAATTGAGCGCCCACGTGTATACCGATAAGAACTCAATTCACGTGATGACGGTCAAAATGCTCAAGTCGCAACCTGCGGCACAGTAACAATCCGTTCGCTAAAAAATGATTACGAGGGCAGCTTCGGCTGCCCTTTGGCTTTCCGTCAGTCATCCAATCAGACTTTCCAGATAGGTCTTCGATTTCAAAATGTCTTCGACCTGCTTCGGGCCGGAGATTTCCCGCTCGATCGTGATCGGTCCCGCGTAGTTCAATTCTTTTAGCCGTTTAATCAGAACTGGAAAATTCGCTTTCCCCTCACCGATCGGTACCTCTTGCCCCAGTTCTTTGGGATTGGTCGGGAATAATCCGTCTTTGGCATGCAGGCCGGCGACGTATTTGCCGAGAACATCAAGCGCGTCGACGGGGTTTCCCTTCCCGTACAAAATCAGATTCGCGGTATCGAGATTCACCCGCTGGTTATCCAGGCCAATATCCTGAATGGCACGTAGCAAAGTGATTGGAGTTTCCTGTCCGGTCTCGAACAGGAAAATTTGTCCGTTTTCACGCACATGATGCACGACTTCAGAAATTCCCTGAATCGCTTCCGCATACAGCGGATCGTTCGGATTCTCGGGGATGAAGCCGCAATGCGTATGCACCGCTTTCACGCCTAGCTGTTTGGCGAAGTCTGAAGCCTTCTTCAGTTGCTCTATGCGAGCCGCCCGGTATTGCCGGGGGACGATCCCGATCGTCTCGGGACCATGATAGAAATCGTAAACCAGCGGTGGGGGTGCCGATGAGTTGATGGCGGTCACTTCGATGCCGTACTTGTCGATGGCCGCGCGAGTCTTCGCAACCATTTCAGGAGAAAAATTCTCCATACTCAACTGAGCTGTAGGCAACCCGACGTCGTGCACTTTCTTCAACGCAGCCTCGGGATCATCACCGCCATGAACAATCAGTCCTAGTCTCATGGCTTTTGAATCCATCGCGACGGCACCCGCATGCCACAACGCTCCCGCGGCAGTCACGGCCGAAAGTCTGATGAAGTCACGGCGATCCAATGCGGTCATAGACAAAATCCTTTCGAAATCAGCCACCCATAGGAATGACAAATCAGCTGCATTGAACGTTCGAGCCAGGGATGATCATACCCGGATTGCGATACCACTACCCGCCGGTTTTGGTCACATATACGACCGGATCGTCACCGCAATCCCAGCGGTGGCTATTTGAGGAATAACTCAAAATATTTTTCTTCCGCCTGGGGAAATTCCTTTACCGGGCGGGCATACCTGCTCAGAGACTACAAATTATTTCAAGCTCGATCAAAGTTTTAGGGCGGTGTATGGAATCTAAGTAATCGTCCTCAGAGGATTGTTTCGATGTCGTCAAGGTCCGGCAAAGTATTGACCGCGTTCCCATCGCTCCCTCAAGCCACAGGCGGACGTGCGGCTGTCCAGCCGGCAGCCAACTCGCTGTTTCAATATGTACGGCTTAGATTGAAGAGTGACGAAGCGCTGATAGCAGACCTTGTGCTCGATGAGCCTGATGCGTTGGCCGTCCTATTCGAACGACATAGCGCGCTTGTATTCCGAATTGCGCGGAGAATCCTGAGCAACGATCTCGAAGCTGAAGATACAGTGCAACAGGTCTTTCTTGATCTGTTCCGTGCCGCTGATCAATTTCGTCCCGAAAAAGGCCCATTCAAATCGTGGCTACTAATGTTTGCCTACCACCGTACCTTTAACCGTCGCCGGCAGCTTCGTACTCATGGCTTCTACGATTCCGGCAATATGGAAGACCTCCCACAGGAATTAGCCGAGGGTGCGAGTCGATCCTTGGGTTTAGCTCCAACCGAAGCGGCCATCCTAATTGAACAGGTGCTCGCCCAGATTCAACCCAGGCAACGCCGAATTATCGAACTCACATACTACGAAGGCTTAACCGCAGAGCAGGCTTCGGGCGTGACAGGAGAATCGGTTCGCGTCGTGCGACATAACCTCTATCGTGGGCTTCACAAATTGCGAACCGTTCTCTGTACAAAGCCGACGATGACCGATCAAATCCCGCGCAGAAAGGGACGGAGCAAATGATGAAAACTCACAGACAGTTCGAAATGCTTTGCGCATTCGCCGCAGCGGGACAAATCAGTAACTCCGATTTGTCGGAATTGAAGCACCATCTCGAAGCATGTGCAGTTTGTCAGAAAGAGATCACGGATCTCGGAACTATCAGTGCTCGCATCATGTCGCTGTCGGATGAATCGCGCGATCCTGTCACCGTTCCTAAAGGCATGACCGAGCGATTTTTGCAGCGGGCTCGCACGGAAGGAATTCTGATGACGAAGTCCAAGCGGTCGGGCTTGATGCTGAGAATGGTTGCCTGGAACGGAACTTTAGCCGCACTCCTGCTCGTGATCACGATCATTGGAAGCGGTATCTCCAAATCAGTCGAGTCACGAAGGAACGTCACAGAGAATGTTCATGAGTTATCGTTGCAAAGCAAGTACGCCACAACTGCAGACGAAAGAGACCACCTCGCAAGCAACCTCCAAGGGGCGTTACCGTTTACACGCAGATTAAGTCCACGCCGGTCTTCAACTCACAAACGTCTCCTCCCTTCTTCGGAGGCGCCGACTGCTGGACATGAGTTACTTCTCGCGATGTCCGATGATCCGCAACTATCCACTCATTGGCTCCTCGCTTCGCTAAAGCTTGAATCACCAATGCAAAGACGCCTTTTCGACAACCATACTGAAATGC
>Ga0206971_10110_pt1 | contig 30446 bp, 23 predicted proteins | sample Alteio_BWOrgHeat_85_FD_152917 | JGI IMG/M metagenome (GOLD analysis project Ga0206971, IMG submission 152917) | Enriched cells from forest soil in Barre Woods Harvard Forest LTER site, Petersham, Massachusetts, United States -... | ecosystem: Environmental > Terrestrial > Soil > Temperate forest >...
AATGCGCCCGATTAAGGCTATTTGACCAGGATCCAGCGAATCAAATCTCGGCAAGCGTACAACCTTGAATTTTTTATTTTTTACCAGGTCTGACGCCAGCGGGTCCCGCCCGCCAAACCCGAGAAAGTTTTCCCATTTTTCGGTTGAAAAAGGAGAATGTGCATAGTTTAAATTGTAAAAACCCGCGAAATAGAAGCCGGAGTTCCAATTGGCCAATTGATGGCCAATGCCGGCGCCATGGTTCGGCTCCTGGGTTAAAAAATGAGTTCGCTTAATTTCCTGCTTTGCAGCAGCCTGGTTTGCGTGAACTTTATAATGCCAGTACGATTTATATAACCCGAATTGAAGAGGCGTCCCGGCAATTTTTGCAAGGATAAAAGATCTGAGCTTTCGCTTGATCTTCTCTGGTTTTAAGCGGCTTTCTTTGTTCGAAGGAGCGAAGCTCTGATCTGAGCGTATAGTGTTGTTCATACCTGCACTGTTTAACTTTGAAAACTTGCCTTAACTTTTAAATTCAATATGCCCATTGCATTATTTATTTCGTTTCTGAACTGCCTGCTGAATGCGAAAAGCAAAACCACATACATAACAGCATAAGTGGCGCTAAAACTTATTAAGCCGATCCAGTTTAACCGGTAAGTAAAGCTGTAAGAAACGACAATGCAGGCCAGCACAATCACTGCTATAAGCGCGCCTTCCTGCACGAGCACCTTTAAATTGGCCCTTGAAAGATTTGCACGCTGGTAAACTTTTTTGGGGTAATAGGCCATTAAAATCAATAGCGGCAGTAAAAACGCGAGCAGAACGCCCGTCATCCCCAGAACATGTGATAGTATAAATATTAAAACGACATAAGCGATACTGCGCGCCATGCTGATTACACTGTTGCGTTTTAGCTCGCCCATGCTGAGGGTGATGTTTGAGAGGTTATACCCGATGGAAAGCAGAAGAAATGAAATACAAAGGATGATATTATTCGAATTTCCAATCCAGAATTGCGGCCCTACCCAATTGGCCGTAAGGTTTGAGCTGAACAATATGAAACCGCAGATGATAAACCCGCTTACCCAAAAAAGCATCGTCCAGATGCGCATGATGACGATTCTTATTTTGTCTTTTTCGCCGGCGCCAAATAAATGCGGTAGTGAAGGCAGCATGGATATGGTAATATTATTGGCAAGCCCCGAAACGATCCGCAGCGGGCGCCGCGACAGGTCAAGGACTGCGACGGCCCGCGCGTTGATATATCTTGAAACAATGATCAGGTCGATATTTGCGGCAATCGTTTCAAAAAAATTACTGGAGAAGGTGAAAACAAAAATTTTTGAGAACGACTTAAAATAGTCGAAGTTAAACCTGAGTCTTACCTTATTTCGCTTAATCAGGATAATTGAAAACGTTATGGCGAAGAGCAGCGTAGAGAGCCCCAGCAGCAGGCTGCTGTAGGCAAGCGCAAATACGCCAAATTTACACACCAGCAATACCGCGGTAAAAATATTGCAGGCAATTATACAGCTGTATAAAAATGTGCCGTGCAGCCTGGTTTTACGGTAAGCTAAAATGATATTCCGGAAAGTATCAGCCAATAGCGAAAATGAGGTGCCCCATAACGCAATGCGGAATGCTTTAACGATGTCGGCACGATAACGCAAATCGATGTTGGCGATGCTGCCAATAAAGTACGATAGCCCGTACCCGGCGGCAACAGAGACAATAAAAAGCCCAATGGCAACCAAAATGCCTGACGTTATTGCCAGGCCGAGCTCCTGTTCATTTTTCTCGCCAAGCGCAAAAGACACCCGCTGTAAAAGTACGGTTGCCACCCCCGGATCAACGATGGTAATCCAGGTTAGCAGGTTGCCGGTCGCCAGCCAGGCCCCATAAACCGAACCATCAATATAGTGCAGATAGAGGGGTATAATTAATACCCCGTTAATCAACGTAATGACAAACCCGATGTTAAGAAAAAACAGGTTCCATACAGTTGCTTTTCTTCTGCCTTCCGACGCCAACTTGTTTTTTTCAGCCATTTAATACCGTCGTTAAAATCTGTGCTTCGCTGTTGCTGATATTACCGTTAGTCGTGAGTCTAAAGTCCTGCGTCATCAGAACCCAAAATTGACTTAAGACTTTCGACTTAAGAGTACTATCGGTGTTAGAACGCTATTTGGCCTCCTTTACCGATTGTTCATAGTACCCGTATCCATACCCATAACCGTAGCCATAGCCGTAACCATAGCCATAGCCATATTTTCCTTTTTGCTGAATGCCATTCATTATCAGGTTGAAGTTTTTAAACCGGCTTTCTTTATACAAAGCATTTATATATTTCAACCTTGCTTTTGGCGTAAATTCATGCCTGATCACGTAAAATGTAGCATCGGTATATTTCTCGATAACCTGGGCATCGGTTACCACACCCACGGGAGGGGCATCAACAATAATAAAGTCATACCGCAGGCGAAGTATGGTAAACAGCTCATCCATGCGGCCATCAACCAATAGCTCAACCGGGTTAGGCGGAATGATCCCGCTGGTAATTATATCATAGCTATCGTATTCCGGTACCGGGACAATAATGTCATCCAACTCCGCATACCCAATCAGGTAATTGCTGAGGCCGATCTTGTGTTCGATCTTTAACTTTTCTTTTAATTTAGGTTTACGCAGGTCGAACTCAAGTATGACCACTTTTTTCCCGGTAATTGCCAGGCTGGCGCCAAGGTTTAATGACAAAAACGACTTGCCCTCACCGCTCATGCTCGAGGTAAGCATAATCACCTGGAGCTTTTTTCCGGGGGATAAAAATGCTATGTTAGTACGCAGCGCCCTTATTTGTTCGCCTATGGCCGTTCGCCCGGTCTCCAGCACAAGGTCATTCAGGCTATCCGTTTGTGATATCTCTGCCAAAATGGGGATGCTGGTCTCCTTTTCGACATCGTTGCGGCTCTTTATCTTATCGTTCCACAAATCCAGCATATAAATAACGCCAAAGGGAAGGGCGATGCCAAATAAGGCAAACACCATTAACACTATCGCTTTTTTGGGCTTTATCGGGTCATCACTGCTGATAGCGCGATCCACAGTCCGGGTGTCCGACACCGTAGAGGCAAACGAAAGGGCTGTTTCCTCGCGGTTTTTTAGTAAAAATGTGTATAAATCGTCTTTTACAGCCTGTTGCCGGGTTATGTCAACAAGCTTCCTTTCTTTTACGGGCACAGTTTTGATCATCCCGTTCATGCTGTTGCCTGTCAGCTCTAATTGCGCCCGCGAAACGCTGAGACTTCTTTTCAGCGTTTGTATATTGTCAAAAATATTGTGTTTCAGCGTGGCTATCTGTTCGTCGATGGTTTGCAGCAGGGGATTTCCGCCCTTCACTATTTTGGCGGTGCTTTGCCGCTGTAATTCCAATGTCGAAAGCTGGCCGATCAAGTTTAGCAAAGTAGGGTCATCAAGCCCCATCAGCGTTTCGGGTATGGTTCCCTGGTCAGTCCCTGAAGATGTTACGTGCTTTTCAATGTCGTTTAAAACACTTTGCTGAAGCTTCACCTGGTTTAGCTGGGTGTCATTTGTTTGAACGTTTTGCAAAAAAATCTGGGTGGCCGCGCTTATATCAGTTATCCCCTCGCGGGATTTATAGTCTTCAACTTGTTTTTCAGCGCTTCCAAGCTCGCTCGCAATTATTTTTAAACGCCCATTAATAAAGGTAAGCGTATTTGCAGCCGAAAGGTTCTTATCTTCCAGGCCCGCCGAGTTATAAGCGTTGATCAGTTGGTTTAATATATCCTGTCCTTTGTCCGGATTCGCGTTTTCAAGTGTCATCATCAACACGGTTGACATCTTGCTGCTAGGCTCGATCTTTATATCATTTGATAACTGCTCCGCGACACTTTTTGCAGAGCTTATTGCTACGCGTATTTCTTTTACGCTATCGCTTTTGCCTGTTTTGGTAAGTTTTATTACTCCGTAAGGCGTTTTTGTAGGGTTGTCAAAAAAGACTTTTTGCCCGTTTAACGTCGCGCTGTTTCTGTCCTGGAGCACAACATTTAAAGGCTTTTTATAAGTAAGATCAGTAGCAACGTATAACTGCAGGGTTACCGGCGTTTGGTTATACAATTCCACCTGGCGGAAAAAGCCCTGCTTGTAATACGTAATGTTGAGCTTTAAGCTATCAACAACTTCTTTCATCAGGGTGTATGACCCTAGTACTTGTATTTCATTATCGACCACTTTATTTGACGAAAAAATATTTAACTGTTTCATCATATCATCCTCTTCGCCGAGGCCTTTTTGCTGGTCTTTAATTAAAATACTGGCGTGAATAAGGTAAATCGGGGGCTGTACTTGTATGTAAACGAAGCCTGCAATCAAGGCAACTGCAAGCGCCAGCACAAACCATTTCCAATAGGTGGCGTATTTGTAAACAAATTCCCTTAAATGAAATTTATTTTCCTCGTTCGAGTCTTGCAACAACGCCTGTTCAAAAGGATCCTTGCTCATGTTATTTATTTTCTAAGTGCCGCTATTAAAAGTGTTGCTATCAGTGTTAAACCGCTGATCACGATCGGTGCTAATTGAACTGTTCTGTCACTTGATGTAATCCGGCCTTTCCCGGGTTCCACATACAAAATATCATTGGGGTGCAAATAAAAATAGGGCGAGTTAAACAGGTCTCTCCTGGTGAGGTCGATCCTCGTGTAGGTTCGTTTCCCGTCCACTTCCCGTACCAGGAGTATATTGTCCCGCCTGGCGTAAATTGTAAGGTCCCCAGCCATCGCAATGGCCTCGGGGATAGAAACCTTTTCGTTTGGAATGGTATAAACAGCCGGCCGCACCACTTCACCCAGAACAGATATCTTAAAGTTCAGTATGCGGACATTCACCGTTGGCTGCACCAGCAAATTGTCCAGTTTCCGGGTAATCGTGTCGGCTGCCACAAATGTTGTCAGGCCGCCGACTTTTACCTTCCCTACCAGGGGAATAGTAACCTGCCCCTGGCCGTCAACCAGGTACCCGATGGCAGCCGGGGGGTTGTTGTACAGGTTTGCCTGCTGGGTCATGGCGGTTGCCTGCATAGGCAAATGCGGGTTAAACATAGCGCTGGCTTCCTGGTTAAGGCCGCTTATATCGATACTTAAAATATCCGAAGATTGTATTGTAGCTACATAAGAATTGGACAGCACATTGCTTAGCGAGTCCTTCGTTGGGTCGGCGCTCTGGAAATAGGCGACGTTTTTTTGACCAATACACGATGAAAAAACTAAAGCTATAATTACTATCGCCAGGGTTAATTTGAAGTTTTCCAAATTCATAGGTTAAAGGATTATGTAAGTATTGACCTATTCGAACTGATTTTTAATGGCGTAGCCTGCTTCCAGCAGCAGCCGTTCTTTCTGGAAAAGTTCAATGTCCGATGCTACCATCTCCTCGACGAGTTGATATAGATTGTATTTGGGTTTCCAGCCCAGCTTGGCCTGAGCCTTGGAGGGGTCGCCGATCAATAAGTCAACCTCTGTCGGCCTGAAATAATTGTGGTCAACGGCCACTACTTCCCTGCCATGCTCAACCTGGAATTCGGGGTTGCTGCAATAAACTACATAGCCTTTTTCGTCGACACCGCTGCCCCTGAATTCCACTTCGATGCCAACCTGGCCGAATGCCAGACTGACAAAATCCCTTACCGTTGTAGTTATCCCGGTTGCGATTACAAAATCCTCGGGTTGTTCCTGCTGCAGTATCAGGTACATCGCTTCCACGTAATCTTTTGCATGACCCCAGTCGCGCCGTGCTTCCAGGTTACCCAGGTAGATTTTATCTTGCAAGCCCATAGCAACCTTGGCCACCGCCCTTGTTATTTTCCGGGTTACAAATGTTTCTCCGCGCAGAGGGCTTTCATGATTAAATAATATGCCATTGCAGGCGAACATCCCATAGGCCTCCCGGTAGTTTACCGTGATCCAGTACGCGTAAAGTTTAGCTACGGCGTAGGGGCTTCGGGGATAGAAGGGGGTGGTTTCTGATTGGGGAACGGCCTGCACCAAACCATAAAGCTCGGATGTTGATGCCTGGTAAATGCGTGTCTTCTTTTCGAGGCCCACAATACGGATGGCCTCCAGCAAACGTAATGTGCCCAGCCCGTCGGCGTTGGCTGTATACTCCGGGGTATCGAAACTTACCTTCACATGCGACATCGCACCCAGGTTATAAACTTCATCGGGCTGAACCTGCTGCATAAGCCTGATCAGGTTTGTGGAGTCGGTCAGGTCGCCATGATGCAGGATCATATTTCGTTCGGCATCATGAGGGTCATGATACAAATGATCGATCCGATCTGTGTTGAATAATGAGGAGCGCCTTTTTATGCCATGTACTTCATATCCCCGCATTAAAAGAAATTCGGTAAGATAGGCGCCATCCTGCCCGGTCACCCCGGTTAGTAAAGCTTTCTTTTTCATAGACAATCATGTTTTTCGGTAGAAAATAAATTAATGTCACCTTGCCGCTGTAAACTAATTCCTGCCACGGCCACAGGTAAAACGAACGCAATGTTAAATATTATGTTTTTAGTATTTTAACTTTTAATCAAATTCTAATTTCTTTTTAATCAAATTCTAATTGCTTTTTGTAAAATTAAATGAAGACTTTTGAATCGCAATTATTGGTTGAATTTTATGAATTTAATAATTTAATGATTGATTGATAACACAAATGCAACATAAGTGCATATAAAATATTAAATTAATAATTCTATATAATCGCAACCACTCTTTTTAATTAATATGGCTGTTTTATTATTTCGTTATTAGAAATAATTATAATATATTAAGTAGTGTTTTATCCGGTAAAATATAATATTTAAGGCGGGGGAGATGTTGAACAAAAAAAGAATTTTATCAATCGATGTATCGGGCGGCGCATACGAGGAATTTGTTAGCTTGATCCTTACATTGGGCAGGCGAAAAAAATCTTCCTATGTATGCATTGCCAATGCGCACATGCTGGTAGAGGCTCACTGGTCAAAATATTTTCAACGGGTAGTAAACGGGGCCGATATTGTTACCCCTGATGGCATGCCGGTTTCAAAATGCTTTAAATTTTTATATCGCACCAGGCAGGACAGGGTCGACGGTATGAGTTTGCTACCACGGCTAATAAAAGAAGCCAGTGAAACAGACCTTTCTGTTTATTTTTATGGCGGCTCACCGGAGCTGCTTAAGCAGGCGACGATTTTTTTAGTCGAAAATTACCCTTCGTTAAAGATCGCGGGAACACATTCGCCACCGTTCAGGTATCTAACGCATGCCGAAAAAACGGCCGTTGCCGATAAAATCAACCGATCAGGAGCCAATATTGTATTCGTTTCGCTGGGATGTCCCAGGCAGGAGAAATGGATGGCCGAAATGAAAGACAGTGTCCGGTCGGTTATGATCGGGATTGGGGGCGCTTTGCCGGTATTTATAGGCCTGCAAAAACGTGCGCCCGTATGGATGCAGAAAAACAGCCTTGAATGGCTTTACAGGTTGCTTTTAGAACCGAGAAGGTTGTTTAAAAGATACCTGGTGACCAATTTTGTTTTTTTATGGCTTTTATTTATCGAAAAGCTAAAATTCAGGAGCAGCGATTATCGCCGCACGCTCGAAAACATCAACAACGCCAATAATGCGGAACGTGAGCATAAACAAGTGAATGAATATAAACAAGAACGTGAATATAAACACGTAAGCGTTTATTAATACAATTGCCTTACGTAATATTTGCGACGGACAGGTAATACAATACCGGGCGCATCACCGCAAGCCGTTCTCTTGTATATCAGTTAATCAATCCCCCTATTTGGGTTCATCCGTGTACACGTTTCACGGTCGCTATGGTTTGCCGGTTACCATACAACGTCGGAGTTTTTTAAGCCAACGTTTCACCAACGTCGCGCAGCAGCTATCCGCTTCATTGCTGCAAACAGAATTTTTTGAAGTTTTAACTCAGGACGCCGGTTCAAAAAACCATCTTCGTTAATGCCTCCTCTTTTGTTTTTACAAATATATATTATTCCTATTAAAGTGATAGGAATTAAATCAAAAAAATCTTTTTAAAGCAAATAAATTAATCAAAGATTAGTATTTGCATCAAATAATTAATTATCAATTAGTTATGTTAAGCATAGATAAATTCACCGATTTCAAAACTCCTTGATCTTGAATAAACTTGTCTAAAGCGCCCAATTTCTTTACCCGAAATATTCGTTAAAAACTAATCCTCGCGACGAACAATGAGTGCTTTGGTCCAAAAAAAAGAAGAATTTTTTTGTATCCTTGTCTAGTCAAAATGGGGGAATCAATCCAGCATATTTTAAAATCTGAGCCGGCCGTAAAGGTAAACGGCAGCCTTTGGCTGGAATCGGACGGGAAGCGTTTTTTCGGCCCCGGCCCGGTTGAATTGCTGGAGCGGATTGCCGAGACAGGCTCGATTAGCGAAGCGGCAAAACGGATGAAAATGTCGTACAAAAAAGCCTGGGAACTGGTGGCTGCATTAAATGAACGGTCGGTAAATCCATTGGTTATACCACGTACCGGCGGCGAACACGGCGGCGGCTCGACCATTACCGACGAAGCCAGGGAATTGATAAACTATCACCGCGATTTAAGGAAACGTTTTGCAGCTTTTTTAGCCGGGGAAAGCAAAAACCTGAAATTTTAAATTTTTTTATCTATCGTTATATTTTAAAAGAAATAACGATCATATTTACCTTTTACAACCATCAGTATCGTTTCACATTTAAACACCTTAACATGAAAAAACTTCTATTCTCATTTTCGGGAATCAAACCATTGGCTTACCTCCTTGCCGCCACGCTTTTCTTCGTTTTCCTGTTTCCGTCAAATTCTCTGGCGCAAACGAGAAACCTGCCCCCTGACTCGGTAAAAATGACGTCGCCGATGGGACAGCCGGCAGCCGTAAAACCCACCTATCCGCGCGCGGTTGGCTATTTGAGTTTTATTTTACCCCTGGTAACCGTCTCAGATGCAACAACTTTTAATTTCAACAGTTCATCAACCACCATCGGATTTCCGGTTGGCGTAAACGTTTTATATAGCGATAACTTTGGCTTTAGCTATGAGTTTACACCAAACATTAAAATTACAAATGGCCCCGGCGGATCCAGCAAAATGAACGACATTTTATTCGACCCCGGCACCATGTTCCGTTTTCAGCACGGGTTTGCAATTATTACCCGGCTGGCTTTTGATACCAACGGCCGTTATGGCTTTACGCCGGTGTTTAACCAGGTTTACGCCCGTACAAAAGATGTAAACTACTTTGTGGCTTTGTCGCTGCCGGCGAGGTTCGGCAACAGCGAATCATCATCAGTGGGATTAAACCTGCAGTTTGGCTTCACTTTCAATTAACCCGCGGCAATTTCAACTTGTCCTGAAAACACCCGAAGGTTGTCATTTTCTCACGTTACATTTCCGGCGATCTTGTCTTATTTTTGGATATTAAACAGTAAACAAAATGGAAACAACCGAAAAAACAGCAATTACTATTGCCACCACAATAAACGCCCCGGTGCAAAAGGTTTGGGATTTATGGACAAGCCCGGCACATATTGTTAAATGGAATAACGCCTCTGACGACTGGCATACGCCGTGGGCAAAAAACGACCTGCGCGCGGGCGGAGCATTCAGCGCCCGGATGGAAGCTAAAGACGGCAGTTTTGGCTTTGATTTCGCCGGCATTTATGATGATGTGATTGAAAACAAACTTATCAAATACACACTTGGGGACGGGAGGACGGTAGAAGTTTTATTTGTTGCCGAAGATGGTTCGACCAAAATAACAGAAACCTTTGAGGCCGAAAGTTCAAACCCGGTTGAAATGCAGCGCGGCGGCTGGCAGGCTATCCTGGATAACTTTAAAAAATATGTTGAATCAAATTAATATACCGGGCTTACAACATCATGCCTGAAACGGCTGCATGCACATTACCTTACAATCAACACCCAGCCGGAAAGTTTTGGTCGCCCATTCTTCAGATCAATAATATAATAGTAGGTGCCGGCCGCTACAGCCTTTCCGTTTGAGGTCCCGTCCCAGGGTTTCGAATATCCCGTGCTTTGGTAAACGGATTGCCCGTAACGGTCGAAAACCTGTATAAGCGCTTCGGGGTAAGTGATTAATGCGTCGATATTCCATAGATCATTTATCCCATCGCCGTTTGGCGAAAAAGTATTCGGGATAGTAATTTTTTTGTATACCCGCACAAAAACGGCACTGGTTGAGGAGCCGCAAGTAGACGACGTGGCCGTTAACGTATAGGTAATATCGTCTGTAGGTGATGTTATCGGATTTAATGAGGTTGGATCGCTTAAAAAAGTCGCGGGCGTCCAGTTGTAACCGGTAATATTGTCTCCTTTTATGCTTCCCTGTAAAATGGCCGATTGCCCTTCAAACAAAAAGATGGGGTTACCGGCATCGGCAACCGGGTTTTGATTGACCGTAACGGTGACCGTTTTGCTGCTATCGACACAGGCGCCATTGCTGATGCTCACCTTATAGCCGGTGGTTTGCAGCGGCGTTGCGGTTGGACTGGCTATCGTGTCATTGTCCAGTCCCGTTGAGGGGCTCCATTGGTAATGGGTTCCCCCGGACGCATTCAATTGTGTGCTTTCTCCTGCGCATACCGTTACGTCGCCGCTCACAACAGGCAAAATCTTTGGTAAAACCGTAACTTTTGCCGTCACCGGCGCGGAGGTGCATCCGCTATCAGACACCGCGACAACCGTATAGGTGCCGGAATTTGCTGCCGTGGCATTGCTGATCACCAATGGATTTTGGGTTGTGGATGCGATGCCGGGGCCCGTCCAGTTGTAAGAAGTGCCGCCCGACGCTGTAATCTGAATCGGACTGCCCTCGCAAACGGTTTGAGCGGCAATGGCCGGTACGACAGGCAAAGGATTAACATAAACCGTTAAAGGCGGCGAATAAACCCGGCAGGACACTACTGAAATAGCCGAGCCGTTTGCCACGCCCAGGCGGTATTGATACTGGCCGGGCCGGGCGTTTACAAACGGCACATTCGCGGTATTTGAAGTGTAGCCTGGCATATCGTTCCAGCCGGAGTTGTTGGGGTTTGATTGCCATTGGTAAACCGGCGTGCCACTGGCGACAACCTGCGCCTGCATACCTACATTGGCGCTCGCGCCTTCGCAAAGGCTCAGGTTTTTTGGGCCGGCGGCCGACGAAAAACCATCCCGGATGATCGGCCCGCAAGCGCGAAAAGTAATATCGTCCAAAATAAAGTCGTTTCCATTTCCGCCCGGTGCATTGTTGGTCATTACCACCACAACATCGGTAACATTAGCCGGCGTAATAAAAGAAACGCCATAGGGAAACCATCGCGGCCCGTTTTGGGACGCGGGAATACTCTGGGTACTGTCGATGGCCAATATTTGGCCCGAGGTCGTTTCAACCGCAAATGTTATGTCGGGGTGGGTATAGTTTGTTGTTATCGAACTTGGGATCATTAAATTGAGGATATACGCCGAAAAATAATAAGTAGTACTGGGACAAAGCCCGCTGGCCTGCTGGTTAAAAAAAATGCTGGGCTGGTACGAGGCATTAACAATCATCATGTAGCCATTGGGATTGCCGGTATGATCTGCAGGTACATTCCACCAGGTTTGCGGGTGCGTATTATTAGCTGCGGTAAGGCTGGTAGCTATGGTGTATTGTCCGTCCGCCGGATCGTTATTGGTCGTATACGTCATATTGGTGATCCCGGTGGCCAACTGCGGGCCCGGATTTGTCCCCGAGCCAAAATCCTGGTTAATTACCGGGTCGCCCAGGCTGCCGTTGCAGGTTTGCGCGCCGGCCGATAACGAAAAAAGCACAACCAGTGAAGGGAACAATAATTTCAGTACTATTTGACGCATTTATCAGGCGAGCATTGAAACAGCCGGTTTCAAAACTAAAAATTTTAATGGTTAATTTAGGTTGCAGCTTCAATTAGGCAGGGAAGTGCGTTTTAACAACGCTCTTTATGCCCTTTTTAAGTATATGCCATACTCGATCTGGCTTCATCTTTTCCCGCACATTTCGTTTCAGTCGCGTTACAGTCGCGCTTGAATTGGGGAATGCACTTAACAACCCTTATGCGAATTGTAAGGACCGGGCGGTCATCTCAATTCATCCGTATTCCAGTCATCACCATTTTCCGCCTGCCCAAGTGACCGCACCGCGGGTCGCTTACTTCAAATATCCCGCCTTAACCGATTCATTCCCCTGCAGGTCAACCGAACGGACAGTTATTTTTCCGTTTACCGGAATGTCCGCCGGCACGTTCCAGTACGTAAGCGGTGTAAAACCTGTTCGTTTTTTGTTAAGGTAGATATTGTACCCCAAAAGCCTGTTTTTGCGCTTCGGCGAATACCACTTTAAAACAGGAGTTGGCAACTTTTTATAACTGATGCCAAAAGGCGCCATCGGCATTACTTTATTTGGCTGCAGTTGGTTTGTGCAATTCATCAGTGCCCGGAATACATGATAGGTTCCCTTCCATATCTGCCCTTTCAATGCCTTTTTATAATTAGGCTGTTTATCCAGCCCGCCCTGGTACCAGTCGCCGTGCTCGTGGTCAATTAAATACGTTTGAATATACAGCCATTGCTGCTCAAACTTTTTTTCATATCGATGTGGGTCAGTGGGATATTTATCGGCCATCAACAAAAGCGCGTTCAATCCCTCGGCCTGGGCCCACCAGTTTTTGGTATCGGCAATAATGGTAATGCCGGGTTTATCTTTAAAATAATAGCCTTCATCATAAAAACCGCCTGCTTTGGCGTCCCATCCATTTTGTAAAGCATCGTCCACCATTTTTTTTGCTATGCGGTTCGTCAGGGTATCGTGCCTGATGCCTAAAACATGCGAGGCCTCTAGCATTAACCAGGCCGTTTCGATATTATGCCCAAACGAAACATGATCAAGTTCGCGATGCTTCATCATCACTGCGTATGTCGAGTCGTGGTACGAAACCGGCGTCCAGTCGGGCTGAAAAAAAAGCGTCAGGTCGCCCCGTTTGTCCGTTATCACATCCCTCACCAATAGCAGCATTTCCTGCAGGCGCTGCCTTAACAGGCTGTCGGGCCAGACGCCGTACAATTCCGTAAATGATTCCAGCAGGTGTATCGAAGTATTCTGATCTTTGTACCCAAGCTCCGCGGTGGTGGGTACGGACGCGGTTCTTTTTATCGGTGTACCATCCCTTTGCATGTGCTGGTAATACCCTTTAAAAACGGGGTCGTGGCTATGGTATTCCAGCCAATGAAACTCTTTTATGGCCAGGTTTAACGCGCTCGTATCTCCCGTACTTTGGTAATAAGCCGCCAGTGCATACAGCGCAAATGAATTTCCGTATGCCTCTTTTGGCGCAAAACCGCCCGGTTTCGGGTTTCCCTGCCTGTCGGTATAGGTATAAAAGCCGCCGTACTGCTTATCCCACATTTTATCCCGCAAAAACCTGTACCCCGCTTCCTCGCCTGTTTTATACCAGGCAACCGATGGAAACAGTTCCGCCGCTTTGGCATTGCTCCAAACATGCCGCGCCTGGGTCACTATCATTTTATCCTGGTCAGCCTTTGGCTTAAAATCGTAGGTAAAAGTGCTCAGGAACCCGCCATATACGGTATCTATTGCGGCAGGGTACCATGGTTTAAGTAATTCGTCAACCATGGACTTTTTCATCTCCCGGTATATTTTTAAACGGTCGGCCTTGTGGCTGTTTTTTGTTTGAGGAAATGCCGGGTCAATAAAAAAAATGGTGACAGCAAACAATGCAGCTAAAATTTTCATCGTGGGTTAAAAGTAATTGGATTTTTAACAAAATTATCACTCACACGGTCATAAATACATTTATCGCATACAAATAACCATATCAGTCATCGTATCCAAATAAATAGCATTAATCTTGTGTAATTATAACACTAACCATGTCGACTTATAAGCCAAAACCATTTTTATGTTTGTCATTTTTGATGTCAGTTGCGATTTTCACTGCCAACGCGCAGGCGAAGAAACCTGCAGCGACTATGAAACTGAACAATCTTGATTACCTGGAATACCAGGGCGTAAATGTAATGCTGGCCCAGGATTTTTACCCCGAAGGGCACCAGGGCGGCGTCGGCATTATTCAAAATGGCATGCGCGTGGCTACCAATGGCGACATCCGGCTGGAACCTACGCCAGGGCAATGGCAGCCCATTCCGAAAGTGGGCAGGCAGATGGTCGACCGTCAAAAGGAGCAGATCAGCGTTCACATGCATTATCCTGATTCGTCCATCAATCGCAAAGGCTTTAACCCGGTAATCTACCCCGACCTTAAATTTGGCTATACCACGCGGGTTGAGCCGGCAGGCAAAGGGTTCAGGATCATTGTGGATCTTGATGCGCCGCTGCCTGATAGCTGGATTGGCAAAGTAGGTTTTAATATGGAGCTGTATCCCGGCATCCTGTTTGGCAAAAGCTATTATGCTGACGATCAGTTCGGCATTTTCCCCCGCCAGCCAAACGATCAGATGTACGCCGATGAGGATGGCGATTTGCAGGTTACACCTATGGCCACCGGCAAAAAGCTTACGATTGCGCCGGAGTCCGAAAGCCAGCGCATGATCATTGAAAACGAAGGCCCCGGCAAACTTCAATTGCTGGATGGCCGTGCTAAACATAATAACGGGTGGTTTGTGGTGCGGTCGCTCATAGCCAAAGGGGTTACAAAAAACGCCATTGTATGGCTGGTTACCCCCCACGCTATTGAAGGTTGGCGTTCGGAGCCGGTTGTGCAGGTGTCGCAGATCGGGTACCATCCTAACCAGGCAAAAATCGCTGTGATCGAACTCGACAAGAACGATCACCGGAAACTACAGCCGCAATTGCTGAGGGTTGATGAAAATGGTGGTTTAATTCCTGTTTTAAAAAACGATGCCGAAGATTGGGGCAATTTTTTGCGCTACCATTATCTGCGGTTCGATTTTTCAAAAATAAAAACGCCGGGGATGTATAAAGTGAAGTACGGCACAGTGGAGACCAATCCGTTCCAGATCAGCAGCACGGTTTACGACCGCGATGTATGGCAACCCACCCTTGAATATTTTTTGCCGGTGCAGATGTGCCACATGCGGGTGAATGATAAATACAGGGTTTGGCACGGCCTGTGCCACATGGACGATGCCCGCATGGCCCCAACGGACTCGAACCATTTTGATGGGTACATACAGGGGCATTCAACCCTTAACAAATATAAATCGGGCGAAACCGTGCCTTATTTAAACCGCGGCGGCTGGCATGATGCCGGTGATTTCGACTTGAGAGTGGAGTCGCAGGCGGAAACGGTGCTTGGTTTAACGCTGGCTTATGAGCTGTTTGATGTTAAATACGACAATACCTCCGTCGATCAGCAAAACCATGTGGTTGAAATACAACAGCCGGATGGCAAACCGGATATTTTACAGCAGGTTGAGCATGGCCTTTTAAGTATAGTGGGCGGCTACCAGGCTATGAACCGTTTTTACAGGGGCATTATCGAGCCGACAAAACGCCAGTATACCACCCTGGGCGACCCCACAAATATTACCGATAACAAATTTTATAAAGCCCCGGCCGACGGCAGCCCGGTCCCCGCAATCGGACAGCCCGGCGCGCCGGATGACCGCTGGGTATTTACCGAAGCCAACCCCGGTCGCGAATTAGAAGTTGCCGCATCGCTGGCTGCCGCAGCAAGGGTAATGAAAGGCTTTAACGATACACTGGCAACACAGTGCCTGGCCATTGCCAGGGAAGTTTGGGGCCGCAATGAAAAGGCATCGCCCATGCAAAAATTAAATTTAGCCGTAGAACTGCTGCAAACGACAAAGGAAAAGCAATATGCCGATTTCCTGATTAGCCATACGCAGCAAATCGCCGGCGGTATGGGCCGCACCGGCTGGCTTGCGGCACGTTCGGTAAACCTGGTTAACAACCCCCAATACACGACTACCATTACCGCGGCGGCATCAAAACTTTTTGAGCAGATAAAAGAAGATGGGAGTAAAACACCGTACGGGGTGCCTTATAAACCCAATATATGGGGGGCCGGCTGGGATATACAGAATTTTGGCTACAAAGAATACTTTTTGCACGAGGCTTTCCCGAAGATATTCCCGAAAGATTATATGTTAAGCGCCATTAATTTTATACTGGGCTGTCACCCGGGCTCCAATACATCTTCGTTTGTTTCGGGCGTCGGCGCCGATTCGATGATACCGGGTTATGGGTTTAACCGGGCTGATTGGTCGTACATACCTGGGGGTATAAGCTCGGGCACGGCTCTTATCCGCCCCGATTTCCCTGAGCTATTAAAATGGCCCTATTTATGGCAGCAGGGCGAATACGTTTTAGGCGGCGGCACCAGCGATTATTTATTCCTGATCCTCGCAGCCGATCATATTTTAAAAACGGAAAATTAAGGTGATTGATTAACAAATCCCGACGCAGGGCCAGACTTCGTTCTTCTATCTTGTTTTTCGTACACCTCGTTAGGGTTACCTATCTGCGGGCCACGAGCCGCGAGGCTTGCGGCAGCGAAAATTGCTTGCGGTAGCGGGGAACTGTTACTTAGATACATATGAGTGCTGTCCATCCCAAATTATTTCTTTTGACCACAATATATCGGCATTTTTTTCCTCTCCGGTTTCTAAGAAATGGAAATAATCCTTGTCGGTTTTTACAATATGGCAACGTAGTTTAAAACTGATTTTCTGCTTGTTAGACAAAATCCTTTTTGCCCAAAGCGTATCATACCTTGAGACATGTGGCGCTAACATAAACGGACCAGGCATAGTAGAAAGGCAGGTGCCCATATCGCCCCAGGTAAGCAACTTACTGTCCATTTGATATAAGAAATACTTAGTTTGACAGTTCAATTCCCAGTATGTTAATGTGTCATTGGTATTATTTTGTAACCTGACAAAAATCTGCAGTAAAGTTTGATCCCCTCTTTGTAGGGCAGTTATACGATCTATTGCTAGGGAATATTTATAATCAGTATGTTTTCCTTGTGCTTGAGAGTTCAGCACCGAAAAACATACTAAAACTACGACGAGGAAACTATTGGCTTTCATGGTATATTAAAATTTAGTCACTCCGAATTCGGAGACGTAATCGCCGTCCCTTCTGAGCGCTAACTAACTGGTTATCAGTCATAATTTTCGGTTTACGATAGGCTGTGAACAGCGGACGAATTTCTAACTTACTAATATTCAATGAAAAATAATTGTACTGTTCACGAAAAACGTCAAAAATGGCACAAATTTGAGAAATTAAAATTTTAACTTGCCAAAAACCAGTTCTTTTCGTTGCTGTTTGCAGGGTGTATGTATGCAAAACGTGAACACTTCAACCCCGTACGTACGGGGTTGAAAGCCATTGGTTATGGGAAAACCTCGGATTAATTTTAGCCGCAATTTCCCTGCGTGATTACGCACGAAATCGATTTTGCGAGAATTGCTGATCAATCGTGCGCGGATAATACGCCGGGTAATCTTTTTGTAATACTTCCATAATTTTGCCACGGGCTACCGTAATTGAGGTATTTTAGCGCCAAATAGTACAACCCCGCATCATTCAATGACCTATAGATCAGCATACCAGGCTGCAGCAACCGTGGCGCCGGCGATAGAAGCCCATTTTGCCCGGCTGCTTCAAGCAGCCCGTCAGCAGGGCGAAACCGGCCTTGCGCCGGCGCCTTCGTTAAAAGCGATCAGCGCGATTATCGACGTGGCTTTTTGGGCCAGTTTACGAAAGGAAGAAGGGCGTTCGCCCAAAATATCGCTTGCTTACCTGCCGCCGGCCGTTGCGGGTCAGCCGCTTGTGTTTGGGGAGCCCATCCTGCTTACCCCTTATGTTTTAACCAAGCTTGCCCCGGCTGTCGAGCGTTCAGGCATACACCTGGGTGTTTGGGACGAAGATGGCGACTTATATGTTTGGGGAACCACCCGCGCCATTCCTGATGGTTGCCTGGTGCTGGAAGTGATTGAACCGGGTCTGCTGGTGGTGAAACACCGCCGGATAAACGGTTTTGGTAAATTTATCAACGTAGCCGTCTTAAAGGGCGACGAGATAAAGATTATCGACGAACAAAGTAAAAGTCTCCCGGATTGCCCGGCGATGCTTACTACACTACTGGATTACAATGCTCCCGCGGGTTGGAATGATTCCGTAAACGTATTGGTCCAGCTGGCGGCTTCGATGCGGTTACATGGGCATGGCGGCTCATTATTGGTTGTGCCATCGGGAAGCGAGGAATGGCGCGACTCCATCATTCATCCCATAACCTACCCGGTGCTGCCCGCATTTGATGAACTCCGCCAGCTAATGGCGCAAACGGTTACCCCTGCTAATCTCGTCGTTTGGCAGGAAGATGTTAACCGTACGGTTGAAAGTATAGCGGGCCTGACAGCCGTTGATGGGGCCACCATCATTACCGACCAATTTGAATTGCTTGCCTTTGGCGCAAAGATCGGGCTGTCATCAAACGGCCTGCCCGTTGAGCAAATGCTGGTAACTGAGCCGGTTGTAGGCAATATCGGCACCATCATTCATCCATCGCAAAACGGCGGCACCCGGCACCTGTCGGCGGCCCAGTTTGTATTCGACCAAAGGGATGCCATTGCCCTGGTTTCGTCGCAGGACGGGAGGTTTACCGTTTTTTCATGGTCGCCCTGCGAAGCGATCGTACATGCGCACTATGTGGACGCGCTGCTGCTTTGAGGAAGTTCGTGGTTCATGGTTGATAGTTCATATCAAGAAACTTCTAAGCTAAAATGTATTCTTCTACTATGAACTATTAACTATGAACCAAAATTATATGCCCGGAAACATGGATTGTGCCCGGTCGCCGATGAGGGGAATCGGTTTCTTTTCGCCGTTAACTGCGCCGATCAGGCCGATGATCCAAAGTACCAGGAACCCGAGCCATAACAGGTTAAAAATCCATACTAAAAAGTAAAGCCCGGAAAATATCATCGGGAGCAATAGCATATTCAGCACGATGTACGCGACAGTTGTCGCAATGTGGAATAGCAACGTTTGCCGCAGTTGGTAACTGCCCAGGCTTGTTTTATTATTTTGATGCATTCCAAAATAGGCGATCAGCCATCCGATGATCAAAAAATAGCTTACAATGCCCGCGGTTTTACCGCTGTCTTCGTTTACTAAAGGTTCCATAAATTTAAGATTTAATTGTTGAGAGATTAAAAATAAGTAGTTTGCTGAAAATCAACTAATTTAATCCCGAGAATTTTTTTAAAATAACACATTTATACCATGAGGGCAGATAAGCTCGTAAGCAATGAGATAGATCAGTTTTATTCGGATGCCGCCGAGGAAAAACGGCTCACCTACGGACTTGGCCCGCTTGAGTTTGAGCGGAACAAGGAATTGATAGCGCGATTTCTGCCCAAGTCGCCTGCGTTTATTATCGATGTTGGCGGCGGCCCTGGCGTTTACACCGAATGGCTTGCTACAATTGGTCACATTGTTCACCTGATCGACCCTGTAAACAAACATATACAACAAGCGCAAAAACGGGCTTCGAAACTAAAAAAGCCATTCACAGCTGCTTTAGGCGAAGCAAGATCGCTTGATTTCCCCACGGCCAGTACCGATGTAATAATAGAACACGGCCCCCTTTACCATTTGCAACAACGGGCCGACAGGATAAAGGCCCTGAAGGAAGCTTATCGGGTTTTAAAGCCAGGTGGAATTATGCTTGGTTTTGCCATCAATCATTCCGTATCAACTTTAACCGGTTTGCTAAACGGCATGATACATGACGATCAATTTTATAACATGTGTATGGACGAGCTAAAAACCGGACTGCATAATCCGCCGGCCGCGTGGCCTGGTATTTTACCAGAAGCATTTTTTCACAAACCCAATGAATTACTGGATGAAGTAACGGAAGCGGGCTTTACGCGCGTAGAACTACGTGCCGTAGAAGGTATGATCTGGCTCGACGCAAAATATTTTGAAAGCCGGTCGAATCCTGACAAAAAAGAAAAAATGATGAGCCTTTTGAAATCAACGGAGCAAAGCATGGAGCTGCTGTGTTTTAGCCCGCATATGATGGTTTGCGGGAGAAAGGGATAAGTTAGTTGGTGTTTATAGTGGCACGGATCATATAACTATCATTAAAAGAACATTTGTGCCATTTTACCTTCGCTAACGGGGTGCCTTCATAGGACCGCGATTCTTTAAACTCATGTTGTGTAAAAGCGATATGGGGCGTTTGGATTTCTTCGCTGCTTCCTAAAACGCCCCGGGGGACCTTGTAATGGGTATTGATTTTATAATAACTTTCATCTAAAAGAGCGAATGCTACAAAAAAGCCATTTTGGGGGCTTTCAATTTGATATGCTGATAATCAACATCAAACCATTCGTTATTCTTTTTTGCCGATGCAATAATAATGTCCTTTGTTAATTCCTTACCCGGCGTCCCGTTTGTATCGACCGCGAATACACGAACCCTAAAAGGCGACGTTGCGTCGCCATGCCCTTTATAGAGTAGGTTACCCCCATTGCTTAAAAAATAACCTACGGACTTTATCATACCGTTATGATTGTCCGAACCTTCCATAAACATAGCCAACTGCATCCCCGGAAGAATCGACGCCTTGCCAAATCCTGATTTCATCCTACTCCCAACTTTAATCAACTTATAGCCAACCTTAACTTCGTTGAGCATCATCATTGCAGGAGATAATTTTACGAAGGCATTTTGCACAATATCTTCGACAAGCATTTTCTGGGTTTGATAACCGATACACGAAATACTTAATGTGTCGGCTTTATCAAACTTTTGGTCATCAATGGAAAACTTACCGGAGTCATCAGCCGGGTAAAAAAAGTTTTTGGCAGCTACACTTAAAGTAGCGGATGGTATTGGTTTGCCGGTTTGCGAGTCGACGATACTTCCCTGCAAGTGTATCGGCTGCGCCCTGGTTTGTATAGCGAACAGCAATAAAAAAACAAGGCCTGGCAGTTTCATCCGGTTTTAGTGTTGAAAGCCGGCAGGGCAAATATCCCTCCCGCTGATGGTTTTCAAATCTAAAGAATCTGCTTCACATAATCCGCCGGAAATGAAACCATGGCAGATGGACCAAAGCCAGGAGTTGCTTTGTTTCAGCCGGCAGGTGATGATTTGGAGGCGAAAACGATAAAGGACAGGCTTGTCTCTTCTTGAACCTGGTTGAATCGATTTGAATTTGTGTTTAGGCTGATCTGCAACTAAGTTTGACGGAGTTTAACTGAAACGGCCCTGGTTTAAGTCCAACCTTAAAAAAAATAACATGAACAAGTTTTTCAAAACCGTGCTTTTAACCGGCCTGTTCGTAGGCACCACCGACATTGTTTCGGCCTTCATTTCCGTTTATATCCGATCGGGAAAATTCCCCGAAAAAATGTTCAATTATATTGCCGGAGGCGCCTTAGGGCTTGCGGATGCCATAAACGGCGGTGTTGGGGTTGCCTTTCTAGGTTTATTTTTTCACTATTTTATTGCTTTTTCGTTTACACTGTTTTTCTTCCTGGTTTTCCCAAAACTGAAGTTTTTAGCCTTTAACAAATATTTGGTTGGCATGCTCTACGCAGTTTTTGTGAACCAGGTAATGGAACAAGTGATCCTGCGGATAACCCCATTGCCGCGCGGCCCGTTTAGTCTTGCTGATGAATTTGTAGGATGGGTTGTATTTGGCGTCGTATTTGGGATACCCATTGCTTACAACGCTTATAAGTATTACGGGATTGAATGACCACGCTGCATATAAACTGCAGCTATAAAAAAGCCCATGCTTTTTGAATTACAAAAGCATGGGCTCAAAATATTTTTAAGAGAGAATGGACTGACGTTAAAAAATCAGTGTTGCTCCTTTATGATAAACGAAAAAATGTGCTGAGCGGCTGGCCCGATTACCGGGATAGGCCTTTCTTCCGCATTGGTCGCTGCATTCAAACCATATATCCACAATCCAAGGAAGGTCGCTATGGTCACGAGCTTCAGACATTCGATATTAAACAGCGCACTTTGCCCGATAAGAGAATTCTGTACCAATGACAAACCAAACCAAATGGCCAGGAAAGTTAAATACAGGCACAGCGTCTGCCGCAGGTGAAAGGCGCTAAGGGTATTTTTATTAGGTTGGTGGAAGCCGAAAAAACCGATCGACCATCCGATTACAAAAAAATAACTAACCATTCCGGCGGTTCGCCCTCCGTCATCAATTCCAAAAAGATATTTACGTTCCATACAGGGGTTTTAGTAATATTTTCTTTTATACGGGAACGGTGGTTCGATTGTTTCCATAAAATTCCCGGCAATTGTATACAGATTATACGTAACAGAAAAGTGACAAATGGATTTTTCTATCTCCCCCGAAACAATAAATTAGTAAATTCCGGGTGTTTTTCACAATTTTAAACTTTCATCAAATAGTCCCTCACCGGGCATCAAACAAATTGCATTTTGAATAAGATATTATGTGTTGGTGAAGCACTGATCGACATGATCTGCACTGACAAAGGTTCGTCCTTGTCCGACGGGCAAAATTTTCTGAAAAAACCGGGCGGCGCGCCTACCAACGTCGCGGCAGCAATAGCGGCCTTGGGCGGTTCCGTGGAACTTGCTGCCAAAGTTGGCGCCGACCCTTTTGGAAGGCACCTGGTAGAAGTGATGGAGTCGTTCGGGGTTTCTACCCGCCGGATGCTGCAGGATAAGGAGCACTTCACTACGCTTGCCTTTGTTTCGCTGATGGAAAGCGGTGAGCGCGACTTTTATTTCAACCGCGGCGCCGACGGCCAGTTGAGCGAAAATGAGGTGAACGGCATCGACCTGGCCGAATTTTCCATCGTTCATTTTGGTTCGGCAACGGGCTTTCTGCCCGGACCACTACAGGCCGCCTATGATAGTCTGCGGACGCGATCACTTAAAAACGATATTTTCATCAGTTTTGATCCCAACTACAGGCACTTATTATTCCGGGGAAACACACAATCATTTATCGATCAATCCTGGAATTTTTTGCAAAGCTGTCATTTTTTTAAAGTGAGCGACGAAGAAGCCTTGTTACTGACCGGGGAGAATTCGCTCGAAGCGGCAACCGGAGTTTTCCTTGAAAAAACGAATGCCTTGTTTGCTATTACGCTCGGAAAAGACGGCACGCTGTTGGGCATAAACCACGAAACCCGCATCATTCCAAGCATCGCTGTAAAACCGGTTGACACTACCGGCGCAGGTGATGCGTTTGTAGGGGCAGTATTGTACCAGTTGAGCGACAAAAACCTTTCAGAAATAAAAACGTTGCCGGCCAGGGAATGGGAAAAGATAATTTTCAACGCTAATAAAGCAGGGGCGCGTACCTGCGAATATTTGGGAGCGATGGAGGCGTTTAAGCATTTGAGCGTGGATATTTTTAAGCCTAAATAAACGCGTATAATTACAGCCTGCATTGAATTGTCAACCCAATATTAAAATCTTAGCGAATAGCTGTCGCCGAGGTGGACAGCGAAATATTAAACGCGAAATTTCAATCTAAATCACTGACCGCGTTGTTCACATCGAACTAAAAATGTTTCAAGAATATATTTGGCTCAATAAACGGGTTAATAGTGCGAGATTGATTTTTAGAATTTGTAAAATCTGCTGAATAAGTGGTTTTTCGACTAATTGACTTGTATTCGTCTGGAAAAATATTTTTAAAAATGAAATCACAAAAAGTAAATGGCATAATAATTCTGTCAAAGGGCAATCTGATGTTATTGATTCCACCCATTTGAATTTCACATTTACCGTGGCTTTTTACCTCGGAATCATAATCGATACGGATGTGCGAAGTGTTGGTGAACTTATACTTATTTTCAAATCTTCCTAAAATTAAAGTTTCATCATCATTAGTATCACCTGCTTCTTTGGCCTCCTGAATTAGTTCTAATAGTTTATGATCCGGAATAGACACTTTAAATTGATTACTAAAAAGGTTATACAAATCATAATAGTATTCTGCTATTACTTCATCGTTATGATCCGCGATAAAGTTTTCTATGTCATCTATTGTTTCTTTCAACCTAACAGGATAAGGATAGTAGGAAAGCTTTATCTTGTGAAGATTTGTTCCACTAAATGAGTAATAGAACTGTATTAATCCTGCATTTTCCTTTAATAGAAAGCTGTATTGCTTGTCTCTTATCAATACTTCATATTCTTTCGCATATAAAGTTTTGAAAATACCAGGTTTATAGTTTTTCCAGCTTATTTCAGACTCGCTTATTTTACTGTAATTAGTTGTGACAATCAATTTTCTAAAAACCGTTTCAGCGAGTTTGATATTGGTTAATATCTTATCAATCGTCATGCCTGGTTTTTTCGATTTTAGTAAAATCCCGCAAAAAATCGGGATCTTGATACAGTCGTTCCAACAAAAGTGCCCGATACGCTTCGTCGCTAAGCAAACTGTCTATCTCCTGATCGGCTCTTTCAATGTCCTTAGTACTTTGAAGAATAGTCATTTTTCTTTCTATTTGATCTGAATCAGGGAAAGTAAAAATAAACTTCGGATAATCTTTTATAATACTATCAAATTCAGCCTCGAGTGATTCTATTGCAGGGCCATTTCCAGAAATATAACACCATCCGCGTGACCGAGTTATAGAAACGAAAATAGCGTTTCGCATTTTGTAGGTTTTATCCGTTATAACTCTTTGGGAGTTTACAATAAACACGATATTTGCTTCGTTTCCCTTTGCCCGGAAAGTCGTGCTAAGGGTTACATAGCCAGGTTCCTTAAAAGCGTCGGTCGGTTCAACGTAACCTGGAGTAATGGCCTTGATTCCTCGAATATCCAATTGTTGTCTGATGAATTCGAATTGTTCTTTTGAGTTTTTTGTGTCAAGGTTGATAACAACAATTTCTTCAGGTTCAACTTTTTGTTCCTGGGTAAGAGTTACAATTTTTTTTATTACTTCATTTAATTCGTTGGAAACGTGGGCATATTTTTTGAATTGGACTAATTTTTTTTCGTGAGTTCCTTTATATTCTTTGATTAATCTCTCTAACTCATTTTTGCTATTTTTTTCCGGCCTTTCAACTATGACTATGTCATCCTCTGAAAACTGTTGTTTGTGTGGCTCTATAACATCATATCCTCTCGCAATCCAGTCTGATTTAACTTTCATTGGAACTTTCGCGTTTTTTGAATATAAGCCTAAAGCTAAACCATGGGCGATCATCAAGTTAATCCTGGGATTTCGATACGAATTGGGAAGTACAAAATCCTTGTCGATCTTTCCTTTGTATTTACCATCAAGGACCGTGTTCGGCATATTTGGAACGCCGTCTTTGTTATTTCCAAATAATTCTTCAGGCTGTGAGATATTTATGTCAGTCAAAGATTGAAATTCGTCGTAAGCCCAAATAATTCTTTTTGTGGAGCCATCTTCATCGATCGTCTTCGTTAAGTGAAAAATTGTCTCAAAAAAAGATGGAGAAAAGTCCTGAGCCTCATCTATCAAAACCATATCGTACACAGGCTGAATTCTGTCCCTGGCCTTTTCCAACAAATCAGTATAGATAAAATCTAAAGGATTTGAATTAGCCCTTAACCCCATATAAGTGCGCGGAGTGATTCCAGTTGCATTTGCGGTATTATAGTAAACACCCGGCTTGGAGCTGCCACCCCAAGCATGATAAATGTGCAAATTTTTCCAATTTGGCATGGATTTATCTATATTAAAGAAATATTCCGTAATGGTGGTCCGTACCATGTTGTACATGCTTTGCGTGTTAAATACAAAAAGGATTTTCTGATCTCTCATGGCCCGATGGGCCATCGCAGCTTTCATGCAAAGTATAACGGTTTTCCCCGTTCCGGCTAGCCCTCTGATTCTTTGAGGACCAGGAGGCACTTGTAATGCAACTTGTCGTTGTATTGGGTCGAGTTTAAATGTATAGTCCAATGATTTCTTAATCAGTTCATTGAGATTTGTAGCGGCAATTTCTACTTTCTTTTTTCTTACTTTGCTAAAAATCTCGGACCCATCCAATACCGCATCTATAATATCTACAGCCTTATCAGAAAGTTCATTAGGACTAGTCTTTATTTTCTTCTTGATATCCTCATTTAAATTCTCATTCCCGACATAATCATTGAGTAACCGCGTGTCAACAGATGTGTTTAATGCGCTTAAATCTGCTGTGCTGTTTTGCGTAAATACTAAAAGCCTTTTAAAATCAATCGGCTCAACCCATTCTTCTTTCCTTAGATTAAATAATTGATTATTCTTTTTGAGTGTGTTTTTAATTTCCAAAAAGTAAATATTCAACGATAAATCATGAGAGTAGATAAATTCGCCACCATCAGTTTTCCAATACTCCCCATCTTCGTCAAACTCAACTATTTTTTCAGTAACAACGTCGATTATAATAATCCCTAGTGATTTGCTTCTGATAACAAATGAAGGGACTTCTTTTCCTGCAAAACCTAAACTAGGCACCTTATAACCAATAATTCCTTGATATTCCTCTAAATAGTCGCACAAGAAGTCCCAAAGGCTTTGTTCTATTGGGTTATCTTCGATTTCCAGGTCGCCGGCGATATATTCCATAAATTCTTAATTTAATACAAACTAAAGAAATTTTAAGAAGAAAAGTTCATAAAATTAACGCGGCAAAAAGCACAGGCGCAGTGTTGGATTAAATATTCCAAAATTATTGGCAGCAGCTTGCTAATTGCAAATTATTTTGAAGCAGCAATCGGCAAAACTCAATGGCTTCCCGTACCACAATCATACCCGTGATTTCCGCATCTGCTTAAAATACCATGTTTTGAGTCTGCTCAACGAGCATCCAAAAAAATCTAAAAGTTCGTATTATTCGATTCGAACTTTATCAAAAATTTCAGATTATATCGATTCAATATCCTGATAGATCGCACAATTGTAAAATTCATTTTTCCACAAAAAACTTTGTGGTCGCCGTTATATATTATCCTAAATTTGAGGCTTAAAAACAATTAACTATACTATGGCAAATATGATATCTGAAGGGCCTACCCCGAACGATGCTGCAAAGTGTCCGTTTTTGGGCGGCGCGGTCAAAAAAAGCGCCGGCAGCGGCACCAGGAACCACAACTGGTGGCCTAATCAATTAAAATTGAACATTCTGCGTCAAAACTCTTCGCTTTCCGATCCGATGGGTGAAGGTTTCAACTATGCTGAGGAATTCAAAAGTTTGGACCTGGCAGCAGTGAAACAGGACATCTTTGATTTGATGACCACCTCGCAGGACTGGTGGCCGGCTGATTACGGTCACTACGGACCGTTCTTTATCCGGATGGCCTGGCACAGTGCCGGTACCTACCGCATTTCTGACGGTCGCGGGGGCGGCGGCGCCGGCTTGCAGCGATTTGCACCATTGAACAGCTGGCCCGATAATGCCAACCTTGATAAAGCACGTTTGCTGCTTTGGCCGATAAAAAAGAAATATGGTAAAAAACTGTCCTGGGCAGATTTGATGATCCTTACCGGTAACTGTGCGCTGGAATCGATGGGCTTCAAAACCTTTGGTTTTGGCGGCGGGCGTCCAGACGTTTGGGAACCCGCTGAGGATGTTTACTGGGGCGCTGAGGACACCTGGCTGGGGGACAACCGTTATACCGGCGACCGTGAACTGGAAAATCCGCTGGCGGCTGTCCAGATGGGTTTGATTTATGTGAACCCGGAAGGCCCTAACGGAAATCCTGACCCCGCAGCATCTGCCCGCGACATCCGGGAGACTTTTGGCCGGATGGCCATGAACGACGAAGAAACTGTAGCGCTGATTGCCGGCGGGCATACTTTCGGCAAAACCCATGGCGCTGCCGACCCGGGCAAATACGTGAGTAAGGAACCGGCTGCCGCGACTATTGAAGAGCAAAGCCTGGGCTGGAAAAACAGCTATGGCAGCGGCAACGCCGGCGACACTATCACCAGCGGCCTTGAAGGTGCATGGACCACCACGCCTGCCAAATGGAGCAATAATTACTTTGAGAACCTTTTCGGTTACGAATGGCAGTTAACCAAAAGCCCGGCAGGAGCTTACCAATGGAAACCAAAAGACGGCGCGGGCGCCGATACAGTTCCGGATGCACACGATCCGTCCAGGCACCATGCCCCCACAATGCTTACTACCGATCTCGCCCTGCGGGTTGATCCTGCCTATGAAAAGATCTCGAGGTATTTCCACGAGAACCCCGACCATTTTGCCGACGCTTTCGCTCGTGCCTGGTTTAAACTGACGCACCGCGATATGGGACCGCGGGCGCGTTATCTTGGTCCCGAAGTGCCTGCTGAAGAATTGATCTGGCAGGATCCTGTGCCTGCAGTTAGACATGAACTGATTAATGAAGATGACACCGTATTACTGAAAGGCAAGATACTGGCACCTGGGCTTTCTGTGTCTCAATTAGTATCAACCGCCTGGGCATCAGCATCAACCTTCCGCGGTTCCGATAAACGCGGCGGCGCAAATGGTGCGCGTATCAGGCTTGCTCCTCAAAAGGATTGGGAAGTGAACAATCCTGAGCAACTGGCAAAAGTATTGCAAACCCTCGAGGGCATTCAGGGTGAATTCAACACGACTCAAGCCGGCGGCAAGCAAGTTTCGCTTGCAGACCTGATCGTTCTGGCTGGAAATGCGGGCGTTGAGCAAGCTGCAAGAAACGCAGGCCATGAAGTCCGGGTGCCTTTCACTCCCGGGCGCACGGATGCGTCACAGGAACAAACTGATGTGGAGTCGTTTGCCGTGCTTGAGCCGGGTGCAGACGGGTTCCGCAACTACTTCAATACTGCGCGTACTTCTTCCGCCGAAGAAATGCTGATTGATAAGGCCCAACTACTGACGCTGACCGCCCCGGAACTGACCGTTTTAGTTGGCGGTATGCGTGTGCTGAATACAAATTTTGACCATTCGCAGCACGGCGTATTCACCAAACGCCCGGAAACACTCACGAATGACTTTTTCGTGAACCTGCTTGATCTGGCCACCACCTGGACGCCTACTTCGGATGCGGGAAAAGTGTTTGCGGGTTCTGACCGGGCGAGCGGCGAAATCAAGTGGACAGGTACCCGCGCCGACCTCATCTTCGGTTCCAACTCCGAGCTTCGGGCAATAGCCGAAGTGTATGCCTGTGAGGATGCAGGAGAGAAATTTGTAAATGACTTTGTTGCAGCGTGGGCAAAGGTGATGAATTTGGACCGGTTTGATTTGGTGTAATTCGCGCCAGGATGATGTTTTAAGGGCGGTTCGGGAACGGACCGCCTTTTTGTTTGGAGCCAATTTTTATATTGTTACCAGGTTCAAATCGGTTTCCGAACACATGAGGTCTGCACACCATTTCTGCAAAAATTCAGGCGTTTGATCGGGTAGATTATTGATCAATCGCCTATAATAATTTATACCTTCTTGCAGCTGTAATTTAAAATTAGTAAGGCTTCTTTTCTTCTTATCGTCTAAATCTTTTAAGTGATTCTGCAAGTCTTTTTTCAGGTAGTCAATGTACAGGTTCAGTTCTTTTATAAACACGTGCGGCCGCTTTACATTATCCAACAAGTTAATGCTTCCATAAATATGTTTTACCATTTCGTCCAGCGAATATACCCGGTCAAAATACGACAGGTTAGGCCCGGGGCAAATAGCAACTGCTTTGCTTTCTTTCGGCTTACCGATCCCCAGTTTTAAATACGTTGATGAGCACAACCCCTCGCAAAGACAAATTTTTTCAGTAATACTTCCATACTGGCGGTCATATTCCTCCGGTTGCAAGGTGGCAATTTTCAGTTGTTTAATCTTCAGGTTTTGATATTCCCGCGACGCGGTGCAGATTGGGCCATCGGTGAATTCAGTATTCGTACATAAATATTTCTTGGTGCAGGGGCTGCCGGGCCGGCCCTTTTCCATGCGACTCAACCGCTGGGCGTCAATCGAGCTATTTTTAAAGTTGTTAAATAATATCCCTAAAGGCGAGGCGTTACTCAGGTAAAAATCGCCCTCGCCTGCATTGGTCAGCAACTGTAATGAGGCTTCATCAACATTAGTAGCCTCGGGCACGAGCAAAAACGGGCTACCCCAGCCGGTTCCATCCAACTGGTAATAATTCAGAAAAAACTGGTCCTCGCTGGCTGTGCCAATCCCACCTTGTGCGCTGAGCCGCTGCGCAGGGATAATTTCCTTTTTAAAACCTTTGGTTAACAGCGCCAACCGGTACGATTTTAATAATTCGTTATACGTATCCTGCCGTTTCAGCTTAAACTCTTCTAATATAGGTCCCATTAAATAGCCTTCTGTTGCAAAGGCGTGACCACCGCAATTTAGCCCGGATTCGACCCTGAACT
>Ga0206971_10111_pt1 | contig 30405 bp, 22 predicted proteins | sample Alteio_BWOrgHeat_85_FD_152917 | JGI IMG/M metagenome (GOLD analysis project Ga0206971, IMG submission 152917) | Enriched cells from forest soil in Barre Woods Harvard Forest LTER site, Petersham, Massachusetts, United States -... | ecosystem: Environmental > Terrestrial > Soil > Temperate forest >...
TGCGCATTATACAACGGCCCGTGATGCCTGGGCCAAAATGGCCGAAGAGGCAAAACCGGTTTACGTGCAGGATATTACCTATGGCTCGGGTAAAGTTGAGCGTGGCCATTGGGCCGACCGTGTGCCAGCCATGGACGCCGACATTGCTGATATGAAAGAAGCATTAGCCAACGCCAGCGGAAAGAAATCAGTCAATAATGAAAGCGTACGTAAAGCTATCAATACGGTAAAAACACGTCCTCAGCTTGCTAAGGTAGATTGCCATCATATACCCGTCAGGAAATTCAAGTCTGGTGAACCGATCAAAATTGATTTAAAACTTGCCGGAGAAGCAAAGGGGGTTAACCTGTTTTACAGGCATGCCAACCAGGCCATTGATTGGAAAGTAATGCCAATGCACAAAGAGGGGGTTCAATACCAGGCTGTTATTCCTGCTGAGTATACAAAAACAAGATTTCCGATGACCTATTACTTTGCCATTGATACGGGAAAAGACGGTACCGCCATTTATCCCGGGCTGGATGAGAACCTGGCCAGTATGCCTTATTTCGTTGTACGGCAAAATGAACTATTTAAAAAGGGTACAAAAAATGGCTAAATGGGGGAATAGTTAATACAGCGCAGGGTCCCTTCGGAGACCCTGCGTGGACATAAATGCTACAAGGCTCACTAACCATAACTGATGAGAGACATTATGGTTGTTTTAAAGCAAATGCAATATAATTGCCGGCTTTCGGGCCCCTTCCACCTCCTGCAGCTATCACTACATATTGTTTACCATTAACCATGTAAGTGACAGGTGTAGCCAAACCTCCAGCCGGAAGCTGGTATTCCCAAACTATCTTGCCCGTCTTTTTATCGATCGCCCTGAACCGTTCGTCCTTTGTTCCACCAATGAATATCAATCCGCTGCCTGTTACCACCGGCCCGCCATAAATAACCGTTCCGGTTATTGGCACACCTTTTTTAGTCAGTTCGGGGTATTCTCCCAGTGGAATTTTCCATAAATATTTTCCTGTATTCAGGTTTATTGCACTAAAAGTGCCCCATGGTGGTTTGATGCCCGGATAGCCATTCTGGTCAGTAAACCGTCTCCATGATGAACTGGCATAGGCTGGTTGGTATGGAAATGCTCTTGGATTAACGGGCGTTGTTGATGCTACTACAGGGGCAGCAACCCTTTCTGTTGTATTTTCAGTACCTGTGAGGTAACTGATGATCTTATCACGATCTGTTTCAGGAATGATGGCTGCAAAAGCAGGCATCCTGGCTTTCCCGGAAGCTATGATCGTTTTAATTTCATCAACTTTATATTTAGTGCCGATATTTACAAGCGAAGGCTGTTCCGCTCCGCTTCCTCTCCTGTCGGTACCATGACAGGCTGCACAATTGCTAAGATATAGTGCATTTCCCGGTGTAACAGGTCCCTGTGGCCTGTTCCTTCCTCCGCCTGGTGCCATAATAAGCTCCCAGGGGTCCTCATTACCTGTCTGATACAGGATACCGCCGGGGTCGATCGCATTACCTCCCCATTCTGCGCCGCCACTATAGCCAAACAATAATGTCCCGGTCGTACTCGGAGGTGTAAATTTATTATCGCTGTGGATCTTGTCGAAACGTTCCTTTACATAAGCATAAGTTTCGGGAGTGAGATCAGAAATATCTTTCTCAGTATACATTTGTCTTACAAAAGGTGCCGGGAGTGTTGGGTATTTCTGTGTGGCATAGGGATGTTCTCCGGGCAAACCAACAGTCGGTACCGGGCGTTCTACTACAGGAAACAGTGAAGTACCTTTGTCACGATCAAGTACATATACCAATCCGTCTTTAGTTGCCTGTACCACTACATCTACCTTCTTGCCCTTATGCATGATCGTAGTAAGATTTGGAGGGCAGGGATGATCGCGGTCCCACATATCATGATGAATGGTCTGGTAATACCAGTTCATTTTACCTGTTGTTGCATTAAGAGACATGATACAGGTAGCAAACAAGTTAGCTCCTTCACGTGCACCGCCATAGAAATCGGAAGCAGGCGAACCCGTACCAAAATAAACTGCACCGCGTTTTTCGTCGAGCACCATGCCGCTCCATGAATTCGTTGCACCTATATTTTTATAGGCATCTTTTGGCCAGGTATCATAACCAAATTCTCCGGGTTGCGGAATTGTATGAAAAACCCAAAGCAATTTCCCTGTAACTACATTGAAGGCTCGTATATGTCCCGGTATTGCATCACCGGTTTCAGGAAGAGTAGAACCTATGATCAATATATTTTTATAGATCACACCCGGACTTGTAGCAGATATTCCATATTTGGTTACATCATAATCCATATTGGTCTGAAGCCCTTCGTGAAGGTCAACTCTTCCGGCAGTGCCAAAAGTCTGGACGCCCTCGCCGGTTTGCGCATTTACAGCATAAATGTTAGGGCCCATGGTATATAAAATACGTTTATCACTTCCATTCTCCCAGTACATTACCCCCCTGTTCTGATTCGTTCCGGGAGCTGTGGGCGTAAATTTCCAGAGTTCTTTACCGGTAGCTCCATCCAGGGCAAATACTTTACCGTCGGGTGTGGTAGCATATAGAACACCATTTACTACGATGGGCTGACATTGGATAGCCCCTTTCCTGGTAGGGGCTGCATCATACATCCATGCTACCTCCAGGTTTTTCACATTGGCAGCAGTGATCTGCTTTAATGGCGAATAACGATTACCGAATTTATTTCCTCCATATACCGGGTAATCATTACCGGTTTTCATAGAAGTTGGAGGAACGACCTGGCTCCAGCCATAAATTAAAACGCTTCCAAGAAGGAGAGCGATTATTAAATATCTTTTCGTATTCATGAAATTTTGTACAAGCTATGCGCTCGCGGTTAATTAGTTAGTAATTGATTACTGGATAGTGGTTATATTGAGCTACACAATGTATGAAGAACTTTTTTAAATTTTAGAGCCTGTTTAAATTTTAATCAACAATAATTCCGTCCCCATACTGCGCGAGTATCCGTGATGGGTTGCGTACGGTGCTACTCGCCTTTTATGTAACATAAATGACCAATCCCCTGCAAAAATTAAGGTAAACTTTTCGTACTTTTGCAACCTCTAAAATTGAGGCATAGCATATTAATGTATAACGAATATAAGCAGTTAAATTTATCGCAAACGTGCAGGGATGTGCTGGAGTTTTGGCAGAAGCATAACATCTTCCAAAAAAGCATTGATAGCCGCCCGGCCGGTAACCCGTACACTTTTTACGAAGGTCCGCCGAGCGCCAATGGTATGCCCGGCATTCACCACGTAATGGCGCGGGCCATTAAAGATATTTTCTGCCGTTATAAAACCTTAAAAGGCTACCGCGTTGAGCGCAAGGGCGGCTGGGATACCCACGGCCTGCCTATTGAACTGGCTGTTGAAAAATCGTTAGGTATAACGAAGGACGATATCGGTAAAAAAATATCGGTAAAAGAGTATAACGATGCCTGCCGCAAGGAGGTGATGCGCTATACCGATGTGTGGAACGACCTGACCGAAAAAATGGGCTACTGGGTTGACCTTGAAAACCCCTACGTTACCTATAAAAACGAATACATCGAAACCCTTTGGTGGATATTGAGCGAGTTGTACAAAAAAGGATGGCTGTATAAAGGCTATACGGTACAGCCTTATTCACCAAAATCGGGCACGGGGTTAAGTTCGCATGAGCTGAACCAGCCGGGCACCTATAAAATGGTGAAAGATACTACCGTAACCGCGCAGTTTAAGGTAAAGAGAGATAAGGATTCGGAGTTTTTGTTTGAAAATATAAATACTGATCTATACATATTAGCCTGGACGACCACACCGTGGACGCTCCCGGCAAACTGCGCATTAGCCGTTGGCGAAAAGATAGCTTATAGGTCAGTTAAAACGTATAATCAATATACCGGTAACCCGGTAACAGTTATCTTAGCTAATAATTTAACCGATAAGATATTAGACAAAAAGAAATACCATGAAGTCTTTTCTGATGAAGATTATCTAAATTTTAATTTCGAAAATTTTAATTCCATTCCCTATAAGACAGTTTCAAATTCTTTTAGTAATCCGAATGTAGATTCTAAATGGTTTTATGGCGAAAGATTAGTTGGTATACATTATGAGCAATTAATGCCCTACGTAACCAATGCCGACCTGGAAAAAAACGCTTTCCGTGTAATCCCTGCTGATTTTGTTACTACCGAAGATGGTACGGGCATTGTACATACCGCGTCTGTTTTTGGCGCGGATGATTTCAGGGCCTGTAAGGAAAACAACGTGCCCTCGGTATTGGTGAAGGATGAATTTGGGAAGGACGTGCCGCTGGTTGATAAGCAGGGCCGTTTTGTGGCTGAAGTTACAGACTACGCCGGCCGCTACGTTAAAGAAGAATATTACAGCGATGCCGAACGCGCACAGCCTGATTTTAAACCGACGGATGTACTCATTTCCATCAAACTAAAAACCGAGAACAAAGCGTTCGACGTAAAAAAATACGAACACAGTTACCCGCACTCATGGCGCAGCGACGAGCCGATATTATACTATCCGCTGGATAGCTGGTTTATCCGCACCACGGCGGTAAAGGACAAAATGGTGGAGTTGAACAAAACCATTAACTGGAAACCCGAATCGACCGGGACGGGCCGCTTTGGCAACTGGCTGGAAAATTTGGTGGATTGGAACCTATCGCGCTCTCGCTTTTGGGGTACGCCGCTGCCTATATGGCGCGAGGAGAATGGGAATGAAGAGGTTTGTATTGGCTCGATAGCCGACTTGAATACTGAAATTGAAAAGTCGATTGCCGCCGGGCTGATGCCCAAAGGTTTTGTACTGGAAGATATGCACAGGCCTTATGTTGATGATGTGATATTAACTTCATCAACCGGCAAACCCATGTACCGCGAGCCGGACCTGATAGATGTTTGGTTCGATAGCGGCGCCATGCCTTACGCGCAATGGCATTTCCCGTTCGAAAATACGGGCGAATTTAAAAACGCCTACCCTGCCGATTTTATAGCCGAAGGTGTTGACCAAACCCGTGGCTGGTTCTTTACCCTGCACGCCCTTGCGGTGATGCTGAGCGAAGCCAGTGATGAGGTAAAAAAAGTAAACGCCGAAGTTGGCAATAAAGGCATCGCGTTTAAAAATGTAATATCAAACGGTTTGGTGCTGGATAAGAACGGCAACAAAATGAGCAAGCGCCTGGGCAACGCTGCTGATCCGTTTGCTACCATAGAACAGTACGGCGCTGATGCCGCGCGCTGGTACATGATAAGCAACGCCGCGCCCTGGGATAACCTGAAATTTAACACGGATGGTATTGATGAGGTGCGCCGCAAGTTTTTCGGCACGCTGTATAATACCTATACTTTCTTTGTGCTGTATGCCAATATTGATAAATTCAAGTACAGCGAAGCGGAAATAACCCTGGCAAACCGTCCCGAAATTGACCAGTGGATCATATCGCTGTTAAATACATTAAGCAAGGAAGTCGACGGTTTTTATGCCGATTTTGAACCCACGAAAGCCGCCCGCGCCATACAGGATTTTGTTGACGCGCATTTAAGCAATTGGTACGTAAGGCTGAGCCGCCGCCGTTTCTGGCGGTCGGATGATTCGGATGATAAATTATCGGCTTACCAAACATTGTATACCTGTTTAATTACGGTGGCCAAGCTAATGTCGCCCATAGCGCCGTTCTTTGCCGACAAATTATACACCGACCTGAATAAAGTAACAAAAAAAGAAGAATTTGAATCGGTTCACCTTGCTTATTTCCCCGTGTATGATGCCAAACTGGTAAATACCAAACTGGAAGAACGTATGCAATTGGCGCAGGATGTATCGTCGCTGGTATTGTCGTTGCGTAAAAAGGTGGGTATCAACGTAAGGCAGCCATTAAGCAAAATATTGCTGCCCATACTGGATAAGGGTTTCAAACACCAGGTAGAGCAGGTGAAAGAATTGATTTTGTCAGAAACCAATATCAAGAATATAGAATATATAACCGATACGGCCGGTTTCGTTAAAAAGAAGATCAAACCAAACTTTAAAGCCTTGGGAAAATCTTTTGGCAAGGATGTTAATGCCTTAGTTAAGAAACTTTCAAGTTTAAATCAGGAAGAAATTATTCAAATTTTGTCATTGCAATATATACCAATCTATGCAAAAGATTTATCAGATACATCTGATCCGGAAGAATGGAGATACAGCCTAATTGAAGATGAACATTATGAAATTATTGGCGAAGACGTCCCTGGATTTATAAATGCCAGTATCAAAAACTTAACCGTGGCGTTAGATGTTACCCTTACCAACGAATTGAAAGAGGAATGGATAGCCCGTGAGTTGATAAACCGCATACAAAAAATGCGAAAAGATAAAGGGTTTGAGGTTACTGATAGGATAACAGTCCGCATTAAAGCGCCCCTTTTTATAGAAGAAGCTGTGAATAAGAATTTATCCTATATTTGCGCCGAAATTTTAGCTGATAGTATTACGTTTGATAATCAGCTAAATGAGGGTGAAAAACACAAAATTGGAGATTACGAAATAACTATTGCTATAAATAAAATATGATGAAAGTAGAAAACGAAAAGACCCGGTATAGCGATACCGAGTTGAAGGAATTTAAAGAACTGCTGTTAGATAAATTAAGCAGCGCGAAGGAAGAATTAAATGCGCTGGCAACTTCATTAAGTTCGCCAAACGCTAATGGTACGGATGATACTGCCGGTACTTATAAAACACTGGAGGATGGATCGGCTACGTTGGAGAAAGAACAGATAAACCAGCTGGCCGCCCGCCAGAAAAAATTTATTGAACAGCTGGAAGCCGCGTTAGTACGTATTGAAAATAAAACGTATGGCATTTGCCGCGAAACCGGTAAATTAATACCTAAAGAGCGCTTACGTGCAGTACCGCACACCACTTTAACCATGGAAGCTAAACTGAAGCAATAAATGAAGGCTGCTTATATTAAACCTTTTTTAACTGCCATATTAATTATCATTGCCGACCAGCTGATCAAAACCTGGGTTAAGGCACATATGTACCAGGGCGAGGAAATTAAATTTTTAGGCGACCGCGGCATGCTGCATTATACCGAAAACAACGGCATGGCCTTTGGCATGGAACTGGGTGGCGACTGGGGTAAACTGGCTTTAACCTTGTTCCGCATTGTGGCTGTTTTGGCTATTGGTTATGGCATGGTTTATTTAATTAAACATAAGTACCATCGCGGGCTTATTATGAATGTGGCGCTGATATTCGCCGGCGCTATGGGTAATATTATCGATTCCACCTTTTACGGGGTGATCTATAAATACGCGCACTTATTTCACGGCCAGGTGGTTGATATGTTTTATTTCCCGCTTATTTCAGGCTATTTTCCTAAATGGCTGCCAATTTGGGGCGGGCAGGATTTTATCTTCTTCCGCCCGGTATTTAACCTGGCCGATGCTTCTATATCGGTAGGCGTTATCATGATACTGATATTCCAGAAACATTATTTTAAACAGGAAGTGCCCGAAGAAAGCGCGCCAAACAGTGAAATGGTTGAAGAATAAAATAACGTATTCAACATAAAAAAAGCGATGGGTGTAAAACTCATCGCTTTTTTTATGGGGTAATTATGGCTTAGCGTCCTGGCGGCTTTTTATCCTCGCGTTGCTGCTTTTGCTCCTGCGGAGGCTGTTGCTGCTGCTCCTGCGGAGGTGCCTGTCTTTGTTGTGGCGGGGCCTGCTGTTGCGGCGGCGGCTGTTGCTTTTGTTGCTGTTGCGGAGGAGCTTGCTGCGGTTGTGCTTGCTGACGCTGCATACGTTGCTGTTGTTGCTGCTGCTGTTGTTGCGGAGCCGGCTGTTGTTGCTGGCGCTGCATACGCTGTTGTTGTTGCTGCTGCGCCTGTTGGTTTTGCTGTTGCTGCGGTTGTGCCTGCTGACGTTGCATACGCTGCTGATCACGCTGTGCCTGTTGGGCTTGTTGTTGCTGTGCTTGTTGCGCCTGCTGCTGTTGAACCTGCTGTTGCTGCGGTTGTGCCTGCTGACGTTGCATACGCTGCTGATCACGCTGTGCTTGTTGGGCTTGTTGTTGCTGCGCCTGCTGCTGTTGCGGAGCCTGTTGTTGCGGCTGCGCTTGCTGGCGCTGCATACGCTGTTGATCACGCTGCGCCTGTTGTTGCTGCGCCGGCTGCTGTTGCTGCGGTGCTATATTTGGCCGGTTTTCGAGCCGGCCGCCGTTGTTACCCGGCTGTTGCTGGTTTGGCGCGGTTGCCGGGCGTGCGGCATTTACATGCACTACCTTATTATCGGCACTGGCGCTGCGGGCAGTTGTAGCCAGTTTAGCGGCATTGGCATGATTAAACGCCGGCGCTCCTCCCTGTCCGTGGCTGGCTATAGCCTGGCCGGGGTTTTGTTGTTTATAGGCGTTCGCGTCAACTACACGGGCCGGGTGCGCGTCGGGGGCTTTCCTAACTACCGGCTTGAATATATTCACTGTATTGTTTTGAACATTAATAGTGCCGGGCCTGCTGGCATTACTAATAGCATATACCTGCGGGCGCTGGTGGGTATATTGCTGTATTTCCGCGGCGCGTGGGCCGGCAATGTACCGTTGGCCATTACTGGTATAAGTATTATTAACAAAAGTGGTGTTACGTATAATAACTACCGATCTTGAAGGCGGCGCGTAATAGTTATAAATATCCGGGCGGTTAATATAACCCTCGGGCGCGCATACCCAATAATTATCGGGTATACTATATCCGCCGCCACCGAATACTAAGCTGATGCTTATCCCCGGTGTTAAGGGCGCCCACCCGTAATAACCACCGCCATGGCGCCAGCTTACCCATGCCGGAGCCCATTTATAGCCGGGTATCCATTCCCAGCCGTAATAATCATCATACCTCCAGCGGCCATAGTGGAAAGTTGCCCATCCCCAGGGATATTCTGATACCCAGGTATTTCCATATTCTGTTAAAACCCAGTGCCCGTTGGTAGCATAGGGCCTGAAATCGTCTTGCACATCGGGTACCCATACATCGCCGTATTGGGGGTCGCTAACCCATGTACCGTAAGGTTGTAAAGAGTCGTAAAAGTCCTGCTCAGAAATATCCTGCGCCCTGCTTTTACGTGGGGCGGCCACTATCAGCAACAAGGCTAACAGGCTGATGCCCCATATTTTGTTTAAAGTTTTCATAATTTATAAATATTTAATTAAGGTTTATTATTGGTTTATATTTTTTTTGACCGAATAAATAATAAAACGTTTAGCAGGGTAATTGTTTTAATATATTTATACCGACAAGCTTTTAAGCTGTTTTTATATATTAAAATTGATATTTTTACCTATTATTTATTTTATATTACTATGAGTACAGTAAACATTACGCGCCTTGACCTGGCTACCTATGTTAATGGCAGCGCTGCGCAACGCAAACAATTTTCGGACGATATTGGCAAAGCTTTTAATGAAACAGGCTTTGTTACCATTACTAACCACGGGTTAAGCAAACAGTTAATTGATGAGCTTTACGCGCAGGTTAAAGCGCTTTTTGCCCTGCCCGATAGTGTAAAAAAGAGCTACGAGATACCTGAACTTGCGGGCCAGCGGGGTTATACGGGCAAAGGAAAAGAAACCGCAAAGGGATTTAACACGCCCGACCTTAAAGAATTTTGGCAGATAGGCCAGACCGTTACTGATGACGCTGCGCTTAAAGAAGAATACCCCGACAACCTGGTAGTTAAAGAACTGCCCATCTTTAATATTACAACACATGAAGTATATTCGAAACTGGAAGAAACGGGTACTCATTTGTTACGCGCCATAGCCGTGTACCTGGGCTTGAATGAAAAGTATTTTGACGATAAAGTACACAATGGAAATTCGATATTGCGCACCTTACATTACTTCCCGATAGAAAACCCCGACGCGCTGCCACCCGACGCGGTGCGAGCGGGTGCTCATGAAGATATTAACCTGATCACCCTGCTTATTGGCGCCAGCGCCGATGGTTTGGAGTTGCTTACCCGCGAAGGTAAATGGTTCCCGGTTAAAGCGCATGGCGAGGACCTGGTGGTTAATGTTGGTGATATGCTTCAGCGTTTAACCAATAATAAACTTAAATCAACCACCCACAGGGTAGTTAACCCGCCGCGCGAACTGATGAAGAACTCCCGTTATTCGGTTCCGTTCTTTTTGCACCCGGTATCAGATATGGATTTGACCTCGCTGCCATCAACTGTTGATGCACAGCACCCTAAACTATATACTGATATTACTGCCGGAGAGTATTTGGATGAACGGTTACGGGAAATTGGGTTGAAGAAGTAGTTGGCAGTTATGCGTTTGCAGTGGGCAGTTGTCAGGTGGTTTAACTGCAAACTATTTCATTTCCGCCTGTATGGCGCGTAAAAACTCATTGGTGTGCTGCGAGCCGATGATGTATACCAGGCCGTCCCGGTCGGTAAGGTAAATGGCCTCCTTGCCTGCCGCAAAAAAACGGATGGTTCCCTTGCTATGCAGGTTATATACCGGGTTGTTGAATAAATAACGGCTGTACGGCCCTTTTTCAACTTTTACTATGCTGTTCAGGTCTATTTTTACCAGGCGGGTGGTCCACAAGCCATTCAATAAAATACTTTTATTTTGAACGCGCGTACGAAAGTGCAGCAGGAAACCCATTATTATGGAGATGATCATGATCGCGAAGCCTACAACGGCCAGCAGGTCGCCATTTTTATCGCCTTCGGGCGTTAGGGCAAACGCCGCAAAGCAAAACATAGCCAAAACCAAACGTATGGTAAGCGGTATAAATTCCCTGCCCAGGTATTGTTTTTCTGTAAAAACCGGTTTGTCGCTCATAATATAATTTGATAATTTGATAATGTGCTGATTTGAAAATGAATTTTCAAATTTTCAAATTGCCGCATTTTCAAATTAAATACAATTCGAATATAGTTACTTTTTTGGTGTTATGAGTTACCTTATAACGTTCATCGACACGATAGCCACCTATCCATATAATTTCGCCGTTGCCATTTATCAGTAAGGGCACCTCGTTTTTTTTATGCAGCGGTATTTTCAGGCTGATAAAAAAATCGCTTAACTTTTTACGGGTTTTCATCCCCAGCGGATAAAAGTTATCGCTTTGCCGCCACGCACGCATACTTAACGGATAAATTAACCGTGCCGCATCAACCGAGGCCGCCATAGGGTTATCCTTTATAATAAGCGGCGTATCATCATGTAATAAAGTTAATTTATAATTACCATAATTTATAGTATCATCGGCAGCGGTAATACTTATTTCTTCCTGTTTTTTGTTATTTTTTTTGGTAAGAATGAGTTTGTCCCGATCAAGAATTAATGTAAAATAAGCCGCTTCAAATATTTTTCCGGGGTGTTTATCTAATGCCGCTACCAGGTCGTCAACTGTAGTTTCATTAAACCCATATTCCTGCAATAGCTTAAACAACAATAACCGCCGCGGCTTTAACTTTTTTACAGCTTCTGTTTGTAAATGAATTTCATCGCCGTCCCGATAGCTATCGGGAACAATAAACAATTCTTTTTTCAATTCGGCCAGTCGCAGTTCAAGCAATGTTTCCATCTCCCTGAAATGTTCCAGGTTTTTTTCGAAGGTGCTTTCCAGCGCGGGGTTCAATTCCCTTAATTTAGGAACTACCTCGTGCCGCAGCTTGTTACGGGCATATTTTACTGATGCGTTCGAGCTGTCCTCCACATAAATGATCCCATTCTCTTTTATAATTTCTTCTATCTCCTCCCTGCTCAAAAATAATAATGGCCGCACCAGCGACCCGTTTTTAGGCAGTATGCCATGCAGTCCCGCTATGCCGGTACCGCGTACCAGGTTTAACAATATTGTTTCAATCGCGTCGTTTTGGTGGTGGGCAAGCGCGATGGCCGAATAATTGTATTGCTGTTTTAACTGTTCAAACCATTGATACCGAAGCTCGCGGGCTGCCATTTGGATAGATATTTTTTTATCTGCGGCATAGTTTAGCGTATCAAAGTTTATGGTATGGAACCGAACGTTATTTTGATGTGCAAGTTGCCGGCAAAATTCCTGGTCGGCATTAGCCTCATGGCCGCGGAGCTGGAAATTGCAGTGGGCAATGCCAAAATTATAACCTGATGATTTTAATAAATGAACCATCAATGCCGAATCCATGCCCCCGCTTACAGCGGCCAGTAAGGCGCTACCAGGCGTAAACAAATTATTTTGTTCAATAAAATCAGTGAATTTTTTAACCGGGAGCATCATCAAAATTATTAATTTAATAACCCCAACAAAAAACTAATTTTGCGGCAGTGAATAAATATGGCTTAATTTTCTTGTTTTTACTCGCGGCAGTGTCGGTTTTTGGCCAAAAAAAGTCGGTAGTAAACCTGGTCTATTCAACATCTGCGCAGGGTATTGGTAAAAATGTATTTAAGGTGCATAATGGCGTTTTTAAACAAGATTTTTCTACGCTGACGTCTGATAGCGCTATATTTTACCGCGACTTAAACATGGTTGATGCTTTTGGCCATGTTGTGATTGACCAGGGCGATACGCTGCACATATATTCGGATAAGCTTAATTATAATGGCAATACCAAAGTGGCCATTTTAACCGACCATGTTAAAATGATTGATAAGGACGCCACTCTAACCACCAATTACTTTACTTATAACACCGCTACGCGAATAGGCATTTATACCAACAACGGCAAGCTGGTAAATAAAGACAACACCCTGACCAGTAAAAACGGCTATTATTTTGCAAAAACGCGCGATGAATATTTTAGATATAATGTGGTTTGTATCACACCCGACGCGGTTATAAAAACGGATACCCTGCGTTATAATTCGGAAACACGTATATCGTACTTTTACGGGCCCACAAATATTTATGGCAAGGATAAGGACGTACTATATACCGAGAACGGAACCTATAACACCACTACCGAGCAGGCCTTTTTCGGGAAAAATAATTTATATACCCAGGATACTAAGACCCTAAAAGGCGATAGTTTATTTTATGACCGGGTAAAGGGCTACGGCCGGGCTATTAAAAACGTAACGTTTTATGATACCGAGCAAAAAACAACTATAAAGGGTGACCTGGGCGAATACTATAAGCAACCCTACGAGATAATGGTAATGACCCAGCACCCCTATATGATAGTTGTTACCGAAGATACAATAGCAAATAAACCAGGCGATAAAAAGACGGCAGCCGATTCGTCACTAAAAAACAGGAAGCTGGCCGGTGCCGATACAACGACCAAAAAACTTACCCCGGCTGTTAAACCCGGCGCATCAAAATTAACCTTACAGGGCATAACCGATTCTGTTACTAAAAAGCTGCCCAATACCGCGACCACCACCCCCGCCAAACAGCCTACCTTAACAATGATTGGCAAATCAAATCCGGTTACGAAAAAAACACCACCGCCGTCTCCGGGACAAGCAAATGCTAAAACCCCGGCGCAAAATCGAACTACGGAAACAGATAGAAAGGATACTGCTAAAACCAATAAAAATATTAAGGAGGATTCCCTGTTTTTTGGGGCCGATACTTTGCAAACCCGGGTTTTAACTTTTAAAGATCTTAAAACTTTACAGCAAGAACAGTACCAGGCAAGCCACCGGGACACTTCTGTTAAAGTTGTTAAAAAGGCTGCCCCCATTGTTTATACCAAACCGCCGAAGTTTTTAACGCTTAACCCGCCAGCGCGGTGGCCAAAGGATACCAGCTTTTTGCATCCCGATTTTTTTGGTAAACCCGATGCCCCTGCACGTAAGGCGCCCCCTAAAGTTGTAAAAGTTATTCCGAAGAAAACGGCGGCCGACTCGGTGAAGGATAAGCGAAAGGCTGATTCGCTGGCTTTGCACGCACCTAAGGTTTTGAGCGATACCTCAAGGGTGCGCATTGTATATGGATACCGCCATGCCAGGATATTTAAATCTGATCTGCAGGCAAAAGCCGATTCTATGTTTTTCAGCAGCAGCGATTCAACCATACGCCTTTATGTGAACCCGATAATATGGACACAGGGTTCGCAGCTATCAGGCGATACTATTAATTTACAGATGAAGAATAAAAAACTGGATAACCTGGATATGTTCCCATCAGCCTTTATTGTGAATCTTGAAAAGAATGATTCAACACATTTTAACCAGGCCGGTGGCAAAACCATGCACGGCACCTTTAAAAACAATAAATTAAATACCTTTTTAATTACCGGCAATGCCGAAACCATCTATTTTAAACGCGATACCGTAAAAAATATAGTAACCGATATGTCGCGAACCGTAAGCGGCAAATTTAGTGCTGCTTTTAAAAACGGGGAGATCAGTAAATTTTCGCTGATGGAACATGAAGAAAGCACCGGAACCCCGATTGCCAAGGCAAAACAAGAAGACAAAACATTAAAAGGTTTTATCTGGAAGCCTAAAGAAAGGCCGCTGTCAAAAGAATCCATCCTGTTTGCCAATAATAAAAAACCTGCACCGGCAAAAACACCCGCCGGTAAAATAACATCAGCCGCAAAAAACCCCGGTAAGCCCGTACCCGGAAAAGCTGCCGGCAGTAAACCGCGCAAGGATATAACAGCCAAACCTGCCGTTATAAAAATAAAGAAAGATAGCATAGTTAAAGATACGGCGGCAGTAAAAAAGCCCCTGGCTATAAAAAAACCATAGGCATCAAAAAATAGGTTTAAATTTTATTCAAAAAATCAATCAGCTTTTCCACGGCCTTTGCACGGTGGCTGATACTATTTTTTTCGGCCAGGCTCATTTCGGCAAAAGTAATGTTATAGCCATCCGGCTGAAATATAGGGTCGTATCCAAAACCTGCTGTTCCGCTTGCCGCCGCGCGGATGGAACCTTCAACCGTACCCTCAAAAAAATGTTCATCGCCCTTCCATACCAGGGAGATCACGGTGCGGAAACGCGCTGTACGGTTAGTTGCCGAACGCATGTTCTCTAACACTTTGGCTATATTGGCTGCATGGTTGCCATGCGCCCCGGCATAACGCGCAGAGTAAACGCCGGGTTCGCCATTAAGGGCGTCAATCTCCAGGCCACTGTCGTCACCAAAGCAATTCAGCCGGTATTTATTATAAATGTAATTGCTTTTTATAGACGCGTTTTCCCTGAAAGTTAACCCTGTTTCGGCAATATCATCAGTACAGTTAATGTCGTTCAGGCTTAATAATTGTATGCGCCCCTCTATTTTGGCGGCAACTTCTTCCAGCTTATGGGCATTATTGGTTGCAAATACTAACTGCCGCATGTATTAAAAGTTTTTCATCTGTTCCCAAAAAGCCTTTTTATTTTCGGTATTGTCAATCATATCGTCAAAACTGAAACTGTACAGGGCTATGCAGCCTGCTACTTGTTTGGGTTCATTAAGTGTAACGGCTTCCATATTTGCGGGCAATGCGTCTTTGCCCAGCAGCAATAGTTTTTTGGGGTTAAAATAAGCCAGTAGTTCATCCAGGTTTGCTAGGGCGGCAGTAGCCATATTTACTATGGCTACATCATCAATAGTATGGTCTTTACGTTTAAGGATATTTTCGAGTGCGGTTAGATGGGCGCCGGCAATAAACTCATGGCCGGGATAATGCACCATTACCAGGAACCCCTTTTTATATTTACCTAAATAATTTAATTTAGCCGGCGGCGTTTCTACAACAGGCCCGGGAGATTTTTCAGCTGTATAGGTTTTATCATTTTGCAACAGGTAAATATCATCTTGTAGTATAAACCGTAAGGCGGCGGGGCTTTCTGCTTTCACTTTAACAAATTTTAACCAAAAATAGTTAAAGTGTTTGAAGCTTTATTGGCATATTCGCATAATTATAAACCTGCAATACTAAAAGACCTTGAATTAAGCAGTTATAATTAATAAATTTTACCGAAATTCGGACGTTTTTGCGGATACTTATCCGCAGCATATTTTAAGTAACATACATGAGAAAGTTTGGGATAGTAGTTTTAAGTTTTATTTTATTTGCATTTGCGGCAAACGCGCAAAAATTTACATTAGACAAAATTGTAGCTGTAGTTGGCGGAAGCGTAATACTGCAATCGGATATTGAGTTGATGAATGCACAATATGTGGTACAGGGTGCGCACCCTGATAAATGCCTGCTGGCCCAAAGTTTAATAACGCAAAAGTTATTGGTTCAGCAAGCGGCTATAGATAGCATTGAAGTAAAGCCGGATGATATTGATGCGGAAATTGACCGCAGAATGCGCAGTATGACGCAACGGGCCGGCGGGCAGGATAAGCTGGAGCAATTTTTAGGAAGATCAGTAATTCAGTATAAGGATGAAATACGCACTGATATACAAGAGATGCTGGTTGCCGAAAAAATGAGGCAGCATATTACCGAAAAGCTAAACACAACGCCGCAGGATGTTACAGACTATTTTAACAAGATGCCAAAAGATAGTTTGCCAACCTTTAATAAAGAGGTGGAGGTAGCCGAAATTGTTTTTGAGCCGAAGCTTAACAAGGATGAAAAAGAATATTACCGCCAAAAAGCACAGGATTTACTGGACAGGATAAAAAATAAGGGAGAGGACTTTGCCACGCTGGCCATTGCCTATTCGCAGGACCCGGGTTCGGCTCCCCAGGGTGGCGATGTGGGCTTTGCCGACCGTAACACCTTTGTTAAAGAATTTACGGCCTGGGCCTTTAGGTTAAAGGCGGGCGAATATTCGCCTGTATTTGAATCGCCTGATTATGGGTACTTTTTTTTACAGGTAATTGAGCGCCGCGGCGAGCAGGTGCATGTGCGGCATATTTTAATTAGCCCTGCAGTTACACCTCAAAGCCTTGAGAGGGCCAAAGGAAAGGCCGATACCATTTATAATTTTCTGGTGGCAAAGAGCAATAAAGCCGAAGTTTTTTCAACCGCGGCTTCCATGTATTCGGATGATAAAGATACCAAATTTAATGGCGGAATGTTGTTAAACCCCGAAAACGTTGAAGTGCGCAGTACCCACATTCCCACTGATAAGCTTGACCCGCAGATAGCCCTTGTTGTTGATACCATGAAAGTTGGAGAGGTGTCGAAACCGATATTATATACGGATGAAAGGCAAAAAAAGAGTTACCGCATATTCTACCTAAAATCAGTAACCGACGCGCATAAAGCTAACCTGGCGCAAGATTTTCCTAAAATAAAGTTGCTGGCTACTGATGATAAAATAAATCGCACGGTAAGCCAATGGTTTACAAAAAGAAGAAAAGAAACATTTATTAAAATAGATCCTCAATACCAGGCATGTTCGGTTTTAAAAGACTGGCCAACGCCTGCAACTACAGTCTCTACCAATCCTTAAAATTATGCAACACCACTCTGATGTAGAAGCAGCGGATGCTTTAAAACTTGCTTATCAGCAAATACGTGATGAAATTGGTAACGTTATTGTGGGGCAGGATGAAGTGGTAAAATTTGTGCTGATCTCTATTTTCAGCAATGGGCATTGTTTACTGGTTGGCGTACCGGGGCTGGCAAAAACCTTATTGGTACAAACCGTTTCCGAGGTATTAGACCTTGATTTTAGCCGCATACAATTTACACCCGACCTGATGCCTTCAGACATTATCGGCTCCGAAATATTGGGCGAGGACAGGAATTTTAAATTTATTCCCGGCCCGGTTTTTTCAAACATTATCCTAGCCGATGAGATAAACCGTACCCCGCCAAAAACACAAGCCGCGCTGTTAGAAGCCATGCAGGAAAAAGCTGTTACAGCGGCAGGTATTACCCATAAGCTTTCGCAGCCATTTTTTGTTTTAGCTACGCAGAACCCTATTGAACAGGAAGGCACCTATCCGTTACCTGAAGCGCAGCTTGACCGCTTTATGTTTAAAATATCATTAGATTATCCTTCTTTTAACGAGGAGCTACTAATTGTTAAAAATACAACAAGCGCCACGCAGGCCAGCGTTAAAAAACTATTGAACGCCGAACAGATAATTTATTTTCAGCAATTGGTAAGAAATATACCGGTTACGGATAATGTGTTGGAATATGCCGTAAAACTGGTAGCTAAAACACGCCCCGGCGGCGAATTTGCCGCGCCGCAGGTTAAACGTTTATTAAACTGGGGGGCCGGGCCGCGCGCGTCGCAATTTTTAATACTGGGCGCAAAATGCCATGCGGTTATTAATGGCAAATACTCGCCTGATATTGAAGATGTACAGGCTATAGCAAAACCCATATTAAGCCACCGTATTGTGCGCAGCTACCATGCAGAAGCAGAGGGCTTATCAACAGATGATATTATTGAGCAGTTGTTTTAGAGATTAGATGTTAGTTGATTAGAGATTAGTACCTATCATTTCATAGCGACAAAAAAAAGGCTTACCTATTTGGGTAAGCCTTTTTTTATGTTGAATTCTGTTCCGAAAGTCAACTAACCTCTAATCTCTAGTTTTCGATCGCAGAAAACACTTCCAGCAAAATATTCCATTTATGGCTGGTATTGTCTAATTCCCATATACGCACATAGTTGTAGTTACTTACAATAGTGCCTTTGGTAATGCGCGCGCGGCCATAACTATAAGCCAGGTCGTTACTGGTTGAGCGCCCGCCGCCTACGTTTTCGGCAGTTATGCTGATAGCTTCGTTGTTTAAAAACTTTAATATCTTATCTGTACCGGTTATGGGTTCAAAACCAGGGAAATAATAGCGCCCTTCAGGGCTTAAAAATTCTTTATATGCCGCTAACGACGACATGGGTAAAGTCTGGTTTAAATATTTATCAGTAGCCAGTATAATGTTTTTGCCTCCAAAAGGGTCTTTATTTACCTCCGGTTTTTTTGACGCGTTGGGCTCTTTAAAATCTATTACTGCTTGCTGTTCGGCTTCGGGGTGTTGTATAGCCACGTCAATTAATAGCTTTAATTTATTATCAGCGTCAGCGCGCCATATAGAAACATAATCGCCATAAACTTTATCATCATCGCTTACACCATTTTGATAAATATAGGGGCCCGCCGTAAAAGCCAGGTCGCCGTTATAAGATATACGGGCAAATTTTGGCTGCCATTGTAACGTACCCGGCTGCTTATCAATGCTGCTGTAAAAATCGGTGATCTTTACGATTTTTGGTTTAAACGTAATGCCTTCCGGGTCGGCAACAGTTAAAAACGCGTCTTTTATGCCTTTATGTGCAACTAATTTGTTAAAGTTATCCTCGGCGCTAATTACTTTGCTAACCGGGGCTGGCGCCTGCGCCGCAGCCAACGCGGCACAGCTAATAAGCATAATAACAGTTAGTGCGATTCTTTTCATTTTTGTGGTTTTAGGTCAAGTGTCTGCTTCAATTTTGATATAACGTTAAATAATAAATTAAATTTTACTCCAGTTAGTACCTTCTTTACTATCCTTTAACTGAAAGCCTATTTTTTGCAAGCCATCCCTTATTTTATCTGATGTAGCATAATCCTGGTTGCTTTTAGCTTCGTTGCGCAGTTTAACTATAAGGTCAAGTATTTTGGGGAGGTCATCATTGGCGGCCTGCTCATTTTTCAATCCTAAAATATCAAACACAAACGTATCCGTCATGTTTTTTAAAAGTTGCAAATTGGCCGCGTTTATTTTTAATTTTCCATCATGTATAGAATTTATGATGCGCGCCGCCTCAAATAGCTCGGCAATTAGCACCGGGCTGTTAAAATCATCATTCATGGCATCATAGCAGCGTTGCATTAACGGCGCTATATCAACTTCGGTACTGTCGGCTGTTTTTAACGTATCCAATAAAGTAACGGCATTCATTAAACGCTTAAACCCTTTTTCGGAAGCTTCCATAGCTTCGTTGCCAAAATCAAGTGTGCTGCGGTAATGCGCCTGCAGCATAAAAAATTTCACAGTCATGGGGCTATAAGCCTTATCTAACAGGGAGTGCTCGCCGGTAAAAAGTTCATGGGGCAAAAAACTATTACCTAATGATTTCGACATTTTTTGGCCGTTAACAGTCAGCATATTGGTATGTATCCAGTAGGTAGCGGGGTTTTTACCACAGCAGGCAACATTTTGGGCTATCTCGTTGGTATGGTGAGTAGGCATCAGGTCGATACCGCCGCCATGAATATCAAATTGCGCGCCCAGGTACTTATGGCTCATGGCCGAACATTCCAGGTGCCAGCCGGGGAACCCCATGCTCCAGGGCGAAGGCCATTTCATTAAGTGTTCGGGTTTGGCTTTTATCCACAAGGCAAAATCCAATTTGCCGCGCTTTTCATCCTGGCCGCCCAGGTTGCGGGTATTGTTTAGCATATCGGCTAAATTGCGCCCGTTAAGTATGCCGTAATCCTGTGTTTTGTTATATTTTTCAACATCAAAATATACGGTGCCATTTACTTCGTAGGCATATCCTTTTTCCAGTATGGCTTGTACTAATTCTATTTGCTCAATAATATGCCCGGTGGCAGCAGGTTCAATGCTTGGCGGCAGCGTATTAAATAGCTGCAATACCTCATGAAAGCCAACGGTGTACTTTTGTACAATTTCCATGGGTTCCAACCGGGCTATTTTAGCCTTTTTTGATATTTTGTCTTCCCCCTCATCGCCACCATCACCTTCCAAATGCCCGGCGTCGGTAATATTGCGCACATAACGCACTTTATACCCGATATGGATAAGATACCTGAACATCAGATCGAATGAAATATAGGTGCGGCAATTGCCCAGGTGCACATCGCTGTAAACCGTGGGGCCGCATACATACATGCCCACATGCGGCGCGTTAAGCGGTTTAAATTCTTCTTTTTTGCGTACTAAAGTATTGTAAACAAATAAATTTTGTTTCATGGGCGCAAACTTACGATTTTAGGTTGAATGGTTGATTAAGTTGAATAAGTGAGTGGTTAATTTCCGCCGGCCAACTTAATCAACTATTCACTCAATCAACCACTCACCTTACCTCAACACCACATCAACATACACCGGGTAATGGTCTGATAACTTTTTTTCTATTATATGATAATTTTCTATATCAAATCTTTTATCCGTCATCACATAATCTATCTGGTAATTAGGAAAATTGCCGTTATAGGTGCGCCCCAAACCGGAACCTTTTTCACGAAAAGCGTTTTTAAGCCCTTTTGCCATTTGGTTAACCGCGTATGATGTGGGGGTATCATTAAAATCGCCTGATATGATGTAAGGGTACGGGCATTGCCGGGCATGTTCTTTTACTTTAGCCACTTGTTCGCTGCGTTTTAAAAAGGCCCGTTTTAATTTCCCGCCCAAACGCATGGTGGAGGCCAGGTCGGCCTTACCGCTTTTTGACACCGTATCCACATATCTATAATCTTCCGGATCAAATTTTATAGATTGCAAATGCACGCTATAGAACCTAAAAGGATGGCCGTTCCTTTGTACATCAATATATAAACATTGATTGCCGCTTTGGGGAATAGCAGATAAACGAATGATACCTTTTGCTAGAATGGGGAACTTAGAAAAAATAGCCATCCCGATAGCTTCACCCCCGTTCGCTTCCAATTGCTCAAAATAGCAATTAGAAGCCCCCGTGTTCCTTTTTATCGAATCGGTCATATCATATTGGCCCTTATTGCGTGTATAATATTCCTGGAACCCTATAATATCCGGATGCGCATCCCTGATAATAGCTAATATTTCATGTTTGGTTGATATGTCTTTATTAGCGCCGTATTTTTTGAAATTGTGCACGTTATAGGTCATTACGCGCACATTATTTGAATCGGGGGCAATGCTTGCATGGGCGGGTAAAGTAAACCCGATATTGTTAAGCAATATATTCCACCCTATGCCAATACCAATTGCAGGTAACAATACCCAGGCGCTTCTACGCATTAACCAATAAATGATCATAAGTGCGTTGGCCAATAATAACAACGGGTAGGCCAATCCAAAAAAAGCCACTGGCCAGAATTTTTGCGGATCGGTTATGGGAGCAAGATAGCTGATAAGCAGGGCCGCGCATAAACCGTAGTTTATCCACAAAAACACCTTATCAATAAAAGGTAATTTTTTAGCCTTCATTTTTTGCTTGCGCGAAATAATATTTCTTTTTCCTGCTTGCTCAGGCTCTCATAGCCGTTTTTTGAAATTTTATCTAATATACGGTCAATTTCATCCTGGCGGGGTGTATCTGCCGAACTTTTATTGTTATTGTTTGCTACTACTTTAAGTTTAGACCTTGATTTAAACAGGCCGCTTATGGCGCCCACCATATCACGCCCCCGTTGCAATTGCCTTACATAAATAAACCCGAATATGGCCCCGCCGATATGAGATATTTCGCCGCCCGCGTTGGGGCCGGTTATGCCTAAATAATCAATTACCAGGAAAACCAGTACCAGCCATTTTAACTTTACCGGGCCTATAAACATAAATACGATGGTGTAATCAGGCGCTATGGTTGCGGCCCCTACAACTATGGCCATCACCGCCGCCGATGCCCCCACAGCCGAGCTTACCAGCACTAAGCCGCTTTGGGTAAACGCCGGGAATATATTGTAGCTGGCAACATATAAAAACGCGCCTGCTAACCCGCCCAATAAATACAAGCCTACGGTACGTTTTTCGCCTAAAAACTCTTCAAATATCTGCCCCATCCAGTATAGCCACAGCATATTGAACAGGATATGAAAAAAACCGCTATGTATAAACATATAGGTAATGGGTGTCCAGAAACGGGTAAGCAGTTTAGGCAGGTAGGAGGGCAGCGACAGGTAATCGGTAGTATAAGTGTCTATCAGATCGCTGCGAAACATCAACTTTTCAAGCTGACCGGGAATAATTATAGCTAAAAAAACAATAACATTAATACCGATAAGCAGGTATAACTTACTGCCTGTACGGAACATTTTATAATATATGTTTTCTAAAAACGTCATGTTGCCTGTTGTACGCGTTTAACTTCTAAAATCTTTGGGCCGCTGTATGTGCCATGCTTTTACCAATATAAAACCTAATAAAGCGCCGCCTAAGTGCGCAAAATGCGCTACATCATCGCCCCCGAACTGTCCTACTCCTAAAAACAGTTCATAAAGTACTAATACCGGGATAATATATTTTGCCTTAACGGGCACCGGGATAAACAATATCATTAATTCAACATTGGGATACAACATGCCAAATGCTATCATCACCCCAAATATAGCGCCCGACGCGCCTACCATAGGTACATAATATATCGCCTGCAATTTTGCGATAACTGCCGGGTCATTGGCATAATTTAACGGTATGGTAATGCCCCCCGTTACGGCATGAACTTCTATGGCCTGCACGAACATTTGCATGGCAATGGAACCTAAACCACAAATAAAATAAAAAGCCAGGAAGCGCCTCGAATCCATTATATATTCGACAGCCGGGCCAAACGAGAACAAAACAAACATATTAAAGAAAATATGTACCCAGCCGCCATGAATAAACATATGTGTAATTACCTGCCATGGCCTGAATAAGGGCGAATTAAAATAATACACCCCAAAATGTTCGGCCACCGGGTCGCTGTTACCCGAGAAACCATGACTATAAAACAGGGAGGGGAGGAAGCATATAATATTTATAATAATAAGGTTTTTTACAACCGGGGGCATATTAGCGAAAGGAGATTGCATAGTTGTTTAGTATAGTTCAAATTTTACGATCATTTTTCAAATCGTTCTAATAATTCATTTAATGTAAAGGTAGTAATTACAGGCTTTCCATTCAGGCCCAAATTTGGCATCTGGCAGGCAAAAAGCTGGTCGGTTAGCCGGTTCATTTCTTCTGCCGATAGCTTCGTGCCTGCCTTTATAGCCGCGTTTCGGGCTAACGACCGCGCCAGGTTATCGCGCTTATCCAGTTTTAATATGGCGAGGTTATTTTTAAACCCTTCCAGCAAATGCTCTAATAACTCATGTTCGCCTACGTTGTTCAGGTCGGCGGGTATGCCTTCAACCACTACGGTATTCTTGCCAAACTCGCGTATGTCAAAACCCAGGGCGCGTATATCAGGCAATAATTCTTTTAACAATTCAAAATCGCTGCTGTTCAGGGTGAGCGATTGCGGGAACAAACTTTGCTGGCTCACCCCCGAATGGTTTTGCAACTGCTGTAAAAAGCGTTCATATAAAATACGCTCGTGCGCGGCCTGCTGGCTGATGAGCATAAACCCCGATTTAATTTGCGACAGTATAAACCGGTTATGCACCTGGAAAAACTGCCTGTCGCTCGATTTTGTTATTTCCTGGTCATCAACAGCTATTGTTTTTCCGGCAGGCATTTCCTGCTGAAGCGCAGCATCTTTTTTGCTGATCTCATATAAAGTATCCCAATTTTGAGGGATAGCTTTGCTGTGGCGTTCGCCGGTATCGCGCAAAAAAGGCAGTTCCCGCTCTGTTTTTTTATCTGTAAACGGGTTAAAATCGGCATTGAAGGCAATAACGGGGGCTACAATTTGCTCAAAAGGCTTGGGAGTTATTAAATGCTCAATGCTGTTCTCCTGGTCAAAGTCGAGGCTGGGTGTAATATTATACCGCCCCAGCGACCGTTTTACCGCCGAACGTACAATAGCATAAATAGCCTTTTCGTCCTGGTATTTAATTTCGGTTTTGGTTGGATGAACATTGATATCAATTTTTGAAGGATCAATATCTATAAACAACACATACAACGGATAGGTATCATCAGGCAGCAACTCCTCGAACGCGGTTAATACCGCGTGGTTTAAATAGGCATCGCGTATAAAGCGGTTGTTTACAAAAAAGAATTGTTCGCCGCGGGTTTTGCGGGCAAACTCGGGCTTGCCAACAAAACCGCGCAGGTTAATAATCGTAGTATCTTCCTCAACAGGTACCAAACGCTGGTTATAATTATTGCCAAACAGGTGTATAACGCGCTGCTTTAGCGTGGTAGCCGGTAAATGATACACCTCCTGTCCGTCATGATGCAGTGTAAAAAACACTTCAGGATGGGCCAGTGCCACCCGTTGAAACTCGTCAATAATATGGCGCATCTCTACCGGGTTACTTTTTAAAAAGTTGCGCCGCGCCGGGATATTATAAAACAGGTTTTTAACCGATATGGAAGTGCCCGCGTTGGCCGAGCAGGCTTCCTGCTTCAATACATCCGATGCTTCAATAAATATTTGTGTACCCAGTTCATCTTCGTGGCGGCGGGTTTTCAGTTCCACCTGCGCTATAGCGGCTATAGACGCCATGGCCTCGCCCCTGAAACCCATAGTGCGGATAGCAAACAGGTCCTCGGCGCGTTTTATTTTCGAGGTGGCATGGCGCTCAAAACTCATGCGCGCATCGGTAAGGCTCATGCCACAGCCATTATCAATAACCTGTATCAATGATTTGCCGGCATCTTTTATAATCAACTGAATTTTATCGGCGCCGGCATCAATAGCATTCTCTACCAGTTCTTTTACAGCAGATGCAGGGCGCTGCACCACCTCGCCCGCGGCAATCTGGTTAGCAACGGAATCCGGTAAAAGCTGAATAATATCTGACATTTAAATTTTTCCCTCCGCCCGCCACGCGGCGGGTCATATTCTGCGCTAAATTAATTATTTGATACCATAACTTTATGATTACATAGTTGTATATACTTTTAAGTGTAATATATTTACAACTATACTTTACCTGTATGAGAAAAATATGGCCCATCCTGCTGCTTTTCCTGGCAGCCTGCAAAAAAAAAGAGTACAATGCCGACCTTTTAGTTAAGAACGCTGTAGTATATACAGTCGACAGCGCTTTTACCACGGCGGAAGCATTTGTTGTAAATGGTGGAAAAATTATAGCTGTAGGCAATACCGACAGCCTGGAGGGAAAATACCAGGCCCGCGAAGTTATTGACGCGGAAGGCATGGCGGTTTATCCCGGCTTTATTGACGCCCATGCCCATTTTTATGAATATGGCATGGGCCTGCAGCAGGTAAATTTAAAAGATATTAAAAGCTGGGCGGCGGTAGTTGATACCGTAAAAGCCTATGCGGAAAAGAACCCCGATGGCTGGATAATAGGGAATGGCTGGGACCAGAATTTATGGGCGGGAAAGAAATTTCCGGATAAGGCCAAACTGGATTCATTGTTCCCGGTAAGGCCGGTGGTGTTGACCAGGGTAGATGGCCACGCCGTTATAGCCAACCAGGCCGCTTTGAATATAGCAGGTATTAAACCCGGACAAACGGTTGCCGGCGGAGAAGTTGAAACCGTAAATGGAAAACTAACCGGTATGCTGGTTGACAATGCAAAAAGCTTTGTTTTAAGAAAGATACCCGACCCCACTGAGCAAATGATACAGAACGCGTTTTTAAGCGCGCAGAGCAACTGTTTTGCCGTAGGTTTAACAACAGTTGACGATTGCGGGCTCCCCTACACCATGGTGAGCACCATTGCCGAACTGCAGCATAAAGGCGACTTAAAAATGAGGCTATATGTAATGCTGGCCGACAAGCAGGAAAATTATGATTACCTGTTTAAGCGCGGCGTATACAAAACCCCCCGGTTAGATGTGCGCGGGTTTAAAGTTTATGCCGATGGCGCTTTAGGCTCAAGAGGCGCGTGCCTGCTGCAGCCCTATGCCGACCAAAAAAACTGGAACGGCTTTTTACTGAGCAACCAGAAACACCTGGAGCAGGTGGCAAAGTTATTGGCCGCTAAAGGTTTTCAGCTATCAACACACGCTATTGGCGATTCGGCTAACCGGGTAATGCTGAAAATATACGCGGGGGTATTAAAAGGAAAGAACGACCGCCGCTGGCGGATAGAACATGCGCAGGTGCTATCGCCTGGTGATATTAATTATTTTGGCAACTATAACATCATTCCATCGGTACAGCCAACCCATGCTACCTCTGATATGTATTGGGCCGGGCAGCGGTTGGGCAGCGAGCGTTTAAAATCGGCTTACGCTTATAAACAATTATTACAGCAAAATGGCTGGATAGCCCTGGGCACTGATTTCCCTGTGGAAAATATTAACCCGGTTTATACCTTTTATGCCGCGGTAGTACGTAAGGACCTCAAAGGGTTTCCGGCAAACGGATTTCAAACGGAAAACAAGCTATCCAGGGTTGAAGCATTAAGAGGGATGACCATCTGGGCGGCAAAAGCTAATTTCGAAGAAAAAGAAAAAGGCAGCATTGAACCCGGGAAATACGCTGATTTTGTAATTACTGACGAGGACCTGATGAAAGTTGGGGCAAGCGAACTGCCAAAGATCAGCGTAGTAAAAACCTTTATAAACGGAGAAAAAGTATATGAGAAGAAATAAGTATAACTGTTCTCTTTTTATATTGTTAGCGTTTACTTTGTTCCATTCGGCCTGCGCGCAAAACGCCGGCCAGGCCTATGTTAAAGAAGAAAGGCTTGTCGAAAAATCAACCGTATTGTTAAATAATGAAAACTACTTCATCCCGTTACGGGCACTTAGCAAACTAAAAATTGCGAGCATCCATTTTTCTAACAAATATTCGAAGGGGTTTGACAGTTTGCTTAATAAGTATACCAAAGTACAATCGTTCAGCATTGCCGACTACCTGGGAGGAAAAAACATCAATAACCTCGCAGCCGACGTTAAATTATATAATACGCTTATCATCCAGTTGAATGAGGCCGACCTGAACAACCCGCAAATAATTAATTTTATTACCGATAACCAAAGCCTGAAAAATGTGGTGGTCGCTTATTTTGGCAAAGGCGAGGCTATAGCCAAATTGAACAGCGTTACAGCGCCTATTCTTTATTCGGAGCGGGTATCGCAGGTGGCCGCTTATTTTAGCGCGCAGGCCATAATGGGCGGGGTAGCCATCACCCAAAAACTAACCGGTACTATTACACAGCGTTACCGGTTTGGGATGGGTTTTTTTTCGGATAAGATACGTCTGCAATATACCGTGCCGGAAGACGCTGATATTAATTCGGTTAATTTGCAGGATATTGACAAAATAGCCCGCGAAGCCATACAGGCCCACGCTACACCCGGCTGCGTTGTGCTGGTGGCCAGGAATGGCAAAGTAATATTTAATAAGGCCTATGGTTATCATACCTACGCGCCTGATCTGCCCGATAAAATAACCGACATTTTCGACATCGCCTCGATGACCAAAGTATCGGCAACTACGATGGCAGCCATGCGTTTGTATGAGCAGCAGAAAATGGGTTTGGATTCAACCGTCGGGAAGTATTTAGCGGAGGCGCGCAACACCAATAAAAATGATATCCGCATACGTGAACTCCTCACTCACCAGGCCGGCCTGGTTGCCGACGTTCCTGCTTTCGAAGCCATACACCCTGCCGATCATAGTACAGATTCGTCGGCCTTATATCCCACTAAAGTGAATAACGGGTACTATTTACGGAAAGATTATTTTAAAAATGTACTATGGCCCGAAATGCTGAACTCGCCTCTTCGAATAAGGGGGCAATATGTTTACAGCGACCTCAGTATGTGCTTTATGCAGCAAATTGCAGAAACCATTACCTCCATGCCGCTTAACGCGTATGTACAACAGCAATTTTATGACCCGTTGTGTATGCAAACCGCGGGGTTTTTGCCGCTTTACCGCTTTACACCCAACCAGATAGTGCCTTCGGAGGATGAAGAAGAGTATCGCCATTCGGTGCTGGATGGCTATGTGAACGACCCTACCGCAGCTTTAATGGGCGGCGTTGCCGGCCATGCCGGGGTATTTGCCAGCGCGAATGACCTGGCTATATTATACCAGATGCTGCTTAATCGCGGCATTTATGGCGGCGACCAATATTTCAGGCCCGAGACAATCGATTTGTTTACCGCAAAACAATCGGACGTGAGCCGCCGCGGATTAGGGTTTGATAAATGGGACCCGCTCCTGGACCATCATTACCCCTCCGAACTGGCATCGCCGGCCAGTTACGGGCATACCGGGTATACCGGTACCTGCGTTTGGGTTGACCCTAAATATAACCTGGTGTATATATTTTTATCAAACCGCACCTACCCCAATGTTGGCGGCAAATTATCCAGTTTAAATATACGCCCGCGCATACAGGATGTGGTTTATAAAGCGATAACAAAAGGACTTTAGCAATGCGGAGTGCGGAAGTTGAAGTTAACCCATTACAATCCCATTCCGCAATCGGCATTCCAAACTCCGCATTTCATTAATCCCATTCCGCAATCGGCATTCCGAATTCCGCAATTAAAGAACCTGGTTAAACTCCAGCTTCTCGCCATCCGGTCCGGTGATATTGAAATATTTGCACCCGTTTTTCCAGAACTCCCGGAGGAATACCGGTTCGGGTTCAATTAGGTTAAAGCCGCCTTGTTTAACGATAGCATATGCCTCATCAATATCGGTCACATCAAAAGCGATATGATCAATGTGCCCGTTATTTCTTGAACGTATTTCGGGCAATAGGCTGGCGGGCATTTGGTATAGTTCTATAAGCATTTCATCCAGTTGCATCATAATGCAGGTGCCGGTTTCGCCATCGAGTTGAAAGGGAGCTTCCATTACGTTAATGAAACCCTGCTTGCTGTAAAATGATTCGGATGCTGCTATGTCAGTTACCGGGATACCAATATGCTGTATAGCTTTAATATTTAGGTTAATGGCGCTTTCCATAGTAGTAATTAATTGTGTAATGACAAATGACGGCATAAATGTTTAATTAATTAAACCCATTCCGCAATCGACATTCCGAACTCCGCATTCAAATAATTACATCCGCTTAACACTATTCCCATAAATTGCTGTTAAACTTGCATTTTGAAAAGTTAACTCGCATCAATGAAAATCGGAATAGTTTGTTATCCAACCTTTGGCGGCAGCGGGGTTGTGGCTACAGAGTTGGGTAAGGCCCTTGCCGATAATGGCCACCAGGTTCACTTTATAACCTATAACCAGCCGGCCCGGTTAGATTTTTTTTCTGAAAACCTTTTTTACCACGAAGTTTCCGTATCTAAATACCCGCTATTTGACTATCCGCCTTATGAACTGGCGCTTGCCAGTCGCCTGGTTGATGTGGTGCGTTTTGAAAAACTGGATATTTTACACGTACATTATGCCATCCCCCATGCTTCGGCGGCGTTTATGGCTAAGCAGATCTTATTGACCTACGGCATATACATTCCCGTGGTAACCACTTTACATGGTACGGATATTACGCTGGTGGGCAAGGATCGCACCTATAAGCCGGTGGTAACTTTCTCCATCAATAAATCAGACGGGGTTACCGCGGTATCTGAAAATTTAAGGCACGATACCTACGAATTTTTTGAAATTGAGAACGACATCAGGGTAATACCCAACTTTATAGACCTGAAACGTTTTAACCTGCAGGCGAAGGACCATTTTAAAAAGG